>ERZ650312.709-NODE-709-length-18769-cov-8.589291_pt1 | contig 18769 bp, 15 predicted proteins | sample MGYA00376248_ERZ650312 | MGnify/ENA primary metagenome ERZ650312 (study PRJEB26733, sample SAMN07839316) | wastewater metagenome | biome: urban; feature: wastewater treatment plant; material: waste water | place: USA: North Carolina | collected 2016-07-28 ... | reverse complement strand
ACATCTTCTACGGCCACGACTTCCACGAACTGCTGGGCAACGCCATGCAGCGCGAACAAGGCGCCAGCGTCTTTGCCTACCACGTGCACGACCCCGAGCGCTATGGCGTCGCCGAATTCGATGCCCAGGGCAAAGTGCTGAGCCTCGAAGAAAAGCCCCAGGTCCCCAAGTCCAGCTACGCCGTCACCGGCCTGTACTTCTACGACAATCAGGTCGTAGACCTGGCCAAGAGCCTCAAACCCTCCGCACGCGGCGAATACGAAATCACCGACCTGAACCGCCTGTATCTCGAGCAAGGCCAGCTCAACGTCGAAATCATGGGCCGCGGCTACGCCTGGCTGGACACCGGCACCCACGAAAGCCTGCTCGAAGCGGGGCAATTCATCGCCACGCTGGAGCACCGCCAGGGCCTCAAGATTGCCTGCCCGGAAGAGATTGCGTGGCGCTATGGGTGGATTGATGCGGCTCAGTTGGAGAAGCTGGCCAAGCCGCTTGCCAAGAACGGGTATGGGCAGTACCTGCAGCGTGTGTTGAAGGAAAAAATCTACTGACCATTCCCACGCCAGATCGCACGTGCGCCGTATGTTGCCTGACCTTGATCCCGTCATCCCATTGCTCCACCAGGGACTTGCTCTGCAGAAGGATGGCAAGTTACCTGCTGCAGAGCAGGTATACCGCCAGGCGCTTGGTCTGGCGCCTGGACACCCGCTGACCCTGCATTTGCTTGGCACCGTGGTCGGGCAGACAGGGCGCTGGTTTGAGGCTATTGAACTGCTTCAGTCCAGCCTTCGCATTCAACCTGCTGACCCCAAAGCATGGAACAACCTTGCCGTAGCGTTGTTGGATGCAGGGGATTCCACGAAAGCCTTGGAGGCTGCCGAGAGGGCATTGGCGTTGGCTCCAGATTACTCTGCGGCAAGACTGTCGTGGGCGAATGCTTGTTTTGGACTCAAGCGCTTCGCGGAGGCGGTTGAGACTTTCCGCGCAGTGATTTGTCACAGTCCGGCTCTGCGGCGAATGGCTTGGTTCGGGTTGTGGCGTTCTGCTGCCGCTGTGTGCGACTGGAACGCGATGGACGAGGCTGCACTGGGCTTAAACGAGGCGCTTTCATCGGGTGACATGGTTTTGCGACCATTTGACGCGTTGGCCTATGCCGATGATCCGCAGCTACATTGCCGCAGCGCTGCTGCGGAAGTCGCACGCATCATGGAGCGTGAAGGTGTTAATCCATACGCTTGGGAGCGCTCGGCCCGGCCAGCGTTGCAACGCCGTATCCGTTTGGCGTATGTTTCCGCAGACTTCCATGAGCACGCTACTGCTTACCTCATGGCCGAACTTTTTGAGCGTCATGATCGCAGCCGCTTCGAGGTGATCGCGGTATCTTTCGGTCCGGACGATCGCTCTCCTATGCGCAAACGTTTGAAAGCAGCGTTCGACCAGTTCTGGGACGTCAGCCAAGACAACGCCACTGCAATTTCGCAGCGTATGCGAGATGAGGGGGTAGACATCGCGATTGACCTCAAAGGCTTCACGCGCGATTCTCGTCCCTCGATTTTTCTACGCAAGCCTGCACCGGTTGTTGTCAGCTACCTGGGCTACCCCGGCACGATGGGTAGTACTGCTTACGACTATGTGGTGGGCGATCCGGTGGTCACGCCTGCTGAATTGGCCCCAAATTACGTGGAAAAAGTGGTACAGATGCCCGCCACTTATCAAGTCAACGATACGCAGCGTGTGATTGCTGCGCAGGTGCCTTCCCGGGTGGACGAGGGCTTGCCCGAGCGAGGTTTTGTTTTTGCTGCCTTCAATAACGTCTACAAAATCACTCCTGCCTTTTTTGCGGCCTGGATGCGGCTACTTGCAGCTGTGCACGGCAGCGTTCTTTGGTTGGTCTGTAGTGATACCGATGCACAGAGTCATCTGCGCAGCTCGGCGCAATCTCATGGTATCGATTCGCAGCGATTGGTGTTTGCCAGGCGTGCGCCGTTGGCTCAGCACCTGGCTCGGCATGCGCATGCAGATCTTCTGCTCGATAACCTGCCTTACAACGCTCACACCACCACCAGTGACGCACTGTGGGCCGGCGTCCCAGTCGTGACCTGCATGGGTCAGGCCTTTGCAGGCCGTGTGGCTGCCAGTTTGTTGAATGCGGTGGGGCTGCCGGAATTGGTCACCCATTCTCTGCCTGAGTACGAAGCGTTGGCCTTGCGCTTGGCGACCCACCCGCAAGAGTTGCGGTGCATGCGTGCGCACTTGAAGGCTGTTCGTTCCACCACACCGCTTTTCGATACCGAGCGATTCACTCGCGACCTCGAATCTGCCTACGTACACATGCACGAGCGCCGCTTGCAAGGTTTGCCGCCTGAAGGCTTCGCTGTCCCTGAAATCTTGGGCGCGGGTATGCAGCCCTTGCGCTCCGTTCCTCCTTCTCTTCAAACTTCCCCATGAACGTCATACGTACAGCCATCCCTGAAGTCGTCCTCATCGAACCCAAGGTGTTCGGTGACGCCCGAGGCTTTTTCTTTGAAAGCTTCAACCAGAAGGCCTTCAACGACGCCACCGGTACCAACCACCAGTTTGTGCAGGACAACCACAGCCGCAGTGCCCAGGGTGTGCTGCGCGGTTTGCATTACCAGATCCAGCAACCCCAGGGCAAACTTGTGCGGGTGGTACGCGGTGCGGTGATCGATGTTGCTGTGGACATCCGCAAAAGCTCTCCCACTTTTGGCCAGTGGGTAGCTGAGGAGCTGAGTGAGGACAACCACCGCCAGCTTTGGGTGCCCCCTGGTTTTGCGCATGGGTTTGTGGTGCTGTCCGAGATGGCGGAGTTTTTGTACAAGACCACGGACTACTACGCTCCTGCCTTCGAGCGTTGCATTGCGTGGGATGACCCGACGCTGGCCATTGATTGGAAACTGTCAGGTCGCCAGCCGCTGCTGTCGGCCAAAGATGCCCAGGGGCTGCCTTTAGCCACAGCAGAGTTGTTTGACTGATCGGCGGGTGCGCGCTGCAAGGGGAGTAATGGGGCTGGGCTTTTTCCTGCCCAAGCGGCTTGGTCGCTCAATGCTTCAGCGCCTCTTGCGCAGCCCGGTACAGTGCATCTGATTGGAACTGGGGATTCTGCGGGTCGATAGAGAAGATGTTGTGGCCGCGCTCAACCCGCTGCCCCTCCCATCGCGGTTCCATGAAGAACGACAGAAAGGCCGCGCCCCGCTGCTGGTGGGCGTTCAGCGTTTTGCGCCATTCATTGGCATCCATGCCCTTGAGGGGATGGAACTCGGTCACGCCATAAGCTTGTGGACCGGTATGGGCGGCACTCAGGCGCTGGCGCTGTGCATACCAGGAGCCGAACGAGTCTCCATAGCTCGCCTCTCCGTACAGGCTGACGCCGAGGCGGATGTCTTTCAACCCCGCGAGGGATTCCTCCACTGCGAACTTTTGCGCGTCCCACCCGGGGTTGGCGAAGGGCACGATCTGGTGGGTGTAGGTGGGCGTATCGCGCAGGCACGATGGCTGCACCACTGCCTTGCCAAACTCCTGGATGTAGTGCGCCACCTGTTTGGCGCGGAAGGCATGCCAGAGCGGAACCAGCGGGTTGTAGTAATACGAACTCAGTGGGGCCGGGCTGTCGATATGCACTTGCCAAGCAGAAATTGCAGAGTTTTGCGGTGAAGCGCCTGATCCCGAGGTGGCTTGTGTCACTGCATTGGGCAGACTGCCACGCATGGGCTGCTCTAGGGGCGTGGCCTGTCGCCGGTCCATGACTGCGATCTGGCGGGACCCCAGCGACACCAGCGGTCGCATGTCTTCTTGCAGATAGAAGTCCAGCCGGTGCAAGCCCGTCTGCCATTGGCGGAAGTCCAGGTCTACCCGCCAGCCCGTGTTGGCATCACCAAATTCGGGCTTGGCCTGCAGCACGTCCTGGCGGCTGAGGTGGACAGGTGCGCGTCCGGCCAGTTCTCCATTGCGGTACACCAGCACCTGGGCGCGGCTGCCCGGTGCGCGGTGAGCGCGAAAGGCCCAGCCGGAAACCGGCAGCACGCCTTGCGCGTAGGAGTCGATGTGCTCATGGAAATGCCGCAGGGGTTCTGTGCGGATGTCCTTCGATGGAGGGTCGATGTCATCCCATGATGCAAAGCTGCCATCCACGGCCCGGTTCAACGCCTCCAGCGTTCCAAAGCGGGTTCGCAAAAAATCACGGAAGCCTGCGCGAGAAACCGCGCTGTAGTCGGTGACGCGGTAGGGCCCGCCAAAGCCCATGCCCTGTTCAAAGTCTGGAAAGTAATGGTGCACCTCGCCGAGCAGGGTGACTGCGCGGATTTTGCGACGGTGACGGGGCTCCAATGCGCACAGGGCATTCACCATGGCCGTGGCGGCCTCCTTGCGCCGCAGGTTCACGGGGGCCTGTGGATCCGCGATATTCCAGTAATAAACGGGTTCGCCGTAGTACTTGCCCGCAGGCATAGGCCCCTCACGGGTTTGGGCCAGGTTGCTGGGGTCTGACGCCAGAGCCAGCTCCAGGGGGGCGTGGGAGGCGAAGTGGGTTGCAAACAGGTACACCACCGCAGGGCGCTCGCTATCACGCACAGTGCGTGCCAGTTTGTTGACCAACGGCTGGTCAATTTGCCATTCACCCTCTTGCTCTTTGAAGAGCTGAAGCAAAGGCACGGGCAGGGTGTAGCCCAGTTCCCAATTTTCTTGCGGCTTGATGCCCGAGGGGGCCAGTTCCTTCAGAGTGGATTCCACCAGCGCTGCCGCAGAGCCTTCCGCCTGACCGCATTTCTCTCGTAGCGCGGTGGGCTGCTGCGCGCTGGTGCCGGGCAGGATGCAGGGCTCGATCACCCCGATCATGGGGGCCAGCAGCAGGGGGCCTTGCGAGGACAGGGCGCCACCGGGCTGCGCCAGATCGGTATGCAGCTTCCATCCCCCCGCCCCCAAGGCTCCCAGCAAGCCCACTGCGACTGCTGGGAGCCACCAGCCTGAACGCGAAAGAGTGGAAGTAGGTGTCATGGGGCAAGTGCGCGGAAGGTAAAGTTTTGAAATTATGCCCAAATCAGGGGGTAGGGCTTTATATAAAAGCGCGAGCAGCTATAAAAATAATAGCAAAAAAATGTCACTGCCACGCTTTTCCCCTGGGTGGATCGCGGGCGCCGGTCGGTGCTTTGAGGTTGCATACCGCACTGTAGAAGCCGGCGCGGATACACTCTGGCCCTTCCAGGCTGTTGGCATTCGCCTGATTTCGTCGCGCCTGTGAAGGCTCGGTGCCGAAATGCCACGCCCAGTGATCCAGTGATCCGCATGACACTCACAGAACCCTCCTTTGCAAACCCTTCGTCACAGCCTGCGCCTGAGCGCGAGCGGCTGGGCGAAATGCTGGTCAAGGCCGGCAAGCTGTCGGCCCGAGATCTGGAGCGGGCGCTGTCTGCGCAGCAGGAGCTGGGTAATCTGCTCGGGCAGGTGCTGATTCAGCTGGGTGTCGTGTCTGAGCTTGATGTTGCGCAGACGCTGGCACGCCAGCTCCACATTCCTTTCATTACAGCAGACGCATTTCCTGCCGAGTCGCCGGAAGTGCCTGGTTTGTTGCCCGAGTTCCTGCACTCCAATGCGGTGTATCCGCTTTCGGTAGCCGATGGCGAGTTGGCGGTGGCGATGGCACGCCCACAGGACGCCTTCGTACTCAAGGCCCTGCGCCTGTCCACCGGGCTCACCATCCGGCCCCACCTGGCGCTGGAGGCCGACATTGAAAAGGCCCTGTCCGAGCCGGTGAGCGAGGAGGTCGATGAGGGGTCCGACGATTTCGATGCGGGCAGTGACGCGGGCGATTTTGTCGAACACCTCAAGGATCTGGCCAGCGAAGCACCGGTGATCCGCTTGGTTAATGCCATCGTCAGTCGCGTGATTGACATGCGTGCCTCGGACATCCACCTAGAGCCTTTTGACGACGGCCTGCATGTGCGCTACCGCGTGGACGGTGTCATTCACAACGCCGAGGTCGTGCCGCCGCGCCTGAGTGCCGCGGTCAATTCGCGGGTCAAGCTGCTGGCGCACCTGGACATTGCCGAGCGCCGCCTGCCGCAAGACGGCCGCATCAAGATGCGTGTGAAGGGGCGGGAGCTCGACCTGCGTGTCTCCACCGTGCCCACCGTGCACGGCGAAAGCGTGGTCATGCGGGTTCTGGACCGCGCCAGTGTGCGCCTGAATCTCGACAAAATGGGATTTGAGGCCGATACGCTGGAGCGCTTCAACACCTTGCTGGCCAAGCCCCATGGCATTCTGCTCGTGACCGGGCCCACCGGCTCCGGCAAGACCACCACGCTGTATGCGGCGCTGGCCAAGCTGGATTCGGCCAGCCAGAAAATCATCACCGTGGAAGACCCGGTGGAATACCAGCTCGAAGGCATCAACCAGATCCAGGTGCATGCCCAGATCAACCTGACCTTTGCCAACGCCCTGCGCTCCATCCTGCGGCAAGACCCGGACATCATCATGATCGGTGAAATGCGGGACGGCGAAACCGCGCAGATTGCCGTGCAGTCTGCCCTCACAGGCCACTTGGTGCTTTCAACCCTGCACACCAACACCGCAGCCGGGGCCATTATCCGTATGCAGGACATGGGGGTAGAGCGTTACCTGATCACCTCCGCCGTCAACGGCGTGCTGGCCCAGCGGCTGGTGCGCACACTGTGCGAACACTGCAAAGAGCCCTACACCATGGAGCCCGCGCTGATGCAGAGCTCGGGCCTGGCGCGCTTTTGCAAGCCCGGCTCGCAGGTCTATCGCCCAGTGGGGTGCGAACAGTGCCGCGGCTCTGGCTACAAGGGGCGTACGGGCATCCATGAGCTGCTGGTGCTGGACGAAGCCATGCGCCGTGCGGTGCTGGAAGGGCGCGACGCCAGCGTGCTTCATGGCATTGCCCTGCAATCGGGCATGCTCAGCCTGCATGAAGACGGCTTGCGCAAAGTGGCCGCGGGCATGACCACTCTGGACGAGTTGGCCCGGGTGACGCAGGACCAGTCCGATGCCTGATTTTTTCTGGCGTGCCGCCGCCGCAGACGGCAATGTCGTCACAGGTCAACTCAGTGCGGTCAGCGAAGTCGCGGCCATCCGCCAACTGCGCAGCCAAGGGCTGACCCCGCTGGCGGTGCAGGATGCCGAGCAGGCCGCCCGCACGGGCATGGCCCAGGCCGTGCAGACGGCGGCCCCAGCCGCTGCAGGCGCGGGTTTTCGCCCTGCCAAGGTGCGGGTGGACAAAAGCCCCGTCAAATCCAAAGACGTGCTGGCCTTCACTTCAGAGCTGGCCATCATGCTGCGGGCCGGGCTGGCGCTGGACAATGCCCTGCGCGTGCTCATCGAGATGAGCTACAAACCTGCGGTGGGCGAGTTGCTGCAGGGCATTCTGGAGGCCGTCAAAGGCGGCACACCCCTGAGCCGGGCCTTGCAGGCGCATGCTGACCTGTTTGGCGACTTCTATATCAACATGGTCCGCTCCGGCGAGGCCAGCGGGCAGATGTCCGGCGTGCTGGACCGGTTGGTGGAGCACCTGGAGCGCCAACGTGCGTTGCGCGAGAGCGTGATCTCCGCCACCATCTACCCCGCCATCCTGGTCACCGTGGCCATCATCTCGCTGGTGGTCATGCTGGGCTTTGTGGTGCCGCAGTTTGAAAAGCTTTTTGCCGAGATGGGTGATGCCCTGCCTGCACCCACCCGCATCGTGATGGGTCTGGGCAAGGCCTTCACGCAGTACGGCCTGGTCATCGGCATTGCTGCGGTGGGGCTGGGCTGGCTGGTGGCGCGCTGGCTGCGTTCGCCCTCGGGGCGTAGCTGGTGGCAGGCGCGCCTGCTGCGGCTGCCGCTGGTGGGAAGCATTGCGCTGAAATACCAGCTCACACTTTTCTCGCGCTCGCTGGGAACCCTGCTCGGCAATGGTGTTCCCATGCTCACTGCTTTGCACATCGCAACCGATACGGTGGGCAACGTTGTGCTGCAACAATCACTGGTGCGGGTCGCACCGATCGTCAAGGAGGGGGGAAGGGTTGTGCAAGCCATCCAGTCCACGGGCATTTTCGAACCCCTGGCCATCAACCTGGTCCGCGTGGGCGAGGAAACGGGCCGTGTGGGGCCCATGATGCTGGAGTTGGCCGCCATTTTGAACCGCGAGGTTGAAACCGGCATCAAACGCCTGCTCACGCTGGTGGAGCCTGTGCTGATTCTGGTGCTGGGGGTGTTGATTGCCGCCATCATCGTGTCCATCCTGATGGGAATCCTCTCGGTCAACGACCTGGCTGTGTAGCCGGGAACGTTTTTCGTCGGACCTCTCCCGTTTTCCGTCTTTCATCTGTTTCACCTTTTCGTGCAAGGAGCCTTCTGATGGCAAACAACCTCGTTCAACGCATCCTGGGCCAGACGCCACGTGCCAGCATGCGCCTCTCCAAGGGCTTTACCCTGATTGAATTGCTGGTGGTGCTGGCCATCCTCACCATGCTGGCGGGTCTGGTGGGCCCCAAGGTGCTGAACCAGCTGGGCGGTGCCAAATCCAAAACGGCCAGCGTGCAGATTGCCGATCTGGACAAGTCGCTGGAACTCTTCAAGCTGGATGTGGGGCGGTACCCCACCACCGAAGAGGGCCTGGACGCGCTGATGAAGCGCCCAGGCTCCGTCAACGGCTGGAACGGCCCCTACCTCAAAGGCGAACTGCCCAAAGACCCTTGGGGCAACGCCTATCGCTATGCCAATCCCGGCAATGGCAGCTTTGAAATCGTCTCGCTGGGCTCTGACGGTGCACCCGGCGGTGAAGGCGAAGCGGCTGACATCCGCAACAAGCCCTGATGCCTGAGTCATTGGCTATGGGGGGCTGATGAATCGGCCTCTTTGAACTTGAAACATCCGTTCAGGTTGAGCTTGTCGAAACCCTGCGCAGCGCTTCGACCTCGCTCAGTGAGCGGTTCAAGCAGGCTCAGGCCGAGTCGATAACCCCCACGTCCCGGAAACAAGCCTTGTACGTCACCACCCGCTTTTCAGCCCCGCACAAGGGCAGGCAAGGTGGCTTCACTTTGGTGGAGCTGCTGGTGGTGTTCGCCATCATGGCACTGCTGGCTGCGCTGACGCCTCTGGCCTACGACCGCTTCAAATCGTCATCGGAATACCGCGACACCGTCCGGACCATGATGGGGCAGATGCGCGCGGCCAGACAGAAGGCGCTGACTGAAGGGCGTGAGGTACGCTTCTCGCTGGATATGCGCCAGCGCCGGTACGGGGTGGATGGTGCTGCGCCCAAGATGCTGCCCACTTCTTTGGATGTCAAAGCGACTGTCGCCAGCAACGAGGCTGCGCAGAACGTGGCATCCATCCGTTTCCTGCCTCAGGGTGGGGCCACGGGTGGGAGCATTGAGATACTCCGCCCTTCGGGTGCTGGGACCCGATTGCGTGTGGACTGGTTGTCCGGGCGCGTCACACAAGAGGCACTGCTTCCGTGATGACTTCCGTTACCGTGTTATCGCATCCGTCTCGGCAGCGTCGCCAGCGCGGCTTCACCATTCTGGAGCTGCTGGTAGCATTCGCCATCATGGCCATCTCTTTGGGCATGCTGTATCGCGCGTCTGGCGGTAGCGCCAGGTCGGTGGGCGACATGGAGCGCTACCAGCGCGCTACGGTCTTGGCTGAATCCATCATGGCCATGCGGGATGCTGTCCCCGAAGAGGGTTGGGCCGAGGCAGGCCAGGTGGCCGGGTTTGACTGGCGTGTGGCCAGCGCACCGTACCCCACGGAAGTCAACGGTCCTACGGCTACCCCCTTGCATGAAATCCGTGTTCTGGTCTCTTGGCCGCAGGATGGACGTACCCAGCAGTTGGAGCTGTCGACGCTACGTCCCCAGAAAAAACCTGCGCAGGGAGGGGGGCGGCTGTGAAGAGCAGTTTTTGTGGTTTGTGGTCATCAACTTTTTTGCAGCCCTCACACCGGGCCAAGGGTTTTACATTGGTGGAGATGCTGGTGGCCATGACCTTGCTTTCGTTGCTGGTGCTGGCCATGGGCTCCGCTCTGCGGTCCACCGCGCAGACCGAAGAGCGTGTAGACCAGCGCCTTGCCCGCAATGATGAGCTGCGCGTCACATCCAGCTTTCTGCAATCCGTGCTGGGTCGTATTTCAGGCCAGCGCCGCGCTGGTATCACCTCTGTCGATGAAAACCCTTTTCTCCTGCGCGCCGATGCCAAGGAACTGGTGTGGGTCGGCGTCATGCCCGCCCGCTACGGTGCTGCGGGGCGTCAGTTTTTCCGCCTGAGCTTGGCAAACACGGGCAATTCAGCCAGTTTGGTCCTTCAATTCATGCCCATGGATGAGCCTGTCCTTCCCTCAGGTTGGGAAGGTGCGACGACCGAGGTCTTGGTTCGCGATGTGATGGATCTGGCTTTGCAGTACCAGGACGCAGGGCAGGATAAGCCTGAGTGGCAGAGTGTTTGGGAGGCCAAAGAGCGGCTCCCAACCCATGTGCTGATTTCCTTGGCTACCCGCAGCAATGGTGCGTGGCCTCCCATGGTGGTTGCGATGCGTCCGTTGATCGGGAGTGATCCCTTTGCGGCTGGCATGGCTACTTTTGGTGGCTCACGTTGAATATGAGTGCTGCATCGCAGAAGGTGGTTGCCGTGCGTTCGCTAGCCGCTCAGGGCCATGCGTCAGTCTGTTCTCAGCGTGGAGTGATCTTGGTCGCTGTGCTCTGGATCGTCATGGCGCTGTCCATCATCGTGACGGGACTCAGCCGGTCGGTGCGTGACGAAGCCAAAATGATATCTGCCGCCCGCCAAGGAGCCCATGCCAGCGCTCTGGGCGATGCAGCTATTCAATTGGTGTTGCAGCAAATGGCTGTGGATTCCAAGCCGGTAGATCGCATGGTCACTGTACAGGTGCAGTACCAGGGGCAACAGATGGCCGTGCAGGTAATGCCGCTCAATGGTTTGATCGATATCAATAGCGCACAGCCTGCGCTGCTCGTGCGCTTGCTCGTTGTAGCGGGTGGCTTGTCCGACGGCGCTGCAGGCCCTCTTGCCCAAGCTATCGTGGACTACCGTGAGCAGCGAACTGCCCAAGGTGCGCCGCGCAGGTTTGAGGCGGTAGAGGACCTCATGCGCGTCCCGGGGGTCGATTACGACCTCTATGCTAGACTTTCCAGCCTTGTGACCGCAGATGTACGCGGCGGTGGCACAGTCAATCCCATGGCGGCACCTCCGGCTGTTCTGCAAGTGCTGGCAGGGGGTAATGCCACGATGGCCCAGCAGATTGACACCCTGCGCCAGTCCGGGCAAACCGGTGTGGACTTGACCGGACTGGATGCCACATTCATCGGAACGGGCACCGTGCGTCGCTACCGAATGCAGGCGCGTGTATCCGTTGCAAACGGCGGGGCATTTGTCATTACGCGTTACGTAGATGTCAATCCGCGCTCGCGCGACGGTCTTCCCTGGACCACCTTCCATACACAGCGTGAGGTTGAGCCTGCGCCCCGCACCAGCTCTTGACACAACGATCCATGCCTCTCATTTCTTCTGATGCCCGTTTTCTGGGTGTTGATCTGGCCCTGCTTTGGCATGACATGCGCGAACCTTGGCGCAACGTGTTCCAGTGGCCTTTGTTCGCGTGGCTTACCCCGCAGCCACCCGTCCTTTTGCGTCAGGCGGATGGTGGCCAGTCGATTTGGGTGGGCGACAAAAAGATCGATGGCCGTGCAGTGCCGCAATTCACTGCGGTAGAACTGCCCGATGACTATGTCCTGCGCAGACCTCTGCGCCTGCCTGCTATGGCCCATGATGATGCGCTGGCCGCCATGGGATTGGAAGCGCGCAGTTCAAGTCCATTTGATGCAGCGGATTTGGTGTGGGGTTACACCCGCCATGGCAAGCCGAACGCAGTCGGGCAATCTGTTGAGTTGGTGATTGCGTCGCGCAAGCAAATTGCACAGTATTTGGCAGGTTTGCCAGCTGATGTAACCAAGTCCTCCCCTGAGGTCTGGGTGCTCAGTGGTGCCGCAGCCCCTGCCGTTCTCTCCGGCTATGGCGAACCGGCTCGCGAAGCTTTCTGCTCGCGCCGCCGTCGCAGTGGGCTTGTTCTGTTAGCCAGCTTGGCTTTGGGAGGTGGTGTTCTTGCTGTCACCCCCTCCATACAACTTCGCGCCCGGGCCATTGAGGCCGCTAGCGCTTACGAAGACATCGCAAAAAAATCGGCACCTGCTGTGCGCCAGCGTGAGCAGTTGATGAGTACCGTCGAGTCCATGGGGGCTTTGGCGGAATTGACCAACGGACGTATCGAACCATTGCTCGTGCTGGACAAGCTCACTCAGGTTCTGCCCGATGACTCGGCCCTGCAAAATTTCAAGCTACAGGGAAACAAGCTTTCTTTCAGCGGCCAGACGGGCAATGCCTCTGCACTGATGCAACTGCTAGGAGAAGTCCCAGGTTTCAAGGAAGTGCATGCTCCGACTGCAGCTACCCGGTTGGGTATTTCAGGCAAGGAGGTTTTTTCTGTGGAATTGACCCTGGACCCTGAGGTTTTTGGGGTCAAGACCGTGCCTCTGGCTGCGCCCGAAGGTCTGGGCGCAGCGCCCGCCCCCCAACCTGCGGCATCTGCTCCTGCCGACGGTGTCCCAGCTATGGCTGGCACGCCTGCGACCGCTGCAGCCTCGTCTACCGCTCTGCCGGCCTCACCACAAGCCTCTGCAGCTGCAGGGGGCGCATCCCCTGCGCCAACGCCGCCGTCTACAGGAGGGGCAACTTTTGGCGGTGGTGCCACGTTTGGTGGCGGCGCCACATTTGGGGGGGCCACCACTGCACCTGCAACCCCTGCCTCTGGTGTGCCTCCTGCATCATCGGGGTCCGGTGTAGCGGCTCCACCTTCTGCGCCACCGGCCCCTGCTGGCATCCCGGGCGCAGCCACCTTTGGTGGAACCAGTCCCAAGCCGTCGGCAGCACCCGCCCGCAAAGGAGCGCAACCGTGAGCTTGCAAAAAAACCGTCGCCAGCTCGCTTTGCTGGTCACTGTGCTCATCGCTATTGCACCGCTCGTTGCATTGGGTGTGTATGTTTACGAAAAGCACCAGGCTGCAAGTGCCCGACTCTCGCAACTGGAGCCTCGCTATGCCCGCCTGCGAGGACTCGCGGCCCAGGAGGCCGACCTCACGCTATTGCTGGACCACACCCGCAAGGCGAGTGAGCAATATATTTATCCGGCTTCTCAGGATGCCGCGCAAGCAGGCAATGCTGCGCAACAGCGCATTCGTGAAATCCTCACGGCTGCTGGTTTGCAGATCAGCAGCAGTCAGGTCCTGCCAGCCAAACCTGAAAAAGGCTTTGAACGCATCCCCCTGTCTTTCCGTGCTGAAGGCGAACTTCTGGCGCTGGAGAGCGCACTGGCCGTTCTGTCCACCCAGCTGCCTCTCATTCTCATCCAGGATATGGAGGTGCAGCCGATCGGAGGTTTGCAAACCTTCCCGCCTGGTGTTGCGCCACGGCTTTCGGTTCAGTTTGGTTTCAGCGTTTTGCGGGGGCAGAAATGAGGCGTCATGCATTGACACTGCTAGGGATCCTCAACGCACTGCTTGTGGCTGTCATTCTCTGGGTCTGGGTCACTCCAGCAGGCGAGTTGCGCAATATGCAGTGGCAGCCGCCTGTACCTGTCAAGGTAGATCTGCACGCCTTGCTCCCTTCTCTGCCTGGGCCAGGACAGACCGACACCAGCCAGTTCTTGCGCATGCTGGATCGGCCACTGTTTTCCGTCACCCGGCGTCCTCCGCCCCCCCCTCCTCCGCCCAAGGTAGAGGCTCCCGAGCCCGTCAACTGGTTCGCTCAGGCCAAGCTCACTGGCGTGTATGAGGGGCAGGGCGGTGGGGGCATCATCATCTTCTACGAAGGTAAAGATCGCCGCGTACCCCTCAATGGCTTCTTGGATGGCTGGAAGTTGCAGTCCGTCACCGGAGGGCAGGCTTCGTTTGAAAAGAACGGACAAACCCGTATGGTGCCCCTGCAGCGCGCCAGCTTGTCTGCTTACACGGGGCTCCCGCAAAACCGTCCTGTAGCCCCGCCAGCCAACGCAGGCGGCAGGGATGCGGGCCAACCCCCTGTGGCAGGAGCGGGCGGCAGTGTTCCACCCCCCGCACCGGAAAACCGGTCTCGTGCTGTTTTTGGTGGAAGCCGCTGAAGGCGCCTCCCTCCGCTTAACTCGTTTTTTAAGATGAACTCTTCACGCTACGTCCTCGCTGCAACCGTTCTCGCCGCCTGCCAAATGGCGCAGGCGCAGACGGCCTCGCCAGAACCGTCGGCCCCGTCAACCTCTGCACCAGCCTCAGTGCCTGCGCCTGCAGCGGCGGTCAAGTCGGGCGCAGACAAAGTCGCCACAGACAAGGCAGGTGCTGATACCAAAACCTCTGCTGAAACCGCCAAAGAGCAAGAGCCACGCATCATTCGGGGCACCGGTCAGGTGATTGCCCCGCCCAAGGCTTTTGCGGCAGTGGGCGGTGCGCCCGTCACCTTCCGCTTTGAAGAGGCTCCTGTGGCCGAGGTCATCCGTACCGTGCTGGGTGACATTCTGGGCCTGGACTACGTTATGCACCCGCCCCTGCAGGGCAACGTCACCCTGGCAACACGCAACCCCATCCCGCCTGATCAGGCCGTATTCCTGCTGGAGAGCGCCTTGCAGGCCAACGGCCTGGCACTGGTGCGCGACGCGCGGGGCACATTCCACGCGGGCCGTGCCGATGCACTCAAAAACATCGCTGGTTCGGTGCGCCAGATGAGCGGCAACGGCAGTACTCCTCCCATCGCACCCGGGTATGGCACGGTCATCATCCCTCTGCAGTACATCGGTGCAGCAGAAATGGCCGCCATCCTGCGTCCTATGGTCGCAGCCGATGCTCTGGTGCGTGTGGATACCGTGCGCAACCTGCTCGTCATGATGGGCACCCGCACCCAGGCAGAGGGCTGGATGGAGTTGGTCAACACTTTCGATGTGGACTTGCTCAAGGGCATGTCGGTGGGTGTTTTTCCTCTTAAATACGCCTCAGTCAAAGAGGTGGAGGCCGCTTTGCGATTGGTCAGCGGTGGCAGCGCAACTGCGTCAAGCGCCTCTGGCGCTACAGGTTCTGCTCCATCGGGTGGGGTGTCACTCTCGTCCGGCAATGCAGCATCTGCGGCGGCGGGTGCCGCTGCCTTGGGCGAGGCCAACCCGCTCTTCGGTGCCCTGCGCATCATGCCCATTGACCGCATCAACAGCATTCTGGTCGTGACCCCGCGGCCAGATTACCTGGAAGAGGCCCGTCGCTGGATTGAACGCCTGGACAAGCCCAGCGACGGTGGCTCAGAGCCTCAACTTTTCATCTATCAGGTGCAAAACGGCAATGCCCGTCATCTGGCATCCGTGCTGGGCAGCCTGTTTGGAGGGCAGTCGGGCAGTACGGCCACTGCCAACAGCGGCATTGCCCCTGGTCTGGGTACAACCACCTCTCAGACTGGTTCCGGACTGTTGGGCAGCCTGGGCACCAACACTGCCAACAGCAGTAACTTGGGCAGCAGCTTGGGCAACTCGCGGCTGGGAGGCTCCACAAGCTTGGGCACAACGGGTGGGCTTGGCAACATCAACAACCGCGCTACCACCCAAACCACTGGCAACCAAGGCACGGCCGCCGCAGTGTTGGGAACCATTCGTGTGGTGGCTGACGAACTCAACAATTCTGTACTGGTCTGGAGCACCCGTGCGGAGTTCAACAAGATTGAAGCCACACTCAAGCGCCTGGACCTGCCTCTGACCCAGGTGCTGATCGAGGCCAGCATCATCGAAGTGACTTTGGACGATAGCCTTCAGTACGGCTTGCAATGGACTTTTAGCGGTGATGCACGCGCCGGATATTCTGGTGTAGGCGCAGTCGGTGGTGCCCTCAGCACGGCAGCCACCAGTGGCTTCTCTTACGCGCTGAGTAACGGCGCTGGCAAGCTCAAGGCAACGCTCAGCGCACTGGCCAGCAAATCGCAGATCAAAATGATTTCCAATCCATCTCTGATGGTGTTGGATAACCATACCGCGACCATCACCGTGGGGGATCAGGTTCCAGTCTCCACCAGCACCTCGCGCCCGGCAGACAATACGAGCACCAGCCTCGTCACCAGCACCATCCAATACAAGGACACCGGGGTCAGCCTCGCAGTCACGCCCTCGGTCAATTCAGGCAACGTAGTGGCTATGCAAATTGACCAGACGGTGACCGATGTGGGTGCAGAGGAATCGTCAGCCAACAACCAGCGCCGTTTCATGCAGCGCCAGATCGGCAGCAAGGTCGCTGTCCGTTCGGGTGAATCCATCGTGTTGGGAGGTCTTATCAAAGACAGCAACAACTCCAGCAAAAGCGGCGTACCTTTGTTGAAGGACATTCCCTTGGTGGGGAACCTCTTTGCCCAGAATTCCTCTGAGGGCAAGCGCACCGAACTGCTGGTTATCATTACTCCGCGCGTCGTCCGGTCGGATATTGACATCCGCGAAGTGAGCGAAGACCTGCGCGAGCGCCTCAAAGGCTTGCGTGCGATCGAGGTGGCGCCTTCAACTTCCCGCGCCCCGGTAGACACCAAGGTGCAGGCGGCGCAGCCCAATCAATAGAGTCTGCTGGTGCTTGCGTATGCGGGTGTTTCTGTAATGTGCGGCCCCCGCTGCGGCTACGCGCCATGCGCCTGTGAACCCTGGTTCTCGGGTGTTCGCGCTGCGGTGGGCGTCAGCAAGCAGTGTTAATTTTTTTAAACCACTAGGAAATGCAGTCCATGTTCAATAAATCCCTGTTCCGGCGTGCGGCCCTGCCTGTGGTGGCCGCCAGCATGTTGCTTCTGGCTGGCTGTGCCTCTATGGAAACAGGCAAGCCTGAAGAGATTGTGGCCAAGCGAGCCCAAGCATTCTGGAATGCGCGTGCCGCAGGCCAGACAGACAAGGCCTATGCGCTCACGCCCCCCTCGTATCGCAAGGTGCATACGCTGGAACAGTTTCAGAAAAACTTTGGTAACGCTTTCACCATCAAGGACGTCACCGTGGTGAATGTCACCTGCGAGGCAGAAAAATGCACCGCCCGCGCAAAAATTGATGTGAATCCTGCCCTGGCAGGCATCAAGATTGGTACCATAGCAACGCATTTGGACGAGATCTGGCTGCTCGAGGACGGCCAGTGGTGGCGCCACCAGGACCTGTAACTGGTGTTGCCCCCTCAAAAGCCCGGCTGGAGGAGAAACAGAACCGCCATCTGAAGTAAGTGGCCCTTGCATCTGCGCATGCACAAGCACGTTTCTAACTACATGTTGCAAATTATCAACATAGGCCATTGCAGGGCTGGCAAGCCCTAGAAAGCCCCAAAGCGCTGTGCTACCATCCCTCAGCGTAATCAATCGTGGTAGTTGCGCTTACCAACTTTTTTAACTGGAGTTCTTGATATGAAGAAAAATGTTCTGGCCCTGAGCATTGCTGCCATGATTGGTGGCTTGGGCTTTGCAGGCATCGCTGCTGCAGACGTGGTGCGTGGTACTGGTGGCACAGGCGGTACCGTTGGTACTACCGGCGCTGCTAAAGGTGTTTGGATTCCTAACGCGACAACTGCTTCCACTGCATGGATGCTGTCTGCTACTGACACTCGTGATCTGTCTGTGGCGCAGGGCGGTACGGGCCATTCTCTGGTTGTTCCTTACTTCAATGCGCAAAACGGCAACATGACTGTTCTGCACGTGGTGAACACCGACCAGGACCACGGCAAGCTGGCCAAGGTGCGTTTCCGCTCTGCTGCCAACTCTGACGATATTCTGGACTTCCAAGTGTTCCTGTCGCCTGGCGACGTGTGGACTGCTGCTGTGACAGCTGGTTCCGATGGTGTGGCTCAACTGACCACTGCCGACGGCACCTGCACACTGCCAGCGCTGGCTAAGGGCGTGTCGCAGCGCTTTGTTACGGACCGTCTGAGCGACAAGGCTGGTGACGTTGCTGCGCAAACCCGTGAAGGCTACGTTGAAATTTTCAACATGGCTGACATCGACGGCAACAAGTTCTATGGCACAAACCGTAACGCTAACAGCGATCTGTACACAGCTATCAAGCACGTGAACGGTACTGCACCTTGCACCAGCTCTGTGCTGAACCAAACGCTGGATAACATTACCACTGAAGCCGCTGCTCGTACACTGGGTCTGGATACGCCTACGACAGGTCTGATGGGTGACTGGTACATCATCAATGTGGGTCAATCCACCACATTCGCTGGTGCAGCTACTGCTTTGACTGCTGTGACCACCACCGGTGGTACGACTGCTGGCCGTGGTAACTTTGTGCACTTCCCACAAACTTCCACTGCTGCTCCTTCGATCGAAAGCAACTCTTCCGATCCACTGTTCCGCGTGAACTTCACACGTGACAACGCCAATGCAGCCGTGACCACAGCCGCCATCCGCGCTGCCAACTACGACCTGCCTGACCTGTCTACGCCTTACACACGGAACGCAGGTGGCACCGCTGCTGTGGATACACGTGTTCAGGCTTACAACCTGACCAAGGCTCTGTCGGTGACTTCTATCACCAACCAGTACGCCAATGACGCGTCCATCTCTGCTAAGACTGACTGGGTGTTCTCTATGCCCACACGTCGCTACAGCGTTGCCGCTAACTACGCAGCTACATCTACGACAGCCAACAACTATCGTTTGTACACTGTGTTGGACACAGGCGGTGCTGCTGCTAACAACTATGCTGCATGGTTTGCTCCAGAAAACACAGCCCTG
>ERZ650312.708-NODE-708-length-18773-cov-9.808313_pt1 | contig 18773 bp, 17 predicted proteins | sample MGYA00376248_ERZ650312 | MGnify/ENA primary metagenome ERZ650312 (study PRJEB26733, sample SAMN07839316) | wastewater metagenome | biome: urban; feature: wastewater treatment plant; material: waste water | place: USA: North Carolina | collected 2016-07-28 ... | reverse complement strand
AGCCGTTTTCCGCGCAATTCGATATTGATGTAGCCGCCTTGACAGAGGCCCGTGAACAGGAAGCTTTGGCCAAGCGCAAATCGGTGTATGTCTGTCAATGCTGCGGTGACCGAGCATGGGGTAAGCCGTCATTGGATTTATGGTGTGGCAAATGCAAAATCGCGTTTGTAAGAGTGGAGGAAGCGGGGGTAGGGCTGCAAGCGCATGAGTCTTCCGCTGAGATGGACGAAAGCAATCATAATCAAATTTGAACCAATACTGCTTAAAATAATTGATTTGTTGTAAAGCAAAGCGTTTTTTGCATATTTTGTGTCGTTATTCTTATTCACAAACCCATAAAAATATAATTTGATATATAGGGTACTATATATTAGAATGAAGTCATCAGATTGGAAAACTGAGTTATGACTAAAAATGCATCTGCCCGTACGCCTGCACTGAAAAAAGCACAGGCAAAGTATGGTAGCACCCTGAGGCAATTCAAGTTCGCGCTTTCCCGGGAAAGAGATATGACTTTGATTGCTCTTTTAGAAAATATTCCCAACCTGAAAAATTGGGCAATCAACCATATAAGAAAGGAAAACAGAATGAAAATCAAGGTAATCAAAATAAACAATACCCGTCGTTTGGTTAAAGGCAAGTATGCAGATGTACTCGATTTGGACTATACCCAAAGCTTGAGCGCACTGAGGAAAGACATTGAATTTGCCTTACCGGATTTACTGGAAAGCCTGTCATTGATTGATAATTTGACCACCAGTGGAAATATTCGTGTGTATGAAGGCAGTAATCACCTTGATATTATTGTGGATGGGAAAGGCAGTTTAAATTGGCTGATTGTTGAAAATCATCCGCTATAAATGCAAACCCATTCACGACCCGTTGGAGGCCGTCTGAAAACAGCTACTTGAAGTGCTTTCATTACTGGTTTTAAAACGTGATTGGTTTTTCTTGGTTGAAGCCGACTAGGTAGAAGTCTGTTTTTTGCCCGTAGTTTTGGCAGCGCTATTGAAATCAAAAAAATCAACCAGTTAGAATCCGCCCAACCTAAAATCATATGGGATCAAATTAAAAATCTGTTCGATTGGTACGGCTTGACAGACGGCCTCGTGCAGGGCGGTTTCGCCGTCTGAGCGGCCAAGGTTATTGTCGGCTGAAGCGGCCGACAGATTTCTGTTGGAATCGGTTTGACGCCGCAGCGGCTGTTTTTTGGGTAGGTTTTCGTGCTACCGGCCGGTTGTCGGGCTTTTTACCGGGCTGTTTGCCATATTGGCCGTATGTGGGTTTGCCCGGCAGGGTGACTCGGCCATGGGAGGCCGTCTGAATGGCGGAGGCTTGGGGCAGGGTGGTTTGAGCGGCGTCTTTACGCTCTTTTTGCTCAAATGCTGCGTACAGTGCCGTCACATTGCGCACATAGGCTCGGGTTTCGGCGATATTGGGTATGCGGTTGCCGGCGCGCTGTACGCGGCCGGGGCCGGCATTGTAGGCGGCTAGCGCCAAATCCATGCGGCCGAACTGCCTGTACATTTTTTTGAGATAACGTGTACCGGCGCGCACCGATGTTTCAGGGTGGTAAAGACGGTCACGGCTCAGCCTGTATTCGCCCATGGCCGTTGCCGGCATGACTTGGGTGAGGCCGGTGGCCTTGACCGGTGACACCGCCCGGCTGTTATACATGCTCTCGTAGGCAATCAGCGATTTCATCCATTTGGGATCGACACCTTCTTCACGGGCAACACGCTCGATGGTGGGGGCATGTTGCCAGTAGTTGGCAATCAGCGTGTAGCATGATTGGGTTTGACGCTTGCCTTTCAGGCAGTCTTCCACCACCGCCCGTTGTTTGGCCACAGCGAACGCCGGCACAAACAGAGCCGCGGCGGTGAGGGTTAAAATCAGTTTTTTCATAAAGGCTCCCGTTATCTGTGTGCGCCCGTCCCCGGGCAACCGAGATGACATATTGATAAAATACGAAGATTCGTTATAAAATCAAACCAACCAACTTAAAATGTTGTTACTGAGGCCGTCTGAAACGCTATACGGCCTGTAAGGAGAATAAAATGACACATCGTAGCATTTTTAGTCAAAGGATCAATGATATTGCAAGCGACCCTGCTAACGTCTACCACGATGATTATTGGGCTAAGAGTGATAAAAAAAATCATTCTATTCAGCCAAAAAGCCTAAACGGTAAAGCAATTGTCATTACTGCGCTGATTGTCGGTATGGCTTTTCTCGGCTTGTGTATCCATATTTGGAATCTGTTGCCTTGACTGTAGGTTCTTTTCAGACGGCCTTCCTTAGGGAAGGCCGTTTTGTTTACGTTTTGCTGCCGTTTCTGGCCGCCACCATCGCCATCCGCACCTCGTTGATTTTCAGGTGCGCCTTATTGCCTTGGACGCCGTGATAATACGACTGCCCGGCTTTGACCGGTTGCACATGTCCCTGCATATCGTAGGGCACCGGGAAGGATGCCCATTCTTTGGCCATCGCCACCATTGCCTTGTTCAGATCGTTGTGCCGGCCGTTGAGATAGGCAAGCGCATCGCCGCCACCGGCTTTTTTGAGCAGGTAGTCATGAAAGAAGCGTTCTTGCAGCTGCGGCGTGAATTTTTCATTGCCGCTCAGCCCCAGCGCTTTTACCCCATCATTAAAAGTGCTGCGAATAATCTGGTATCTGCCGACCGCATTGAATTCGCGCCGCTCTTGCGCCCGCTGGATTTCCGCCACGGTCATATCGGTCAGGTTGCGGCTGGCTGCACGACTGCCGTGGCGTTCGCCCAGGTTGACCGTATTGTAGTTGCCTTCGCCCTTGACCATTAAGCTTTTGAGGGCAGCCATCGGGCCGCTGCCTGCCGGCGCGGCGGCTGTGGCCGTTCGGGGTTCGGGGGCATCGCGGGTATCGATCCGGGGTGCATCGCGTTGCTCGGACGGGGTGTAACCGATAATGCTTTCAACCGGTGCACCATCATAGGTTTTGGTGGTGTCGTTGGGATCATAGTTTTTAATCCGCTCCTCCAGCTCGATTTTCCGCTCCATCATTTTGAGCGTATCGGGATGTAGGGCAAAGTTTTTACCGGATTCATAATCGCTGCCGGTTTGGCTGGTGAGCATACCTTTGCCTTCCAGCAAGATGCCGAAATTGCCTTTCTTCAATTCACCCAGCGTTTCGGCGGTGCCGCTGGCCAAATTATCGGCCAGCTTGGCAGAGGGTGCTCGTTCGCGCAGCGTTTTATTGATGGCCATGATTTCCTGCATGTCTTTTTGGCGCGCCTCCATATTGTGTTGCATGATTTTTTCGTGGTCGCGCACGGTGCGGCCCAAATTGTCACCGGCCGCCCGGCCGTCGGCCATGCGCTCTTGGATGCCGTTCAGACGGCCTGTATCGATATTGCTGCCGAAACGGCCGATGCCTTGCGCATCCGCCGCACTGATGGGGCTGTCGATGGCGGAGCGGTTCTCCGACGTCAAACTCTGTGTATGCGTCAACACATCCATACGGCTCTCCAGCATGGCCGAATAGGGTTTGGCCGCTTGCTCGTGGCTGGTATCGTAAATGGCCTTCAGGGCAGCGGTGGCGGCCAGTTGTTCCGCCGTACTGCCGCTGCTGGCCGTGTGCAGCGCCTGGAAGACATCGGCCCCAAGGTTGCCGCCGCGATCGGCGGCCTGACGGATGGCTTCGGCCACACCGCCACTGAAACGGGCGGCCGCGCTCGCCGCTAAGGCTACCTGGCTCATGGCGCTGTCGCGATCGTCGTTCAAGCCGATTTGGCTCAGGTGTTTGGCATCGATGCTGGCTTGGGCACCGCCGGACACCGTGCTGTTGGCTGCGGTCTCCAGGCTGCGCTGGTCGTCACGCATATCGCTGAGCGTCTGCGTGAATGCCTGATTGATATTGCTGGAATCGATGCTGCCGAACGAGGTATTGAGGCTTTGCATATCGGCCAGACTGGTCGAAGTGTTCATGCTGTGGGTTTGGCCGTTACTGTCGGTGTAGCTGACAGAATTATCAACTTTCCCACCTTTGGTAGTGGCAATTTCACCAGACATACTGGCTTTGCCTCCGGTGCCAAAGGCTTCCAGACCGATGCTGCCGCTTACATTGCCTTTGCCTGTAGCCGCAATCGCATACTGCTCGCCGTCTTTTAAAACCTGATCGCCTTTCTGACTGTAGTTCCACGACACGGAGCCGTCTTTGTTTTGATTCAGAGTCATACCCTCTGAGGTGGTGATGCCGTTGCTGTCAACCTGTGCCCATTGCACACTGCGGCTGTCGGCATCCATCATGCCCATTTTGCGGGACAGCGAGGCTTTGGCCGCTTCGGTCATGCCTTGGCTGCTGCTGAGGTTGATGGAATGCCCGGACTGCGCATCGGCATTGCCCATCAGCATATGGGCATCTCTAATCGGCCCGCCCGTGGCGGTGGACTGCTCGATCATCTTGTTGCTGTTGATCACGGGTGATTCATCCAGGCGAGGCGCCTCCAGCTGCTCTTTGACGGCATTTTGTCCGACCATGCTGGCACGGTTGGCGATACTGGCAAAGACGTAGATGCTGCCGGTGAGTACGAACAAGCCGAAGCCGGCGGTACTCATCAGAGTCGAACCGGTCAGAATGTCTTTTTGGATGGTTTCAAAAATCTTTTCCGTAAAGGCCGGCGAGAGCAGGGCGCTTGTATTGCCTTCCTGAATCTTCTCGAGCACCATGTTGTACAGCGAATCGATAATGCGGCCCTGCATATAGTTGCCCACCATGGTGTTGATGGGTTTTAACAGTGCCAGCCAGGCCAGCAGGGTGAGGTAGGCACCGAGAATTTTGAAATTACCGACCCCCCGGATGATGATGATCACCATCATGGTCGGGGTCAGGTAAATGAACAGCACGATCATGGCGGTCATAAAGGTTTGATAGGTCGCGTTGTAACCGCTTGCTTCGCCAGCGGCATCAACGGCGGTCGCACTTAATGCTTCCCCTAAGACCAGCTCCGATTTTTCACAATCGGCATCATAAACACAGCGCGCGGCAATGCGGTTCATCATCAAGGCCGTCTGAATGGAGGCAGAATCCACCGCCACCCCGGCTGAAAACAGTTGGGCCATTTCATTCGGGTTGAAATTTCCTCCGGTGGCCTGTGCACGCTGATAAGCGTAGGCCAAGATAGAATGCGGGTTGTCATTGGCGCCCGCGCGGCCGCCGCCGGCAGCTGAGGCGAGCGCGGCGGGCAACTGGTTGAGTTCGTTCTGAATGGCGCGGGTGTAGTCGCCGACGGCAATGCTGGTGCCCCTGAAGCTGTTGCTGTTTGAGGTGGCCACTGTTTTAGCTAAATCGGAAACGGTTTCTCCGGCTTTTGGGGTGGCCATGGCCAAGGCTTGGGCGGTGATGACTTTGCCGGCATCGGCACAATTCATCGAGGTCAGAATTTTGGTGCCGCTTTGCGGGTCGACCACATCGATTTGGGTGGTGCCGCTTTGCGGTTTGCCGGTCAGTACGCTCATAAAGCTGCCGTTACGGGTTTCGTTCCAACGGCTGCCCCAGTTGCACTGGCGTCCGGCTTTGGCCATATTGGCGGCCACCAGCGTGTTGCCCCCGGTTGAAAATGCGCGGCGCAAGGCAATCAGGGTTTTGAGGGGCGACCAGGTGCCTTGGCTGCCATACAGAGACAGGCCGCCGGCCAATACACCGCTTTGACCGGTGGAGAGGCCGAACGTGTAGGGTTCGACATTTTGGGTGGCGGTTTCATACGCCGTTGTGCCGCCGTTGCTCATGTAGCTGAAAAAACCGATTGTGTAGGCCAGCAGCGCCGGCACATTGTCGACCTGGCGGAATTTGACCGCACCGGCATTGCTCATGCCGTTTGCATCGTAGTAGTTAGCCACCATCATATTGGTTTTGGGCGACATCACCACCAAAAACAGCACCAGCCAGGCCAGCCGTACCGCCGGCTGGAGATTGGTGGTGCTGATAATGTTCATACCGATCAACAAAATGGCAACCAGTAAGGCCACCACGGCCGCACCCCAGGCGATGCCGCTTTCAAACAACATGGAGGTGGCCGTCAGGGCGCGCACGGCCGGCTCAAGGTCGCCATCTATCCACAGGGTGGTCATTCCGTTGACGGCATCGTAGTGGCCCTGCGGCAGTTGCGCCCATACCGGCAACGCCAACAGTAGCAGGATAGACGATAAAAACAGCTTGGTAGAAAGCTTCATCCGGTTATCCTTTCCCATTTTTTAGCGGCCACCGGCAGGTGCACCGGCCAGTATCACCAGCACTTTGGTCATTTGGGCGATATTGCCCTGAGCCAAAGCACGGCCTTCCGGAGACAGGTATTTGGCCGATACCGCTTCCAGCTTCGCAGCCTGCTCCTGCTGCACATTGCTGAGCGCGGCAACCGTTTTGCTGCCGGCCGCATTGCTGGCATAAGCCTGATTGACGGTTTTATTCATGGCGGCAATCAATTCGGCCGCCATTTGCTGACCCAAAGAGTCGGCCACATAAGACACAACCTGTGCCATCAGGCGCTGATTGCCGGTGGCGGCAGCGGCGGAGAGTGCGGTGCGGGTTTCTATCGGCAGCGCGGCAAAGAATTGACGTTGCTTGTCGTTCAGCGGCTGGCTGTTGTCGGCCAAATAGGCCATTAACGAGCCCTGCGCAATCGTGCTGATTTCGGTGTCGCCCATCGGGTTGTTGCCGCCCATGCCGGTTTGCTTGCCTGCCAGCATATTGATGATGTAGGTGCGGGTGCCCGGCCAGTTTGACGGTTTGATGGCAACATTTTGGCAACTGTCCGCTTTGCCGTTGGCAAAATCGGCACAGCTGTAACCGTTGAGGGACGCGTTGGTCGGCGCGCCTTTGACCAAGTCGTCAAATCCCCACAAGGCTCTGAAGTCTTTGTCGCTGCGTTGTGAAGAACCTTTGGTAAATTCGCCGCCGGAAGCCGGTGAGGCGGCATTTGCGCCGGTCAAGTTTATGCTGGTGCCATAGAGATTCATGGCCAGCTCGAGAAAGCCTTGGTCACCACCATACGGCGCAGTATCGATCGCTGCATTGGCAGAAGCACCATTGCCGAAAATCCCGGTGCTGGTCAGGGTGTTCATCATGTTGTTGCCGTAAATCGTGTTTTTATCGGCGGCATTGCCCTCACGGTTGGCATTTTTGCCTTGAGTGAAGCGTTTTTGATTGGCGGCAAAAAAATCCGCTACCGCGCCCTGACCGGCGGCTGTGACGGCCTCTTTGGAAGACAGGCTGTCGCCTTTCCACAAGCTGCCGAGTTGGGTATCGCCCATGGCGGCATCCACCACATGGCTGCCGATTTCACAGGTGTTTTTTGAGGCGCTGTTGATTTTGGCGGTCATGTCATGCAGTCCGCTCATGATGCCTTGGCAGCGGGTACACAGGTTATCGAGGGCGATTTTGGCGGCATAGCCGGTGCCGTTGGCCATAATCGCCCGCATGATGTTGCGCATGTTGTCGATCGACATCATCGAGAAGCTGCCGAATGAGGCATCGATGCCGCCGCAGCCGGCTGAAAATCGCGGTGCATCGTAAGCCACAACGTTGAAGGAGCGCACCGGCGAACGCATGCTGATGCCGCCGAGCTGGCCGCCGTAATTGCCATTGGCCGCACCGAAAGACGGGTTGGTCTGCGTCCACATCAAATCCATGCCCTCAGATACATCGGCGCGGGCACCAACGGATACGGAGAGCATGCAGAGCATCAGAACGGTGCTGACAAACTGCCGCAGTGCTTTTAAAATTTTCATGATTTCGATATTCCTGCGAATTGTTCGATTTTTTCCATCAAGGCATCCAGCTCATGACCGGCAATGCTCTCTTTGAGCATCAGGTAGTCAAGATGCCGTTCGTAAAAGGTGTCGAGCATCATGGCGTGGATTTCGTCCAGCCGGGCGGCCTGTACCAAGATGCGTTGCCCGGCCTCATCCAGCTCTTGCTGCCATTGCGCGCTCAGATAGGCGTATTGTTCGTTGTCCACGCTTCATTCCTCCATCTTGTTGCCCAAAATCTTGTAGATTTTGTCGGCCAGCTCTTCCGTGGATTCGTTACCGGTGATGCCGGCCGCTTCCCAATCGCTGCGGTTGATCATGCCCCGTTCGTTCATCTTGGCGGTTTGTGCCAGCTTCGGATCGGCTATCTTCATGTCGATGGACGCGGTGACAATTTTTTCTTCCAAGTCGGACAGGCTCATGGCACCGTGTGCGATGATGCCCATTTTTTCGGGCGGTGCGACCAGTACAATGGCGGGGGTAATCTGAATGCCGAGACTGCGCGCTTTGAGAGCGCCGTGGTCGAAACGGATTTTATCGGCGGGCATGCCCTTGATAACGCCGCCATCGGTGCTGATAAAGCGGATTTCCATACCGCGATATTTTTGTTGCAGCATCGATACCGTATCGAATTGGCTGTGACAGTAGTTGCATTTGCTGTCAAAGAACATCCACAAACCGGCTTTTTTGCTGATGTCGGCCATGATGGCCTCTTTGGCTTGGTCTATCTGCCACAATGCCTGCTGGCGCGCCCGCGCGGAAAACGGCATCCGCACTTCTTCAGACAGGAAGGGATATTTGATGTTGTTGCGCTCCCAAATCCGGGCCACTTCATCGGCTCTGTCCATGCGCAGGCGGTTTAAGGTTTGATAGGCAAATACGGTTTTTTCATCCGGCTCGCCCGTCATCTTGTCCAAGAGTTGCTGCTCGGTACGGCGGAACCACTCGGCCGATCCCGGCTTCGGCTTGGCCTCCGCTGACGGGGCGGGTGCCGGCGCAACCGGTGCCGGCTCCTTGGCAGGCTCTGCCTTCGGTTTGGCCTTCGGTTTGTCCTTGTACCAAAAGTAGCCGTCCGGCTGGGCCGCATCATAAGCAGTACGGGCGAATACCCAGCTGCTCGCGGCCAGCGCGGTGCTTGCTGCGACAAGGGTCAATATGGTTTTGGGGGTAATAGACATGGTTTAACTCCTAGCGCCGGGCTGCGGGGTCATCGTTTAAGGGTGAGGCATAGTCAAATTTATCCAAGCGCAGCCCTTTTGACTGTATCCAGCGTGATGCACGGGTACGCACCTGTTTTTGCGATTCGGCGTTCAGATGTTTCAGCACCGATTCGGCATTGGACGTATAGCGTTTGTCGACAAAGGAGGCGATCAGCAACCAAGTGGCCGCCTGCTCGGGATCGGCCTGATGCAGCTTGTCGCCATTGGCATACCAGCGGGCCAGGGCAATCATGGAGGGCACATGCCAGCGATCGGCCGCACTCTGATACACCCGCACAGCGGCAAACGGGTTGTTGCTGTAAATGGCCGCTGCATAGCCGTGCAGGGCAGCGGGGTCTTTAGATCGGATGGCCGCTTCCCAGTGGATGCGGGCAGCGGTGGGATCTGCCGTCACGCCGGCATAGCCGTTTTGCAGGATTTGTGCGGAATAGAGCGATGCCGGCCAAAAAATGGCTGTTTTGCTCTTTTTCGCTTCCCGGTAGGCTTGTGAGGCCGTCTGAAACCAGCGCAGGGCGGTGCGGCCGTCCTGTTTCAGCTGGCCGCTGCCGAAAAAATACATCAGGCCGATGTTGTAGGCGGCCAGATGATTGCCGGTTAAGGAACCGTCGGGGTTCTTAACCGCTTTCATGTAGGCTTTGTAGGCCAAGGCGTAGTCGGGGGCCTTTAGGCCGGGCAGTTGCCCTTTATGTGCCAAATAGCCGTATTGCAGCGCCGCCCACGGGTTGCCGTTATTGGCGGCATCTTTGAGACGGGAGGCATAAAGCATGTCGCCGCTGTTGAAACGTTCGAACATTTGCCGGGCTTCGTCGCGCGGGTTGAGCCTGCGGGTTTTCCTGGTCGCGCCCTGCGCGGGTTTGGCTCCGCCCGCATTGGTTTGAGCACTCTGCGCCTGTGTTGCCTGCTGGCTTGAGCGTTGGCTGCCGAAAACCTGTTGTTCGGCATTGGGCTGCGGTGCTGCCAGCACGATGGCCGGCAGCAGGGCGATGGTGGTCAATATCGATTTCATTTCCGGTTCCTCAATTGAATTCACAGCAGTCAACCCAGCGCCATAACAGGTAGACCGCATCGGTGTCATTGGTATTGGTGGACTGGTCGTTACGGCCTTTGGCCCAAACAAAATCACTGGCACCCAAACGGTGCGCGCCTTTGCTGCCGACATTGAAGAAATCGGCCACCATGCCGGAGAGCTGAGCCGTCACGGCACCGGAATCGCTGCCGGCACCGGAGCCGTTTTCCGGATAGGGAAACAACATGGCTGCTTTGAATTCGGATTTTGCGGGAAAGGGGGTCGGAATCGGCGAGCACAGGGCGTTGTCCCCCACCGTTTTAACGGACGCGAAGCCGCCGGTGCGGTTGGAAACCATAATGGAGCGGTTGAGAATGGTGGCCGTGCCGACGATGCTGTTTTTTTCGGAAGACATGGCACCGACGGCCGGCAGGTTGTTGCCCATGCAACCGCCGAGCCAGTAAGCGGCATCATCGGGCATGCCCCAGCCGATACCGGTGGTATTGGCCGCACAGGACGCCGTGTGTGCCGGCAAATCGAATAAAGGACTGGCAGTAATGGCACCCAATGCCATCCATTCGGGATAGAGCAAGTTGGAATACACCGGGTCGCTGCCTGACCAGGCCGGCTGAGTCAGCGAAGTTTCGAGCTGACCGCCCTGATGGAAGCAGCGGGGCATCCAACCATACATATTGGCATAGGGAAATGACCAGCTGTGGTAATGTCGGAAGCCGGTTTCATATTGCGCCATGCCCTCGCCCCCGCCGGTCAGATTGGTGCCGGCTTTAACGGCCTGGGCGGCCTGGCCGTTGACTTTGGCCAACTGGCTCAGCAGCGGCTTGACGCTGCTGCCGTAAACAGGCGAGCAGGTGGCTTCGCGCACCACTTCGACAAAGCGGGTGGGCAGCCACATGCCGCGCGTATAGCCGTAAACGACATACGGCTCTTTGCCGCATTTGCAGATAGACTTCGAAGTTGCCCCCGGTGGGTGCGGCACATCGTTGCCGCTCATAACGGTCTGACCCATGATGCGCAGCGGAAAAGCGGAATTGAAGTCAAATTTCAACAGGGTGCCCATACCGGCATTGGAGCAGGTTTCGGCCTGTGCCAATGCCGGCAATACCGCCAACAGAGCAGCGGTCAGAAGGGTGCGGATTCGGCGTGGTTTCATTTCGTTTCTTCCGGTTGCAGCGCCACCACATCGAATGACAGGCCGTTTTGGCGGTAATAGGTGGGAACGCCGGCGACATTCAGACGGCTCTTCATGGCACCATCCAACGGGGATGCGGGCAGGCCGGCGTCACGCAAATAGCCCAGGCGGGTATACAGCACAAGGGTGTCGGGCTTCTTCTTCATCAAGTGACGGGCGAACTCGATCTGCCAGCGGCTGCGGCCGTCAATCACCACCAGTGCGCGCTGTCCATGCGGATCCAAAGCCAGCACGTTAAAGCGGGTGCCTTTCGGATACAGCACCGTGCCATTGCCCGGGTGACGGATGTCTGCGCCGGCAGCGACATAAGGGGTGTAGCGGTATTGGCGGTAGCCGGTGTTGGTCGGCAGGTTGATGCCTCCTTCCAGCAGTTGTTGCGCGCCTTGTTGTGCAGAGCGGATGTGTTGCCGCATGTCTTGCTGCTGCATTTGGCGTCGCATGACTTCTGCCTGATCCGGTTCCGATACCCGGTATTGCTGGCTGAGGCGCTCGTTGAATTTGCGGGCACGGATGCTGCCGATGGCGGCATCCAGCGAGCGCATGCCTTGGACGAGATACCATTTGCCATCGTTATCCCGATGCAGAACAGCGGGGGCATAATGAATTTTGTAGGCACTAAACGCCTGCGGCATGACAATGATTTGCGGCGGATTCTTCTGTACCGCTACCGGCAGTTTTTTGATCAATGCCTGGCTGTAGGCAAACATGTCGTTAACGCTGCCTTCGCCCCAGCCACGAAAAGCAAACACCACATCCTTGCGGCCGGCACCCTGTTTCAGCAGACCCAGCAAAGAATGCTCGGGGATGCTGCGGGAAACAAAAACCACGGTGCGGGTGGATGACAGCTCCTGCATGGTCGGGTTTTGGCCGTTGGGCATCAGCATGCTGTCCGGGCGGCTTTGATTCGCATATCGGGCCACTTCGCCCTGCGATGCTTGCGCCTGCCGGTTCTGACCGTCGACCAGCCGTTTCAAATCAAAGTCTGCATAGACATCAGAACAGTGCAGTAATGCGGCCGTTAACCAGATGCTTCGGATAAGGCCCCCAATAACGTGAGTCATATGATCGTTCTTCGCTTCCATAAACAAAAATCTCGTCTGCGCCCAAAACGTAACGGGTATCCCAATGGTTGCGGGGTTTGTTCAACCGTTTGGCACCGTAGGCGGTATCGCCCAGCAATACCCCGTTGATAAACAGGTTGCCGTCCCGGATTTCGACCGTGTCCCCGGGCAGGCCGGCCACCATTTTGCCGATGTTCGTACCGTCGGGCACATAAGGAGCCATCTTGCGCGCCGGAAAAGCCACCAGGTCGTAGCGTGCAAATTCAACCGGTTTGTCTTTTTGTCCGACCCACAGATACAGATCCCAGGGCAGACAGCCGGCGGTGGTCGGCTCCAACAGCAGTTTTCGTTCGGGTAACACAAAATTTGAGATGATTTTCAAAATAATGACGGCCAGCATGAAATAGCAAACCCGCAAAAAATCTTTCTTACCCAAATCCTTGCCGAACAAACGCATTAGTCCAGCTCCTTGCCTTCGCCCGGCAGCGGAGTGTCCGTGCTGTTTGAAGCCGGCGGCAAGGCATTCGGGACAGCAGCTTGCGGCAGCGGGCCGGCAGCCGTTTGCGCCGGTATCAGTGCGATGCCCAGCTCATTGGCAATTTTGGCGGTCATATCGGCTTGCGGCGGGTAGGCCAATACCGAGCTGCGTTGTAGCACCACCATTCCCGAATCAGACATTTGGCGGATTCTGTCCTGGATTTTTTGCAGATTGCCGGCCAATTCCATCTCGATTTCCTGCAAGCGCAGCTGATAATTTGCACCATCGACAAAATCACCGCTATGCAGCAATGCATTGCGTTTGCTTTCCGCTTGGGCGATATAGCTGTATGCCAATCTTTCGCCGTCTACAACATAGATGCCTTTGGCCGAAGCGGTGGCAAACATGTCTTGATACAAGGCATGCGCGCCCAGTATGAAACCCAGCATGGCCATCAACGTGACCCAAAAGCCGGCACCGTTTTTGGTAGTTGGAACATTTTTAGGGGCGGCCATTGCCGGTGCCGGCACCGGTGGCTGCGGAGGTGGTTGGATGGCAGGTTGGTTTTGGTTGTCAGTCATGGATTTTCCTTAGTAGAAAGCGCCGTCGCCGTACTGGCGTTTGGCTTCGGCGGTCACAAACTCGGCCACATCTTCCTGATTGCGCACCCGGCGTTGCAGCTCTTTAAACAGCTCGCCCTCGGTGTTGTAGAGAATGCGGTTGAACGGTGTTTCAACCACCCGTGCGACTTCAACGGCATCGCCGGACTGAACGAGGACTTCCGCATAACGGCCTTTGGCGGTATGCAGGCTGCTGAGCAGGTGTTTGACGTAAGGCGGTGGAACAAACCAGCCTTTACGCTCGGCCTCCTCCAGCGCGCTCGGGTCTTGGCGGAGAAAAAAGCGGGTATAGCAGTTGGCCAGAATGGTGGGGCCGTAGTGGGTCTGAAATGCCTGATTGATGTTTTGCATTTCAAACCAAATGGAACCGTCCTCTTTGCGGATTTTTGAGGAGAGCTGGGTGGCGAAGCTGGCAAACGGAATGGATTTGAGCAAATCGCCGCATTCGCCCAGCCACAGAATCCGGCGGATGTTGTCGCGGCTCATAAACATTTCTTGGCTGATGTTCATCGCCACCATCATCAGGATGACATCGTGCAGGTGCTTGTTGGTGGCCAGGCCGGACAGCTCGACCACGGTATAGTTGGCTTCGGAGCGTAAATTGTTCTTGCCTTTGAACCAGCGGCCCATATGTCCGCTGGAGCCGAACGGCGTCAACAGGACGGCCAATTCATGTTGTACATCGGCCAGCTGGCCGTTTTGGTTCCATAAGAATTCGATGATGTCGTCAATATCGGATTCATTGCCCTTTTTGGTGAACACTAACCGGATGGCTTCGGTCAGGGCGGCATTCTGAATATCGTTCAGCCCTTCATTCGGTTTGGCCATCTTGCCCAGCAAGGGCAGCAGGATTTCGGTTTCTTTTTTGATGTCGGTGATGCGGGTAAACGGGTTGAGGCACAAATCGGCGTTGTCGTGAAAATCGATAATCTGGGCTTTTTTGTTCCGGGCGGAGGCCATGAGCGAGCTACCCGTGTCAATGGCCCATACCTTGACATTGAGGGAGAGCAAGGCATCGAGCATATGTTGGCTGAAAAAGGTCTTGCCGGCACCCATGCCGCCCACGGTCATGCCGTTGTAGCTGAGATTGTTGCCGTGGAAAATGCTGTATTTGAATAATTTGTTTCTGCGTGTGAACAGCAGCATTTCATCACCGAAACCCTGCCATTCCCCGAAAACGGGCAACAGGTGCGCTGCCATATCGGAAGTCATGGTATGGAAACGGGCTGTGCGTTTAATGCTTTCGGCCGACATATTGCCGGTCAGGGAGTTGAAAAAATTGATGTTGGGGCGTACCCATTCCGCACGGGCGGCGAATCCTTTCGAATCATAATAGGCCGCCATACTGTCCATGACTTTTTTGATTTTATTGCGGTTGTGATGGAAGAACAGCACGCTCATGGCGGTCTCGACAATGCGGCCGCCATTGGTCAAATCTTGCGCCATCTTCTGAAAACCACGGCTTTGCTTACCTAATTTCGGTGAAATTTCGGTTGCGTTGGGGCTTTTTTTACGGATAAGCACACTGTTCATCCGGCTGGTGCCCAATTTACGGTGTTTGGCATCCTGGTCGGGGTAGTGGATGATTGTGCTGATAATGAACGGCATCCCCGGTTGCGGATTCATGCCTTTCGGATGGCCGAGCAAATCCGCCATATAAGACATATGCCAGGGGCGTTCTTCGCTCGGCAGACGGTCTATGGCCAAAATGCCGACATTTTGATTGTGGTTTTGGCGGTTGAAGCCTTTAAAACTCAGGTATTTGCAAAACATCTTGTCCCAATTAGCTTGGGATGCCGCCGGGCAGAGTTGTTCGTTCAACGGGATGTCATCATCGACATGGTTGTCCCATTGGCCAAACATATCCAGCCAGCGCCGCAATAGGCTGAGCATGCCGCCGCGATCGAGCAAAGACGGGTGGATACCCGCCACCCCCAATTGCGACAGGCAACTGTCGCGCAACTGAATGAAATGACCCAACTCCTTTTTGAATTTGGCAAATGCCGCATTGCTGGCAAACGGGTTGCTGGTTTTAATCGGTATTTTGATAAACCAGACGCACAGCGGGTTAAGCAGAGTCGAGTCATTGTCGCGAATCAGTTGATGGCGAGTGCCCAGGCGCAGGAAGTCAGCGCGCTCTTTGACGGCCTCGCGGGCAATCAATACCGAAGGGTCGGTGCTTGGCGCATTGCGTGCACCTAGAAAGGTCTCAAGGTCTGCTTCAATATCCGGGTGGTTGATTTGCTGGAAGCCTATAAAAGAGCCCGGGGGCAGGTTGTTGCCCAGCGCGCTTTCGGCAGCGGTTCCGATTTGCTCGTTCCAGCCGGAGAGCGGCCGAAAAATGCCGCAGCTCATCAGGGCATTGTCGGTTTCATAGTAAAAGGCTTTTTGGCTGTCATCCCCGGCAATGATGCGGATAAAGGGGGTAAGCGTATCGCGCTGCTGAAAAGCTTTAAAAATATCTAAGGGCATATCGGACCACCGTCATCAAATTTCAGGGCAAAGCAAAACAGCCGGAATACCGGAGTATTCCGGCACCGGCTTAAAACGGCGCACCGTCTGCAATTTCAGGCGCAGCCGTGCCATTGGGTTCGCGGGGCGGCAGGAGGATGATGGAATCGATGCGCTTGCTGTTGAGGTTCAGATAAACATCGCTGGCGCGCACTTCGTAGCTGGGCAGCACTTCGCCGGTTTGTTTGGAGACATATTCGCCGATTTTTTGGCTGCCGATAACGGTGACGGGCAAACCTTTTTGCAGGTTTTTATAGAGGACGTCGGCGTCTTTGCTCCAATAGGTACAGTTGTACCAATTGGTGCGTTCGACCACGAGTTCTTCTTGGCCGTTGACCATTTGTTTTTTGTATTGGGTGGAAGCAACAGAAAAATTGAGTGCTTTGAATTTTTCACCACGAAAGTCAACGTCGTTCAGACGGATGGTATCGCCGACGTTACCGCGGATGGTGAGTTCTACAGACATGACAAGATCTCCTAGAAAAGGAGATCTGCGGGCAAAATACTGCCGAATTTAAAGATGGGGTATTATTATTTTAATTGAAAAACAATTGGGTGTCAATACATTCGCCACTTTTTTTATGCTGTGACATTAATCCCAGCTATCTTTCGGTTTATTGCCAAATCCGATTCTGTCGTGCTGCCTCACCAATTTGGTTTCGTACAATTGATACTCATCACATTCGGGGGTTTCTTGATTTCTTCAATTTTTTGCTCCGCATGCTCAAGTGACGTGTATTCGGCCATATACATACGGTTTGCTATCGAATAAACAACGATGTGGCTCATTTGCACACCGCCATTCAGACGGCCTCTTATTTCATGCCGCACGGTATCGGGTGTATACACCCGATACACCCTCAATCAATAACCGGGCAGAGATTGTTCGTCCGGCACCCGGCGCATCGCATCAGGCAGCATTTTGACATTAAAGTTTTCGATGGCCATGGCCCGGTTGCAATCCTCTTGATAATGCAACAGCTGCTCGATATGGCCGGAAATCGTATAAGCGCGGTAGTAAAAATCCCGCATACCGCGATAGAGCCACATATGCAGCATGATTTCATCGAAAGAGGCATTTTTTTGCGCCAGCAATTTACTGACTTCTTCCCATTTGAAAATATTTCTTTTTTTCCAGAAACACAAATACGGGATACAGAATTTCCGCTCTTTATAGGATTCCATCAATTGGCCGGTTTTAAAATTACGGTTGAAGCGGATGCCCAACAGCAATTGGTTTTTTTGAACCATGTCACGAGCCTCCTGTAAAAAAACTTCCACATCATCCAAGAGTGCCTGCCATTCTTTTTCGAGCAGTAGAATTTGCGGCATCAATCCGTCGCTGCCCCTTACCCTTAAAAGGCTTTTAGGCAAATTTATTAAATTACATGGGGAAGAATGCACTTGTTCAACACTCATTTTGAAGTCCATAGGTTTGAAAAATATTAAATCAACGTCTGCAAAAAGCCGGATAAGCGTTTTCCCCGAATAATAACCGATAATGATTGCCGCTGATTTATCCAACAGGGTGTATCACCCTTATACACTTTCAACCGGCTGGCCGAAGAGCTGATATTTTTCAGCATAGGCCACTATTTTTTCCATCTGTTCGTTGGTGTAAACAGGTTTGATATAGGCAAACTCAGGAGAGGCTTTGAATGTTAAAACCTCCATACTCAGGGGATCCAACAAACCTTCGGCAACGGAAATGCGCAAACGTTCACCCAAATCGGCATCATCAGCAAGAAAAGCAGAGCGGCGGGCTTTGGCTGAAGTACGGGCATTCATCACCGTAAAATAAAGATTTTGAGCCATCACACGGTAAACACGGGCGGCTTCGCGGATGCTGTGATTGCCCTCTTTGTTGCTGACCAAACCTTTGACTGTCAATGTTTTCATCAGACGGATGTGCAAGTCATAGGCCGTCAGCAGTTTCAGCAAGGTAAAGCCATACCCGCGCACCTGGCCTACCGGAATTTCAGTCGGGTTGGGCGTGGCAGAAATGTTGATGTGTATACCCGACACAGCCACGTTTGACAACTTCCGTTTCAAATCTTCATTGCTGCTTTCAAGCCAGGCGATCGTTTCATTCAGACTTTTTTCAAACACCATCAAACCGGCATGGGCAAACGGATGGTCAGTCTGTGCAAGCCGGATCAACTCGCCGGCCAAACCCATTGCATACCGCACACCCGGCCAGCGCTTATGCGGTTCTGCCTTATTGTTCATACCCGTCCACAGACGGACGGCCTGTTTGGTATGCAGCTGAACAGAATCTTCGGCGACATCAGTCAGACGGCCTAAGGTATTAAAGTTCTCATCCTCACTGGTGAAGATTTCGTAGTCTTCGATACGGATGCTTTCCGGATGGCGGTTGCGGCGGAAACGCGGATTGGTATGGTGCTGGAAAATATACTGCTTGAGCATGGTCAGGTGAAAATAGAAATCGGACAGCGCCGGTGATTCGGGATGACTTTCGGGAACAGAAGTATTTGAGGCAATCAGCTCATGCAGTCGTGTGTGCTCGCCATCAAAATCATACGCATTGGAAAAGACGGATTTATCAGAGACGGCAATTTGGTGCGCATTGCCGGATGGCTCTGCAACTTTGATGGAACGGGAACGGATAACGATACGTTGCTTCATGCTGGACTCTCCTGTTGGTTGGATATTGCTCAAGGTCGGTATTTCTGTTTAGCGGGGGTGTGTCCAGTGGGCACACCTGCTGTTTTCGGTGGTGGGTGTACCAGGGGGGTACACCTGCTGCCGGCATCTGCTCAGGTCCTTTCGGCCACCGGTATTTCTGTTTGGCGGGGTGTAGCTACTGGCTACACCTGCTGTTTTCGGTGGTGGGTGTACCAGGGGGGTACACCTGCTGCCGGCAT
>ERZ650312.707-NODE-707-length-18790-cov-8.414305_pt1 | contig 18790 bp, 30 predicted proteins | sample MGYA00376248_ERZ650312 | MGnify/ENA primary metagenome ERZ650312 (study PRJEB26733, sample SAMN07839316) | wastewater metagenome | biome: urban; feature: wastewater treatment plant; material: waste water | place: USA: North Carolina | collected 2016-07-28 ... | reverse complement strand
AAAGCAGGAGTTAAAGAAGCAGATAAAGTATTAGAAGAAATAGCAAAAGAAGAAGCGAATAAGTAATAGAAAAGGTCCAGTTCACAAATGTGAATCGGACCTTTTTTGTTGCAATCTATTTGAACTAGCTAATTGTAACAACTTCAAAGTGCCCAGCACTTTCAATTAAACTAGTAAGTAATTCGTTGTCAACGTCTTTTGAAAGTTCTAATTCAACAGTTTGTCCTGCTAAATCAACTTCAACGTTTGTAGTTTCTGGTAATTCTCCTAGAGCGTTATGCATTTTTGCTAAACAACCCATGCAGTGCATTCCATCAACTTTGATTATTTTTTTCATGGTACCTCCCTAAATTATTGGTGTACTTGAATATTATCAACAAATATGAATTTTGTCAAGGTTTGTAAATACAAATTTTATAGAAATATAGATTTTTTTTTGAACAAATGCTATACTTTAAGGAAAACAAAAAGAAAAGGAAATAATATGCAGCATTATTATAGTGAGAATCCGGAAATCAAATCGGAGCGTAATAAAATAATTTATAATATTTTTGATAAAAATATAGAGCTAATAACAGATAATGGTGTTTTTTCTAAGTCAAAAGTAGATTTTGGAACAGATGTAATGTTAAGAACATTTATAAAAAATAATAAGAGACAGAAATTCACACTTTTAGATATTGGTTGTGGATATGGTGTTGTTTCAGTCGTTGTTAAAACATTTTATAACGAAGTGAATTTAACTCTTTCGGACATAAATGAGAGGGCATTAGAACTGAGCAAAGAAAATTTAATAAATAATAATATTTTAGAATTTGAAATTATTAAATCAAACATATTTGACAATTTTTCTAAAGATAATAGATTTGACGTAATATTATCAAATCCACCAATAAGAACAGGAAAAGAGACAATATTTAAAATATATGAAGAATCTTATGGGAAATTAAATAAAGATGGGGAATTTTGGTGTGTTATCCAGACAAAACATGGAGCAAAAAGCACACAGAAAAAAATAGAGCAAGTATTTGGAAATTGCGAAACGAAGGAAATTGAAGGCGGATATAGAATTTTTAGAGCAGTAAAAAAAGTTTAGAATTACCATAATACTGTGATTGAATAAAAATGTAAAAATATGCTATAATAAAATGAAAACTTTATATAGTAAGATATCTTTAAAATAGGAGGCGATCTTGTGATATCGTTAGTTTTAGCTGCGGGGAAAGGAACTCGTATGAAATCAGAATTACCTAAAGTTCTTCATACAGTAAATGGAATCCCAATGCTTGTAAAAGTAAAAAATGTTTTAGAGAATGTTGGAATAGAAGAAAACATTTTCATTTTTGGTCATAAAAAAGAAGAAGTTTTGGAAGTTATGGGAAATGTAACTTATGTTGAACAATTAGAACAGCTAGGAACAGGTCATGCCGTGTTAATTGCAAAGGAAAAGTTAGAAGAGTACAAGCAAGATGTTTTAATAACTTGTGGAGATACCCCACTGATCAAAGAAGAAACACTAAGCAAAATGATATCTGTATTTAAAGAAAAAAGTCTAGATTGTATATTACTATCATGTGAGATACAAAATCCATTTGGATATGGTAGAATAATAAATAAACATGGAAATGTCGTAGATATAGTAGAAGAGAAAGAAGCAGATGAAGAAACACGTCAAATAAAAGAGATAAATGCTGGAGTGTATATCTTTAAATATGAGAGATTGATAGAAGCAGTATCAAAAATAAATAATAATAACCTGAAAGGTGAATACTACCTAACGGATGCAATAAAATATTTAGTAAATGATGGTTATAAAGTTGAAAGTTATAAAATATATGATGAAGATGAAATATTAGGTGTTAATTCAAAAGTACAACTATCTCAAGCAAATTCTATCCTTAGAATGAGAAAGAATGAAGAGCTTATGGATAATGGTGTAATAATGATAAATCCTGAAGTAACATATATTGAAGAGACTGTAAAGATAGGTCAAGACACAGTAATCTATCCGAATGTAATCATTCAAGGAAATACAGAAATAGGTGAAAATAGCATAATACTAGGAAACACAAGAATAGAAAATTCAGTGATAGGTGATAATGTTAAGATTGAATCATCACTAATTGAGTCATCAATAATAGAAAAAAATGCAACAATTGGACCATTTGCACATTTAAGACCGAAAGCATATTTAAAAGAAGAAGTTCATGTTGGAAATTTTGTTGAAGTTAAGAATACAACATTAGAAAAAGGTGTCAAAGTAGGACATTTAACGTATTTAGGCGATGCAGAGATAGGCGAAGATACAAATGTGGGCGCGGGAACGATAACGTGTAACTATGACGGGAAGAATAAACATAAAACGATTATTGGAAAAAATGTATTTATAGGAAGCAACTCAATACTTGTAGCACCTGTAGAATTAGGAGACGACACATTTACAGCAGCAGGATCAGTAATTACAGAAAAAGTACCTGAAGGAAATATAGCTTTTGGAAGATCAAGACAAATAAATAAAGAAAGAGGGAAAAAATGATGAATTGTGCAGAACCGGATATAAAAGTTTATGCAGGGCCTTCGAGTCAAGATTTAGCAAGAAGAATAGTAAAATACCTTAGAATGGACTTAAGTAGTGTAGATGTAGTAAAATTTGCAGACGGTGAAACATTTATAAAGACAAACGAAAGTGTTCGTGGATCAAGAGTATTTGTTGTACAATCTACTTCGAAACCAGTAAATGAGAATATAATGGATTTATTAATTTTTATAGATTCACTAAAAAGAGCATCAGCAGAAGAAATTATAGTTGTAATACCTTATTATGGATATGCAAGACAAGATAGAAAAGCAAGTCCAAGAGAACCAATCACATCAAAGTTAGTAGCGAATTTATTAACTACAGCAGGAGCTACAAGAGTTGTAACGATGGACTTACATGCGAGACAAATTCAAGGATTCTTTGATATACCAGTAGATCACATAGAGGCACTTCCGGTATTAGCGAAATATCTAATAAAGAATAAATTTGATGACGGAAATACAGTTGTTGTATCTCCTGATGTAGGTGGAGTTAAAAGAGCTAGAGGACTTGCAAACTGGTTACATGCACCACTTGCAATAATAGATAAGAGAAGAGCAAAAGCAAATGTTTCAGAAGTTATGAATTTAATTGGAGACGTTAAAGGAAAAAGAGCAATCTTAATCGATGATATGATAGATACAGCAGGAACTATATGTAACGCAGCAGTTGCTTTAAAAGAAGCAGGTGCAACAGAAGTTTATGCGTGTGCAACGCATGCAGTATTTTCAGAACCTGCAGTTGATAGATTAAAAGAATCACCTTTTTCTGAAGTAATAGTTACAGATAGTATAGAGTTACCAGAAGACAAGAAATTTGATAAATTAACAATATTGTCAACAAGTAAAATGTTTGCTGAAATAATAAAAAGAATATACAGTAATGAAGCAATAAGTGATCTGTTTGAGTTACCGTATGATGAAGATGACATATTATAAAATTGATAAATTGAAGAGGAAATATGCGAAATTTTGATAAAGTAGAAAATGATCAAATAAATAGAGCAGTGAATGCATTGAAACGAAAAGGGGTAATTATATATCCTACTGATACAGTGTACGGAATAGGTGTTTTACCTGATAGAAATGCAATTGAAAAATTATATGAAATAAAAAAAAGAGATAAAAGCAAAAAATTAATAGCCTTGATAGCTGATATATCAACAATAAATGAAGTTATGGATTCGACAGATGGATCAAGTGGTGACATAGAGATCTTAGAAAAAATAGCTTCAGTATACTGGCCTGGAGATTTAACAGTTGTAATTAAGGCAAAAAAAGAAATAACTAAAATAATCGAAATCAATGATGATGAATCAAATGATAGTACAATAGGAGTAAGAATTCCTAATAACCCAATTGCATTAGAAATAATAAGGCAATCGGGAGGTATAGTATTAACAACAAGTGCAAATTTTACAGGTGAGAATCCTGTTAAGGAGTATGAAGATTTAAATAGAGATCTGGCAGATCAAGTTGATTATGTAGTACATGGAACGAACGGTAGTAGTGGAATCCCATCAACAATAATAAAGATATATAATAACAAAATATCAATTATTAGAGATGGGAGTGTGCACATGGAAGAAATAATGGAAAGGATTGGTAAAAAATAATGAAACCAAGAATGACAAACGGGAATGCAATGAATGATATGGAAATGGTTAATGTTAAGAATCAGATGAAAATGGGCGAAATGATGAAGAAGATAGGAAAAGGAAAAAGAAAGGTTAGTGCAACATTTGGATTGGGTAGTAGAAGATACCTACACAAATTAATAGATGAGCTAAAAAAACAAATGACAATATATGAGAAACAATTGCCAAATATGTTTAGCTTTTTTGACTATTTACAAAAACAAGTAGAAGTTGTTAAGGTAAAAGGTAAGAAAAAACAAAAAACAAAAGATAAGACGAAAAGTGTATTGTTATCTTACGAAGAACTAGATTTCTTAAAAATGCAAATAAGAGAAACAACTAAAGGGATAAAAACAGAGAAAGAAAAATTAAAATGGCACAATTTGATAAAGAAAGCATTATATAAAACATTACTTAAACAAAATGAGTTACTTTCAGAAGAATTAAGTAAAGCAAAATAAATAAAAATTGAAGTGGGGGCTTTGATTTGAGGGGGATATATGAATAAAATTAAATTAGAAAATAAGCTTGAGGAGACTCAAGCTAGTGTTTTATATGGAAGAAATAGCTTATTCTATGTAGAAACAATCATTGGAAATGCAATAAATAGTAAGGCTAGCGATATCCATTTAAACATATTGGATTTGAATAGTAGTGAGAAAGAGTTACAAATAAGCTACAGGATAGATGGAATATTAGTCAAAGATAAGTTTATTCATGAGAAATTTGGAAAACAAAAAATAAATCAGAACGCAAGTGAAATAATTTCAAGAATAAAAATATTATCTGGAATGAATGTTGCTGAAAAGAGATTGCCACAAGATGGAAGTATTTCGTATGAACACAATAAAAGCAATTGGGATATTAGAGTTGCGACATTACCTGCAATAAGTGGTGAAAGTATAGTTATAAGAATTCTTGGTAATACTTTGGAATCTGTATCACTTGAAAGCTTAGGATTTTCAAAAGTAAATGAGCAGAAAATAGAAAAAATATTACAAAAGAAATTCGGATTAATCTTAATAACTGGGCCTACGGGTTCAGGGAAATCAACTACAATGACAACAATGATAAATATGTTGGATATTGAACATAAAAAAATAATAACAGTCGAAGATCCTGTCGAATCTAGAATAAATGGAGTCACACAAATACAAATCAATGAGAAAATAGGTTTAAATTTTTCAGAAGTATTGAGAAGTAGCTTGAGAAATGATCCTGATGTTATTGTAATATCTGAGATTAGAGACGAAGAAACGGCAGAAATTGCAATACGAGCAGCATTAACAGGGCATTTAGTTATTGCGACACTACACACAAACAATGCGATAGGAACTATAACTAGACTAATAGATATGGGTATTAGAAGATATATTGTGCTAGATTCACTATTATGTATAATTGCGCAGAGATTGGTAAGAAAGAAATGTTTAATTTGTGGTGGGAATGGCTGTCTTAACTGTAATGGTGGATATAATGGAAGGACAACTATAAATGAAGTGTTGCTACTAAATGATGATGTGAAAGAGATACTAAAAAAAGAAAAATCATTAGTAGACATTGAACATGAATTAAAGAAATCTGACTTTAAAACAATGTTAGATGACTGCAAGAAAAAAATAAATGAAAATATAATTGATGAATCAGAAGTATTTACGCTATTTTAAAATATAAGGTCAATTATTTGGAAGGAAGAAAATGAATATTATAGTTTATGATTTTGATAAAACAATATATGGTGGAGAAACAGGAACGGATTTTCTTGTTTTCTATATGAAGAAAAACCCCAAAAAAATATTTTTGTTTAGCATCGGTTTTGTAAAAGATGCTTTACTATTTTTATTTAAGAAAATAAAATTAAAAGAATTAAAAGGCAGATATTTCAAATTTTTATCTAATGAGAGTGTTGATGAAATAGAGGAATTGGTAAAAGAATTCTGGAAAAAAAGAGAAAGTAAAGTATATAAGTGGATACCCGATGAAATTATAGAAAATAAAAAAGAAACAGATTATATAATTGTGATATCGGCATCTCCACTATTTTTAATAGATAGCTTTGTAAAAAAATTAGGATTTACTCATGCTTTTGGAACAATTATGGAAACAGAAGAAAGAAATGGGAAAAAATATTATTTACCAAAAGTTGTCGGAGAAAATTGTAAAAATGTAGAAAAAGTAAAAGTAATAAATAGATGGGCTAAAGAAGAAGGGATAAAGTATAAGATTATAAAGTTTTATTCTGATAGTATAATGGATAAACCATTATTCGATATTGCTGAAAAAAAATATTGGATAAAAAAAGGAAAGAAAATAGAGGGAATTCCGTTAAAAGAAACAATAATTGACAAAATATTTCAATTGTAAAGATCAATATTAAAAAGGAAGCTACTAGATATGTTGTTAAAAAGATTATAAATAGACACAAAATATAGTAGAAATGTCCCTTTTTATTGATTAAACTTGCAAAAAAAAACGAAGTATGCTACAATGACTTCAAAAATAAAAACACAATATTTTTTAGGAGGAAAATCAAAATGGCAAAAGCTAAATTTGAAAGAAGTAAACCACACGTAAACGTAGGAACAATAGGACACGTAGATCATGGGAAAACGACAACAACAGCAGCAATTTCGAAAGTATTATCAGAAAAAGGGTTAGCTGAAAAAGTAGATTTCGCAAACATTGATCAAGCACCAGAAGAAAGAGAAAGAGGAATCACAATAAACACAGCACATATTGAATACTCAACAGAGCAAAGACATTACGCACACGTTGATTGTCCAGGACATGCGGATTATGTAAAAAACATGATCACAGGAGCAGCACAAATGGATGGAGCTATATTAGTAGTATCAGCAGCTGATGGTCCAATGCCACAAACAAGAGAACATATCTTACTAGCAAGACAAGTTGGGGTACCTTACATAGTAGTGTACTTAAACAAAGTTGATATGGTAGATGACGAAGAGTTATTAGAATTAGTAGAGATGGAAGTAAGAGAATTATTAACTGAGTATGGATTCCCTGGGGACGATATACCGGTAATAAAAGGATCTTCATTAGGAGCATTAAATGGAGAAGAAAAATGGGCAGATAAAATAATGGAATTAATGGATGCAGTAGATAGTTACATACCTACACCAGAAAGACCAGTAGATTTACCGTTCTTGATGCCAATAGAAGATGTATTTACAATAACTGGAAGAGGAACAGTAGTAACAGGAAGAATTGAAAGAGGAATTGTAAATGTTGGAGAAGAAGTAGAAATAATAGGAATAAGACCAACAACAAAAACAATAGTAACAGGAGTAGAAATGTTCAGAAAGTTATTAGATTCAGGACAAGCTGGAGATAACGTAGGAGCATTATTAAGAGGAACTAAGAAAGAGGATGTAGAAAGAGGACAAGTATTAGCTAAGCCAGGATCTATAAATCCACATACAGGATTCAAATCAGAAGTATATGTATTGACTAAAGAAGAAGGTGGAAGACATACACCATTCTTTACAGGATACAAACCACAATTTTACTTTAGAACAACAGATATAACAGGAGAAGTAAACTTACCAGCAGGAGTAGAAATGGTAATGCCTGGAGATAATATAGAAATGACAGTAGATTTAATACACCCAATTGCGATGGAAGAAGGATTAAGATTCGCGATTAGAGAAGGTGGAAGAACAGTTGCATCAGGAGTTGTTGCTACTATAGTTAAATAGTAATAAACTAATATTAGGAGGAAGAGAACTTTGGATAAATTAAGAATATATCTTCAATCATACGATCACAAGTTATTAGATCAGTCAGCTAAGAAAATCGCCGAAGTGGTTAAGAAAAACGGTTCAGAAATTGCTGGACCGCTTCCTTTACCAACTAAGACAAAAAAATATACAGTTCTAAGATCTGTGCACGTAAATAAAGATTCAAGAGAACAATTTGAAATGAGAATTCACAGAAGATTTGTTGAAATAAAAAATTCTAGTCAACAAATAATCGCTGCGTTAAGCTCATTAAACTTACCAGCTGGTGTTGGTATTGAAATTAAGCAATTATAATTGGCTTAATACAAGTTGGCAACTAGTTTAGAATTAATTGGATGTGTCAACCAATATATTAAGGAGGAAAAGAAATGATATTAGGTAAAAAAATAGGAATGACTCAAGTATTTGAGAATGAAAAATTAATTCCAGTAACTGTAATAGAAGCTGGACCAAACTTCGTTGTTCAATTGAAGTCAGACGAAAAAGATGGTTACAAAGCTGTAACTTTAGCATATGATGAGAAAAAAGAAAAAAGTACAATTATGCCAGAAATGGGTGTATTTAAAAAAGCAGGAGTAACTCCAAAGAAATTCTTAAAAGAATTCAGAGTAGAAGATACAACTTCGTTTGAATTAGGACAAGAATTTAAAGTAGATTTATTTGAAGGAACTGAATATGTTGATATAGCAGGAACTTCTAAAGGTAAAGGAACTGCCGGAGTTATGAAAAGACATAACTTTAGCGGGAATAGAGCCACTCATGGGGTATCAAGAAACCATAGATTGGGAGGATCTAATGCCGGAGGAGCTGCATCAAATAGTAACGTGCCAAAAGGTAAAAAAATGGCAGGTAGAATGGGTAATGAGCAAGTAACAGTTCAAAACTTGAAAATAGTAAAATTTGATGTGGAAAACAACTTATTGTTAGTAAAAGGAGCAGTTCCTGGACCTAAAAATGGGTATGTAATTATCAAAAAAGCAGTTAAGAAATATTAATTGAAAGAAAAGAGAGGAGGATAAAATGCCAGTTTTAAATATATACAGTATCGATGGTTCAAAAACAGGAACTGTTGATGTAAATAATGAAATTTTTGGAATAGAACCAAATAAAACAGTAATGCACGAAGTGCTAACTGCTGAACTTGCATCTTTTAGACAAGGATCAGCGTCAACAAAAACAAGAGCTGAAGTAAGAGGTGGAGGAAGAAAGCCTTTTAGACAAAAAGGAACAGGAAGAGCTAGACAAGGATCAATAAGAGCACCACACATGGTTGGTGGAGGAGTTGTTCATGGACCAAAACCAAGAAGCTATGAGAAAAAAGTAAACAAAAAAGTAAGATTGTTAGCAATAAGATCGGCATTATCTGCAAAAGTAGCGAGCGGGAACTTAATTGTTTTAGATGATTTCGCATTAGAAACACCTAAAACAAAAACATTTATCGCATTCGGACAAAAAGCAGAAATAGCTGCAAATAAACAATTATATGTAGTTAACGATTCTGATACAGATTACAACTTATGGTTATCAGTTAGAAACATAAAAGATTGTCAAATAGCAGTTTCGAACGAATTAACAGTTTATGAGCTTTTAAAATACGAAAAAGTTATCTTAACAAAAGATGCTCTTGCAAATATTGAGGAGGTGCTAGCGTAATGACAATTTATGACATAATCAAAAAACCTGTATACAATACAGAAAAAACAAGAGATTTATTAGCAAAGAACGAATATACATTCTTCGTTGATAGAAGAGCTAACAAATTACAAATAAGAGAAGCTGTTGAAAAATTATTTAATGTTAAGGTTGAGAGTGTTAACACTTTAAATATCAAACCAAAAACAGAAAGATTTAGATTAACAGTATACAAAACACCTGCTATCAAAAAAGCAATTGTTAAGTTAAAAGATGGAGAAAAAATAGCTGCGTATGAAGCGTAGGCTAAAAACTAAATAAAATCAAAATATTAGTACACATAAGATCAAAAATTTGATATAATGAATAATATTTTGAAAAACGAAGCGGAGGTAAAAAAGTTATGCCAATTAAAAAGTTAAAACCTATGACTAGTGGTACAAGGCATATGTCGATATTAGTCAATAAAGAGCTGGATAAAGTTAGACCAGAGAAAACATTAGTAGAACCTCTAGGATCATCATACGGGATCGATAATTACGGTCACAGAACTGGTAGAAACAGAGAAAAAGGACACAAGAGATTATATAGAGTAATCGATTGGAAAAGAAATAAATTAGGTGTACCTGCAAAAGTTGCAACATTAGAGTATGATCCAAATAGAACGGCAAACATAGCGTTATTACATTATGTTGATGGAGAAAAAAGATATATCTTAGCTCCAAACGGTCTAAAAAAAGGAGATACTGTATTAGCTGGTGAAGGTGCAGAAATCAAACCAGGAAATGCATTAAAATTAAAAGATTTACCAGTAGGAACAACTATTCATAATGTTGAATTGTTACCAGGAAAAGGTGGACAATTAGCAAGATCTGCTGGAACTTCAGCAAGATTAGTTGCAAAAGAAGGAGTTTACTGTCACGTTGAGTTACCTTCAGGAGAATTAAGATTAATTCATAAAGAATGTACAGCAACAGTTGGTTCAGTAGGAAATTCTGAGCACTCATTAGTTTCATTAGGTAAAGCTGGAAGAAACAGACATAAAGGTAGAAGACCACATGTTAGGGGATCAGTAATGAATCCAGTTGATCATCCACATGGAGGAGGAGAAGGAAGATCTCCAATCGGTAGAAAATCACCAGTTACACCTTGGGGTAAACCTACATTAGGAATGAAAACTAGAGGTAAAAAACTTAGTGATAAATTCATCGTTAGAGGTAGAAAAAAATAGTCTAATATATAAAGTTGCATAATCTGTAGTTTTAGTATTATAACTGATTATAATAATGAAGAAGGAGGAAAAAATGGCTCGTTCATTAAAAAAAGGTCCTTTTGTAGATGCTTACTTATTGAAAAAAGTTGAAGCAATTGAAGCAATGGGAGAAAAAAAACAAGTTATAAAAACATGGTCTAGAAGATCTACTATATTCCCTCAATTTATTGGGCATACATTTGCAGTGTACAATGGTAAGAAACATATACCTGTATATGTAACAGAAGAAATGGTAGGACACAAATTAGGAGAGTTTGCTCCTACAAGAACATTCTACGGACATGGAAAAGATGCGAAAAAAGATTCAAAAAGAAGATAATATTATAAATGCAGCATAGTCTGTTTATAAAAAACGAAAGGAGGCATTTAAATGGCAGCGATAGCTAAGTTACGTTATCAAAGATTAAGCCCTCAAAAAGCAAGATTAGTGGCTGATATAGTAAGAGGAAAGAATGCATTACAAGCTTTAAATATTCTAAAATTTACTAATAAAAAATCGGCAATATGTATAGAAAAAACTCTAAGATCTGCAGTTGCGAATGCAGAACACAACTTAGGAATGGATCCAGATAAACTATTTGTATCGAAAATATTAATAGATAAAGGACCAGTATTAAAAAGAATAAATCCTAGAGCGATGGGAAGAGCAGATGTTATAAGAAAGCCAACTGCACACATAACTGTAGAAGTAGACGAAAGAAAGAACTAATAGATAATAGTATAAGGAGGTAAGTCTGTGGGACAAAAAGTAGATCCTAGGGGGATTAGAATTGGAATCACAAGAACTTGGGATTCTAAATGGTTCGCTGAAGGAAAAGAATACTTAAATAATTTTCATGAGGATTTAAAAATCAGAGAATCAATTAAGAAAAATTACTATCATGCGGGAATTTCAAACATTCAAATAGAAAGAACATCACCTACTGAATTAACTGTAATTATAGAAACAGGAAAAGCAGGAATATTAATAGGTAGAAAAGGTCAAGAAATTGAAGCGTTGAAATCTAGTTTAGAAAAATTAACTGGGAAAAAAGTACAAGTTAAAGTACAAGAAGTAAAAAATGCAAACACTGATGCACAATTAGTTGCTGAAAGTATTGCAACGGCAATTGAAAAAAGGGTTGCTTATAAAAGAGCTGTTCAACAAGCTGTTCAAAGAGCTGAGAAATCAGGAGTTAAAGGGATTAAAATAATGGCTTCTGGAAGATTAAATGGAGCAGAAATAGCAAGAAGTGAATGGACACTTTCAGGAAGAGTACCACTTCATACATTAAGAGCAGATGTTGATTATGCAACTGCAACAGCTCATACAACATACGGAGCATTAGGATTAAAAGTATGGATATTTAACGGTGAAGTACTTCCAACTAAAAAGGAAGGGGGAAATGAGTAATGTTAATACCTAAAAGAACGAAATATAGAAAACAATTCAGAGGTAAAATAGGTGGACTTGCAACTAAAGGAAACAAAGTTGATTTTGGTGAATTTGGATTAGCTGCAACAGAATTTGGATGGATAACATCTAGACAAATAGAAGCTTGTAGAATTACTATCAACAGAACTTTCAAAAGAGAAGGAAAAATCTGGATCAGAATATTTCCTGATAAACCTTATACGAAAAGACCTGAAGGAACAAGAATGGGTAAAGGTAAAGGTAATACTGAAGGTTGGGTAGCAGTAGTTAAAAGAGGAAAAATAATGTTTGAAGTTGCTGGAGTACCTGAAGATAAAGCAAAAGATGCGTTAAGAAAAGCAGGACATAAACTACCTATAAAATGTAAAATAGTGAAAAAAGATGAAGTGGGTGGTGAAAAATAATGTTGGCAAATGAGATAAGAAATATGTCGGTCGATGAATTATTGACACAAGAGAAAGAATTAAAGCAAGAATTGTTTAATTTGAAATTTCAAAAAACATTAGGACAGTTGCAGGATACTGCTAAAATTAGAACTGTGAAAAGGGATATAGCGAGAATCAAAACTATATTGACTGAAAAAACTAAAACTGATAAATAGGAGGTTCCATCAGTGGAAAACAAACGTAACGATAGAAAAGTAAGAGAAGGAATCGTGGTTTCTGATAAAATGGATAAAACTGTTGTAGTTGCTGAAGCAACGATGAAATTACACAAACTTTATAAAAAAAGATTGAAAGCTACAAAAAAATATAAAGCACATGATGAAAACAATGACTGTAATGTCGGAGATAAAGTAAAAATAATGGAAACTAGACCTCTAAGTAAAGATAAAAGATGGAGAGTCGTGACTATCTTAGAAAGAGCTAAATAGTAATAGGAATAGAGAGGAGGATTTTAGATGGTTCAACAACAAACTGTAATGAATGTTGCCGATAATACAGGTGCCAAAAAAATAATGGTAATCAGAGTATTAGGAGGATCTAGAAGAAGATTCGGTAGAATTGGTGACCTAGTAGTTGCATCTGTTAAAGAAGCTACACCTAACGGAAACGTAAAAAAAGGTGATGTAGTTAAAGCTGTAGTAGTAAGAACTAGAAAAGAATTGAAAAGAGCTGACGGATCATACATAAAATTTGATGATAACGCAGCAGTTGTATTAAATACAAATTTAGAAATAAGAGGTACCAGAATATTCGGACCAGTTGCAAGAGAATTAAGAGCTAAAAACTTTATGAAAATAGTTTCTCTAGCACCGGAAGTATTATAGGAAGGAGGAAATTACTATGGCAAAACCAAAAGTAAAGTCAGTACCAGCAAAATTACACGTTAAAACTGGAGATACAGTTATCGTGATAAGTGGTAGATCAAAAGACGTTTCAAGAAATGAAAAAGAAGATCAAGCACAAACTGGAGACAAAGGGAAAATAGGAAAAGTAACAAGAGTATTTTCTAAAACAGGAAAAATAATAGTTGAAGGTGTGAACATCAAGAAGAAGCATGTAAAAGCTAACGCTGCGATGAACACACAAGGTGAAGTTGTGGAGACAGAAATGCCTATTTTTTCTTCTAAAGTAATGCTTTGGGATGAAAAGGCTAAAAAAGCAACTAGAATAAAGCATGAAATAAAAGATGGTAAAAAAGTAAGAATTTCAGTTGTTTCTGGAAAAGAAATATAAGATAGAGAGGAGGAAACTTTAAGTGGCTGAAAAATATATTCCAAGATTAAAAAAAATATATGAAGAAGAGATAGTGGCAGCGCTAATGAAAGAATTAAACATAACTAATGTTATGCAAGTTCCTAAAGTTGATAAAATAATAGTAAACATGGGAATAGGAGAAGCTGTTAATAATCCTAAATTAATAGATACTGCAATGGGTGAGTTGAGACAAATAACAGGTCAACAACCGATAGCTAGAGAAGCTAAGAAATCAGAAGCAGGATTCAAATTAAGAGAAGGACAAAAAATCGGAGCAAAAGTAACATTGAGAAAAGAAAAAATGTATGAGTTTTTAGATAGATTAATAAATGTTTCTTTACCAAGAGTTAGAGATTTCGAAGGAGTTTCTGCAAAAGGATTTGACGGTAGAGGGAATTATACATTAGGTATCAAAGAACAAATAGTTTTCCCAGAAATCGAAATTGATAAAGTTGATAAAATATTTGGATTAGGAATCACAATAGTTTCAACTGCACAAAACGATGAGGAAGGAAGAGCTTTATTAAAGGCATTCGGAATGCCATTTAAGAAATAAGTTCTAATTTAAGGAGGTGTAACTTAACAGATGGCAAAAAAAGCTATGGTTGAAAGAAACTTAAAAAGACAAAAAGCAGTAGATAAATTTGCTGAAAAAAGAATCGAATTGAAAGAGAAAGCAAGAAAAGGTGATAGAGAAGCTATTGTAGAATTATCTAAATTACCTAGAAATGCATCTCCTACAAGAGTGAGAAATAGATGTCAATTAAACGGAAGACCAAGAGGATACATGAGAGAATTTGGAATTTCAAGAATAATGTTTAGAAAATTAGCTGGGGAAGGATCAATCCCAGGAGTAACAAAATCAAGTTGGTAATTTTGAGAAATTGAGAGGAGGATGAATTAATGCATTTAACAGATCCTATTGCTGATATGCTTACTAGAATTAGAAACGCAAATCTTGCGAAACACAACACGGTTAAAATACCGTTTTCTAAAATAAAAGAAAGCTTAGCAAACATATTAAAAAGTGAAGGATACATAAATAACTTCGAAGTTAAAGAAGAAGGAACTAAAAAAGATATAATTGTTTCTTTAAAATTCATGGATGGAGAAGCAGTAATAAAAGGTTTAAAAAGAATTTCTAAACCTGGAAGAAGAGTATATACTTCTGTAGAAAGTTTACCTAAAGTATTAGGTGGACTTGGAATTGCTATTGTCTCAACACCAAATGGTGTTATTACAGACAAAGAATGCAGAAAGCATAGCGTTGGCGGAGAGGTTCTTTGCTACGTGTGGTAATTTACGCATTTTATAAATTAGGAGGAAAGAAATGTCAAGAGTAGGAAGAAAACCTATTACTCTACCAGCAGGTGTAGAGATAAAAAACGAGGGAAATAAATACATCGTTAAAGGTCCTAAAGGAACTCTAGAAAGAGAATTAAGCAGTGAAATTAAAATAACTGTTGAAAATGGAGAAGTAACATTTGAGAGACCAAATGATTTACCGCCTACAAGAGCAATCCATGGAACAACAAGAGCAGTTGTTAATAATATGATATCTGGAGTAAGTACAGGATTCCAAATAAAATTAGAGCTAGTTGGAGTTGGATACAGAGTTCAAGCAACAGGTAAAGGATTAACTTTATCGCTAGGGTACTCTCATCCAATAGAAATAGCTCCAATAGATGGAATTAATTTCGTAGTTGAAGGTAATAATAAGATTACGGTTGAAGGAATTGATAAAGAAGTAGTTGGGCAAGTAGCAGCAAATATACGTGCAAAAAGACCACCTGAACCATATAAAGGAAAAGGTGTTAAGTACGCTGATGAAGTTATTAGAAGAAAAGAAGGTAAGAAAGGATAGGAGGTAGATTTTAGTGATAAAAAAAGTAGACAGAAACAAATTAAGAGTAAAAAAACACAAAAGAATAAGAAATAAAATCGTTGGAACTGCTGAAAGACCTAGACTTTCTGTGTATAGAAGTGCAAATAATATATTTGTTCAAGTTATAGATGATCAAGCGGGTGTAACTTTAGTATCAGCTTCAACTATTGAAAAAACATCAAAAATAGCAGCAGGTGGAAACACAGAAGCTGCAAAAAAAGTTGGAGAAGCAATAGCTAAAAAAGCTATAGCAAAAGGAATAGACACTGTTGTATTTGATAGATCTGGATATATTTACACAGGAAGAGTTAAAGAGTTAGCAGACGCTGCAAGAGAAGCAGGATTAAAATTCTAGAGAGAAGGAGGATTTATTTTGGCTAGAGAAGTAAAGGCAAGTGAGTATAAAGAAAGTCTTTTAAGAATAAATAGAGTTTCTAAAACAGTTAAAGGTGGAAGAAGAATATCTTTTTCTGTATTAGCAGCTATTGGAAATGAAAATGGTAAAGTAGGTATAGGACTAGGGAAAGCTAATGGTGTACCTGATGCAATAAGAAAAGCTGTAGCAAACGCTAAGAAGAATTTGGTAGAAGTGTCACTTAAAGGTGGAACATTACCTCACGAACAACTTGGTAAGTTTAATTCTACAACTGTATTATTGAAACCAGCTTCAAAAGGGACTGGAGTAATTGCTGGATCAGCAACAAGAGAAATCTTAGAATTAGTTGGAGTATCTGATATTCTTACTAAAATAAGAGGGTCAAAAAATAAAGATAACGTTGCAAGAGCAACGATAGATGGACTAACAAAAATGAGATCAGTTGAACAAGTTGCAAGACTTAGAGGAAAATCAGTTGATGAAATATTAGGATAAGGCTAGGAGGTAGGATTAATGTCTAAAGTAAAAGTAACGCTTGTAAAAGGAATTAATGGAAGAAAACCTAACCATGTCGAGACTGTTAAATCATTAGGGCTAAGAAAAATAAGTCAAAGTGCAGTACATAACCTAACAGCGGATATCGATGGAAAAATAAAATTAGTTTCTTATTTACTTAAAGTAGAGGAGGTTTAGGATAAATGAATCTTAATGAATTAAGACCAGCGGAGGGTTCTAAGAGAGAAAGAAGAAGAATCGGAAGAGGTCACGGATCTGGTTGGGGAAAAACAGCCGGTAAAGGACATAATGGTCAAAAACAAAGATCAGGTACATATGTATCACCAGCATTTGAAGGTGGACAAATGCCAATAGTAAGAAGAGTTCCTAAGAGAGGATTCTCAAATAAACCATTTAAAAAAGATATGATAGTATTAAGCTTAGCTGATATTATTGATAGATTTGAAGATGGAGATGTAATAAGTTTAGAAACTTTAGTTCAAAATGGAATTGTTAAAAATGCAAAATTCATTACTAAATATTCAGATACAACATTAAGAGCCCTTAAAGGGAGAAAAGCTGTAAAAGAATATTTATATGAAAATATAGAATCTTATGTTAAAGAAAAAGATTTTACAAGTGTTTTAAAAATAATTGGAGATGCTGAAGTTACAAAAAAATTAACTATCAAAACTAACAAAATTTCTGAAAAAGCAAAAGAATTAGTTGAAAAAGCTGGAGGAACAGTAGAACTAGTTGAAATAAAATCATACTCGTCTGTTGCAGGAAATAATGAAAATAACAAGGAGAAAAAGTAAGAATCATCTTACTTTTTTTCTGATATAAGAAGGAGTGATAGTTTTGACTTTAAGTGAAGCAATAGGAAGTAGACTCCATTCGATTTTTGAAATAAAAGAGTTGAAAAAGAGAATACTTTTTACTTTAGGAATGTTCTTGATTGCAAGAATAGGTATTCATATTGCTGTTCCAGGACTTGATATGCAAGCTTTTAAAAACTTTCAAAACAACTCAGCAGGAGGATTTTTGAATCTGTTTTCTGGGGGAGCTATTCAAAGAGCATCTATTTTCTCTTTAGGAATTATACCTTACATTAATGCATCGATTATATTTCAATTAATAGGAGTTGTTGTTCCTAAAATTGATGAAATGCAAAAAGAAGGCGGAAAAGAAAAAGAAAAAATAACACAATGGACAAGATATTTAACAATAGTAATAGCTATTCTTCAATCAATTGGAATCGTTGTTTTATTAGAAAATCAAGGACTAGTTGTTGAACCAGGTATGATGTTCAACATTCAAACAATAACACTTATAACTGGAGGTACTGCATTTTTAATGTGGGTTGCCGAAAGAATATCTATAAGAGGAATTGGGAATGGAACGTCAATGTTAATATTCTTAAATATAGTTTCAAATCTGCCAGAAATCATATTTCAAATGGCTAAAAATTTAACAGGTGGATTAGGAACAGTACTATTTATAGTCTCATTAATATTGTTTATAGGACTAATTGCGTTAATGGTATTAATACAATTAGCTGAAAGAAGAATACCAATTCAATATGTTGGAAAAGGAAGAGCAGCTGGTGGAACAAGTACAGTAGGACAAAGAACGTTTCTACCATTAAAAATTAATATGTCAGGGGTTATGCCAATAATCTTTGCATCAGTTTTGATGTCAGCACCTGCATTTTTAGTAGGGCTTATGAAATCATCATCAATAAAAAATATTTTAACAAAAGGATTCTCACAAACGGGATGGATGTATTTGTTGTTATTCGCAATTTTAGTAGTTGTTTTTTCATTTTTCTACACTTCTATAGTGTTTGATCCTGAAAAAGTATCTGAAAATCTAAAACAAAGTGGAGCTATAATCCCACAAATAAGACCAGGAGCTGATACTGCGGACTATTTAGAAGGTGTAGCAACTAGAATAACATTTGGAAGTGCATTATTTTTAGCAATATTAGGAATATTTCCTAATATATGGTTTGGATATGCATTACATATGCAAGTTCTA
>ERZ650312.701-NODE-701-length-18859-cov-29.082908_pt1 | contig 18859 bp, 21 predicted proteins | sample MGYA00376248_ERZ650312 | MGnify/ENA primary metagenome ERZ650312 (study PRJEB26733, sample SAMN07839316) | wastewater metagenome | biome: urban; feature: wastewater treatment plant; material: waste water | place: USA: North Carolina | collected 2016-07-28 ... | reverse complement strand
TACGAGATACAAGCTAGTGACTGGAGTTCAGACGTGTGCTCTTCCGATCTATCATAAAATCATCCTATTAAAATGGCAAATTTTGTATGAAATTCCAACAAAATCATGTAGATTTGTTACCAAAGATTTAACAAAAAAATGCACGAACTTTCTATTGCAACATCAATTTTAAAAACTGCCGAAAATGAAGTAGAAAAAATAAAGGGCAAAAATGTGGCAGAAATTTTTTTGGAAATTGGCGAAATTTCTGGTGTAGAAATACCATCTTTAGAATTTGTTTGGGAGCAATGCATGAAAAACAGTGTTTTAGACGGTGCAAAAGTTCACATTGCCCAACCACAAGGCTATGCAAGATGCGCAGAATGCAATCACGAATTCAAAATTTCTAAAATTTATGATTCTTGCGAAAAATGCGGAAGCCCTTTTAAAGAAATCATAACAGGTCAGGAAATGAAAATTAAGAAATTGATTATTAGCTAAAACAGAATCTAAAATTTACAACTTAAAATCACAAAAATATGTGCTCAACTTGCGGATGCAGTTCCAATGAAAACGGAATTACCTTAACCAAAATGGGAGAAAACCACCATACACACCATCATCACGATGGCCATACTCATTCTCATGAACATCATCATGGCGAAGATGCTCATACTCACGAACATCACCACGAACATGACCATCATCATCACGAACACCACCATCATTCTCACGATGTAAATATCGTAGAATTAGAAAAAGATATTCTACATCAAAACCAATTGGGAGCAGAAAGAAATCGTGGCTTTTTTGAAGCTTTAAATATTTTTGCCATGAATTTGGTTTCTTCGCCAGGCTCTGGTAAAACGTCGCTTTTAGAAAAAACAATTGCGGATTTAAAAAATGAAGTAGAATTTTCTGTAATTGAAGGAGACCAACAAACTACGAATGACGCTGAGAGAATTCACGCACTAAACGTTCCTGTTCTTCAAATCAATACCGGGAAAGGCTGTCACCTAGATTCTGAAATGATTGCCAAATCTTTGAAAGAACTAAAACCGAAACAAAATTCGATTTTAATGATAGAAAACGTAGGGAATTTGGTTTGCCCAGCAATGTTTGATTTGGGTGAAAATCAAAGAGTTGTAATCATTTCCACAACAGAAGGAGAAGACAAACCACTAAAATATCCTGACATGTTTTTCACTTCTAACATCTGCATTATCAACAAGATAGATTTATTGCCTTACTTAAAATTTGATGTAGAAAAATTGAAAGAAAACGCCAAAAAAGTAAATCCAAAAATTACGTTTTTTGAAGTTTCTGCCACTTCAGGAGAAGGAATGGAAGCGTGGTATGGTTATTTGAAAAGTCAATTGTGAATTCGCTTCGCTGTGAATAGTGAATTTTTAAAAAGCAAATAACCACAAAAGAAACAAAAGAACTGAATATGTTTTAAAAATTAAAGAAAAAAACAAGAATTTGAAAATCAAAAGTTTTCACTTTGTTTACTTAATGAAGCTTAATCTGTTCCAACTCTAAAATCTTTTGTGAATTTTGTGATTAAAAAAAATAAAACTTATGTGTTTAGCAATCCCAGGAAAATTAGAAAGCATTACTTCAGAATTAGACGAAGTGTTCAGAATAGGAAGTGTAGATTTTGAAGGCATCAAAAAAGAGGTAAATCTCGCACTCGTTCCCGAAGCTAAAATTGGCGATTATGTTTTAGTGCACGTAGGTGCCGCTATTGGAATTATTGATGAAGAGGAAGCAAAAAAAACAATGGACGCACTGAAATTAATGGGCGAAGATTTAGAATTAGAACCCGAAAATCCTTCTTAATTTCAAATTATGGAAAGCATCAACCTTCAACACGGAAGCGGTGGCGAAAAACAAACCGAATTACTCAATAACCTTATTTTCAAAAACTTAGGAAACGAGTTTTTAGACAAAAAACACGACGGCGCTTTTTTAGAACTTTCAGGGAAATTAGCGTTTTCTACCGATAGCTTTGTGGTTTCGCCGATTTTTTTTAAAGGCGGAAACATTGGCGAACTGGCGGTTTTCGGAACGGTAAATGATATTTCGATGTGTGGCGCAGAACCGAAATATTTGTCGCTTTCTTTCATTATTGAAGAAGGTTTTTCGATGGAAGATTTTCAAAAAATCATCAATTCTATAAAATTGGCGAGCGAAAAAGCTGGCGTAAAAATTGTAACCGGCGACACCAAAGTAGTAGAACGTGGAAAAGGCGACAAAATCTACATCAACACTTCTGGAATTGGCTTGATTTACGAAAATGCTAAAATTGGAATTGAATACATAAAACCAAAGCAAAGCATCATCATCAACCGAGATATTGCTTCTCACGGAATGGCGATTATGAGCGAAAGAGAAGGTTTAAAATTTGATTCTGAAATTTTGAGCGACACTAAAAATCTAAATTTTGAAGTGAAAAAACTCATTGAAAATTTTGGCGAAAAAATTCATTTTCTGCGAGATGCAACAAGAGGAGGATTAGCTTCCGTTCTCAATGAAATTACCTCTGAAAGCAATTTAGGAATTCATCTTTTTGAAGATAAAATTTTGGTAGAAAAACAAGTAAAAAGCGCTTGCGAACTTTTGGGATTAGATCCGATGTATGTTGCGAATGAAGGAACTTTTCTTTGTGTTTGCGATGATGAAATTTCAGACGAAGTTTTAGAAATTTTACAAAGAGTAAATCATCACGCTTCTAAAATTGGTCACATCACCGAAGAACACGCAGGAAAAGTAATTATGGAAAGTGCTTTTGGTGGAAAACGTGTCGTAAATCCTTTGATTGGAGAACAATTGCCAAGGATTTGTTAAGAAAAAGAATTAACAAGACTTACTTTGGCGCTTAACTACTTTAACTTTGACAAAAAATTATGAAAAAGAAAATTACAATTGAAGAAATTCTAAATGGTCTTCCTGAAAATAATTTGTTTATTGATGTAGAATTAAAAAGTGTTAAAAACAACATTTCCCTTCTTAATAGAATATATTCAGAAGGTCTTTTATCAAAACTATTGGATGAGTATTTTGCTTACCGTAAGAAAACCACTAATTATTACAAAATAATTGAGTTTTTACAAACAATCAACAATTATATTTCATTATTAGAAGGAAACGATTTTTCTGGTAATTTCATCAATATTAATGATGACAATTTAGATATTGAATTTGAAAAACTAAAATATAAACTTCATTATGCATTTGAAAACACCACTTATGAATTCTTCTAATTGTAAATATCTTCCTATCTATATTATCAGAATCAACTTACACGACAATAAAGAGAAAATAAAAGATTTTTATAAAAATAATGAAATTGCAATATTGGTAAACCAAGATAATGAAAAAGAATATTGGAATTATTTATACCAAAGTAATAATGTTACAAAGAGGCCAAAAAACATTCAATTTATCCAGCGATGGAAAAAAATGGAGGAAGTTTTACAAACTTCTGATATTTTAGTAATTGCAAAATATTTAGGCGAGAAGAAAACTAAAATTGCAAAAATTAGCAAAAACACAAAATCTATACAAAGAGGAAAAGAAAATGAATATAAAATTTACAAATTAGAAGATGTTAAAGAGTTTGAAAATTTAGAATACCCAATATTAAATAGCATCATTCCGCATCAAGTTACGTTAAGTCCAGTAAAACAGCGAAAAGAATTAATACATTGGCTTTTTTCAGAGGAAAAATACGAAAAACCAGAAATTTCATTAAAAAACATCTCTACAAACCTTGTTGAATTAATATGCTTAGAATGGTTGCGTTCTAATCTCGCTCCCAAAGATTATAAAATTCAATTTCAATTTTTAAAAACTGGCGGAAATTATGCTGATGTAGATGTTTTTGGACAAACATCTAACGGTAAAAATATTGCTTGTCAAATTACTAATTCCAATGAAAAAAATTTGCTTTTAGAAAAATCAAAAAAATTAAAAGATTTTATTTCTGATATTAAAATTTTGTTCTGTGACGATAAAGATTTTTTATTTCAAGGAATCGAAACTATCTCAATAAACAAGGTTTGGAATGATTTAAAAAACGATAAAAGATATTTTGAATTTTTAGAGTTTTTAGTTTACAATTAATTCTTAAAATCCCTCTTCTTCAATTTTTTCTTTAAAATCTTCAATCGTTTCGTGGATACTTTTAAAATATTTACCACCAGAAGCATTAATATGTCCACCTCCGTGGAAATGTGCTCTCGCAAATGCATTGGTATCTACATCGTCTTTGCTTCGGAAAGAAATTTTGATGAAATCTTCATATAAATCTTCCATGAAAAAAGCAGACATTTTAGTTCCTGCAATACTCAATCCGTAGTTTACAAACCCTTCTGTATCGCCTTTTTCGAAACCAAATTCTTTTAATTCGTCACGTTTTAAATAAAGAATCGCCACTTTTCCATCTTTTACCAATTCTATTCTTCCTAAAATCAACGACAAAAGATGTAATCTAGAAACGGTATTAGTATCCCAAGTATTAGACGTAATCATAGACGGATCAGCGCCTTTTTCTATTAAATTCGCCACAATTCTGTGCGTATCTGCAGAAGTAGAACGAAAACGGAAACCTCCAGTATCAGTCATAATTCCTGTGTAAAGACATTCTGCCACGTCTTGATTTACCAAATCCTCTTTTCCCAAAGCTTCAATGAAATGATACACCATTTGACAAGTTGCAGGAATACTGGTATTAGAATACACAAAATCGAAATGTTCTGGTTGCTGATGATGGTCTATCAAGATTTTTTTCGCCCAAGATTTTGTGAGCCAATCTCCTAACATTCCAATTCTAGAAGGAGCATTAAAATCTAAACAAAAAATTACATCTGCATGATAAATCGCTTCGCCAGCAATTTTACGTTTATATTCTGCGATGACTATTTTTTTTGCTTCGGGCATCCATTTTAGAAATTTCGGGAAATCATTCGGAACAATTACCGTAGCATCAACTCCTAAATTTTTAAGAAAATGTTTTAAACCAAGACTACTCCCAATTGCATCACCATCTGGATTGTAATGCGTGATAATCACTACATTTTTATTCGGTTGCAAAAGGCTTTTGATTTCTGTAAGTTGGTTTTCTGTAAACATTGTAAAAATTTATGGTGCAAAGATAATTTTTTTACTCCAAAATCCCGAAACCTCAAAGATGATGTTTGAACGCTCAACATTTATAAAATGATTTTCAGAATCATATTAAACAGAATTTAAAGAAGTTCAATCATTAAAATCGCTTGAAAATAGTCATTGATAAAAGTTTTATCTCATAGATTCAAAAAAAACTTAATTATTTCTAAAATTAATTTGCAGAAAATAAAAAAAAACATATCTTTGCAACCTCAAAAAGAAGAATAATTACGGACCCATTATAAATTGAAGTAATGAAAAGAACATTCCAGCCATCAGAAAGAAAGAAAAGAAACAAACACGGTTTCAGAGAAAGAATGTCTACTCCAAATGGTAGAAGAGTATTAGCTGCTAGAAGAGCAAAAGGCAGAAAGAGATTAACTATTAGCGACGCAAGAGCTAAGAGATAATAATTTCTTTTGATTTTATTATAAAAGACATGCTTGGAAATTTACTTTCCGAGCATTTTTTGTTGTTAAAATTTCCTTAAAATTTAGGATAAAAAAAAGGTTTTCCTTATTTTTGAAAGTTGATAAAAAAGTAAGCCTTCTTATCAACCAAGAAAAATCAACCATCATTTATAATCATTATGCCACATCATAACACCTACGGAGAAGACATTATTACGCTGCAAGACGCGAAAATTGTACAAAAAAACTTTACCGTTTTATCTCATGTGAATTTACACATTAAGAGAGGTACTTTCTGCTACCTTATTGGTAAAACAGGCTCTGGAAAGAGTTCATTGTTAAAAGTTTTGTACGGACACTTGCCTCTAAAAGAAGGAAACGGAGAAGTAGTAGGATTTGATTTACAGAAATTAAGAGCATCAGATATTCCTAACCTTAGAAGAAGATTAGGCATTGTTTTTCAAGATTTTCAATTATTGACGGATAGAAGTGTAGAAAGAAACCTACGTTTCGTGCTAGAAGCTACTGGTTGGAAGGATAAAAATCTGATGGACGACAGAATAAACGAGGTTCTAGACAGTGTAGACATGAAAACGAAAAAACACAAAATGCCTCACGAACTTTCTGGCGGTGAACAACAGCGTATTGCTATTGCAAGAGCTTTACTAAATCATCCAGAATTGATTCTTGCAGACGAACCTACTGGAAACCTAGACCCAGAAACTTCTAACGATATTATGAATTTATTGAAAAAAGTATCTTTAGAAAGAAATTGTGCAGTTCTGATGGCGACTCACGATTATCACATGATTCAAAATTTCCCTGGAGAAGCGATTAAATGCGAAGATGGCGGAGTTAAGGTAATGAATACCGTAGAACTTTTTGAATAAATCTTATTTTCCAAAAACGTGAAACTCTTTTGTGAGTTCTAAATATTGGTCCGAGTATTTTCTCGGACTTTTTTCTATCGTAAAATCAAGAGTTTCCAATGCTGATTTTTTCTTAGAAAATTCTAAAACATTTCGTTTTAAAACACCGTTTTCAATACCGAAAATATTTATTTTTCTTACTAGATGTAAATCAAAATCTTCAGCTAAGTTTTCAAATTCTTGTGCAGATTCCGAAGGAATAATTACCGAAAAAATTCCTTCTGAAGATAAAATTTTCGAAGCTTTTTCTATTAAATTTCTAAAAGTAAGTTCTACTTGTTGTCTCGCTAAAATATCTTTCACAGAATTATTTTCCTCAAAAAAAGGTGGATTACAAACCACAAAATCATATTCTTTTTGCGATGCAAAAGTTTTAAAATCTTGATGAAAAACGTGCAACCTTTGTGAAAACGGGGAATTTTTAAAATTTTCTTGAGCCAATTTCACCGCATCTTCATTTAAATCTAAAGCTGTGATTTCAGCATTTGCATTTCGCTGAGCGAGCATTAGAGAAATCAAACCTGTTCCCGTTCCTACTTCCAAGATTTTCTGAGCGTTTTCAACTTGACATAAAGCTCCCAGCAAAACACCGTCTGTTCCTACTCGGAAAACATTTTCATGCTGTATAATATCAAATTTTTGAAATCGAAAAGGTTTCATTTTAAAGAAATTCTCAATGAGAAAAGTAAAAAAGTTAAACGTTTGTTGGAAGAATGATGGTGAATTTGGTTCCTTTTCCTTCTTCGGATTTCACAGAAATATCGCCTTTATACTCTTCTATCATTTTTTTGACCATGGTTAAACCGAGTCCCATTCCAGAATTTTTGGTCGTAAAATTAGGCTCGAAGATTTGCTCTAATTTATCTTTAGGAATACCAATTCCGTTGTCTTCTATAACGATGATGATTTTCTTATTGAAAAGTTCTGCATCTATATTGATGATGGATTTTCTTTGTTCAGAAACGGCTTGTTTTGCATTGGTAATCATATTGGTGAAAATCCTAGAAAGATAAATTCTATCCATTCTCACAGGCATCATATCTTTATTCGCATGGAAATAAATATTGCCATCATCATTGAAAACTCTTACCAAATTTTCTAATTCTTCTTTTAAATTAAAAGATTCATCATTTTTTGGCGGCAACTTGGCAAATTCTGAAAAAGCACTTGCTACAGTAGCTACTAAATCGATTTGATCAACCAAACTTCGACTTAGATTTCTGACTTTTTGATCAATTTCTGGGTCATTTTTATCAAATTTTCTCTCAAAATTCTGAATGAGCAACTTCATTGGCGTGAGCGGATTTTTTACTTCGTGGGCAACTTGTTTTGCCATTTCTCTCCATGCTTCTTCTCTTTCTTTATTAGCCAAAAGCATTTTTTGATCTTCAATTTGGTAAATCATTTTGTTATAAGATTTTACCAAACCACTTAATTCATCATTTTGAAAATACTTAATCGGTTTCATTTCTCTACCAAAAAGCGTAGTTCTGGTAATGAGTTCTGAAATTCTTGTAATCGTTTTGGTCAAATTTTTAGAAATCACCCAACTTAGCCAAATACTCAACAAAATGAGGAAAAGATTGACCAAAATAATGTACTGAACATATTTATTAAATGCACCTGCATAAATATTATCATTGTGATAAAAAGGGAAATACACAATCGCAATAGGCTCTAACATGTTATTCCTAAGAATCATATAAGAAGAGGTGACATTACTGCCCACTTTTTGATCGTATTCTTGTACATCTACTCTTTTGTCAGACTCCAAAACATTCATTAACGTTTCATGAGGAATTTTTTTCTGCGCTACAAGGTTCAGTTCCTTATTCGAAACTAAATAATTACCTTGTAAATCATAAAGAATTACATCATGTTTATTGATATCCGAAATCTCGTAAATTTCGTTTTGGAGAATATTGACTAAATCTTTGTCTTGAGTAATATTAGTATGGCTTACTGCGTAATCCAGCGTTTTCATTAATGCTTCAAACTTATTTTGCATTTCTGTAACGCTCTGTTCATCTGTAGATTTTTTGATGATAAGATAAGACATAGCTGTAGAACCTATGATACTGAAAAAACAGACTACCATAAATCCTATAAAAATTTTAGTTCTTAAGCTATAGCTATGTAATGCCATCTTTTATCTCTTCATAAGCTTGGCTACATATTTTCCAATAATATCGAATTCTAAATTTACACGGTCTCCCACTTTTAAAGTATTCATATTGGTATGTTCCCAAGTGTACGGAATTATCGCCACAGAAAACTGATTTTCTTTGCTATCAGCAACAGTCAAACTAATTCCATTTACAGTAATAGAACCTTGCGGAACTGTGGTAAAAGAACCATCTTCTTCGTAAGTGAATGTTAAATAATAACTTCCGTTAATATTTTCGATAGCAACAATTGAGCCAGTTTTATCTACATGACCTTGTACAATATGACCATCTAACCTGCCATCCATTTTCATACAACGCTCTAAGTTTACTATGCTTCCTACTTTCAATTCGCCCAAATTGGTTTTTTCTAGCGTTTCATTAATCGCTGTAACCGTGTACAAATCACCATCTATTGATTCTACAGTAAGACAACAACCATTATGCGCTAAACTCTGGTCTACTTTAAGTTCTTGTGTAAAAGGACCACTAAAAGTAAAGACAACATTAGTCCCTTGTTTTTCCAATTTTTCTACCTTTCCTGTCGCTTCAATTATTCCTGTAAACATATTTTGTTTATATAAGTTAAAGTTTAAAAATATTAGATTAAAGATTTATAAATTAAAAATCACTAAATTTGTGACAATCTTTTTTTAAAATTCAAAGATAATTAAAAATGAATTCTAAACACCATAAAATTAAGGTAGGAATTTCAGTGGGAGATTTTAACGGAATAGGCGTAGAAATCATCCTAAAAGCACTGAAAGACAAAAACATTACTGACTTTTTCACTCCAGTAATTTTCGGGTCGGGAAAATTATTTTCTTACCAAAAGAATGTGTTTAAGATTAACACCACTTTTAATTATGTACAAACTGCCAAAGAAGCCGCTAACGGAAAACTCAACATTGTAAATCTCTGGAAAGACAATGTAAATGTAGACTTCGGGACACCCACCGAAGAATCCACTAAAATGGCTATAGATTCTCTAGAAGCCGCTACAGATGCTTTAATGAAAGGCGAAATAGATGTTTTGGTAACCGCACCAATCAATAAAGACGAGATGATGAAGCAAGGCTTCAAACATGCTGGTCATACTGGTTATTTTGAAGAAAAATTCGGCAAAAAAGGACTTATGTTTCTCGTTACAGAAGGATTAAAAGTTGCCGTTTCTACGCATCATATTCCTGTTTCAGAAATTTCTAAAAATATTTCTAAACAAAAAATAAAGGAACAAGTAAGAGTTCTCAACCAATCATTGATTGAAGATTTCTGCATCCAAAAACCGAAAATTGCTATTCTAGGCCTTAATCCTCATGCTGGAGACGGCGGTGCAATTGGCAAAGAAGAGATAGAAATTATAGAACCTGCTATCAAAGAATTATTTAATGAAGGAATTTTAGCTTTTGGCCCTTTCCCTGCAGACAGCTTCTTCCAACCAGAGAAATACAGTTCATTTGATGCTGTTCTAGCAATGTATCATGACCAAGGATTAGCTCCTTTTAAAACATTAGCTTATGAAGAAGGCGTAAATTACACTGCAGGATTGCCTTTCATCAGAACTTCGCCTGATCATGGAGTAGCGTATGACATTGCAGGGAAAAATTTAGCAGATGAGCAATCTTTTTCTGAGGCTATTTTTACAGCGATTAAAATTTTTAAAAATAGAAACGAGTATCAAGACCTCATAGAAAACCGCTTGAAACCAAGAGTTTTAGCTCACGACAATGGTATAGATGAAGATTTACCAGAAGAAAATGAATAAAACTTTTGTTATTTAAAAAAATTAACTTATTTTTGCACACCATTTTTTATGGACAAATTTAGAAATTATGACGTAGCATTTTCAGGGCTTAAGACTGGAAAGCACGAATTTAAATTTGAAGTAGAACAAGCGTTCTTTGATTTATTCGAGACTGAACAAGAGTTTTCAGGCGCTAAAATAGACGTAGATGTACTATTAGAAAAGCACTCTACCTTTTTAGATTTCCTGATTAAAATCCATGGAACAGTAAATTTAGTTTGTGACATCACCAGCGAAACATTTACTCATCCTATAGAAAACGAAATAAAATTCTTGGTAAAATTCGGAGAAGAATATGATGATAGTAATGAAGAAGTAATTACCATCCCACAAGGAGATAGTGCTTTTAACATTTCTCAGGCAAGTTACGAAGCAGTAATATTATCTATTCCTATGAAAAAAATCTCTCCTAATGTAAAAGAAGAAGATTTTGAACTCATCGAAAAATTCAGTCCCAAAGAAATTGAAGAAGAAGAAACCCACGAAATAGATCCTCGTTGGGAAGCTTTGAAAAAATTAAAAGACAAAAAATAGAAATCTTACATAAAGTTTAAAGAATTACAAAATGGCACATCCTAAAAGAAGACAGTCATCTACTAGAAGAGATAAAAGAAGAACTCACTACAAAGCTGTGGTTCCTCAATTAGCAAAAGATGCAACTACAGGTGAATTACACTTGTATCACAGAGCACATTGGCATGAAGGAAAACTATACTACAGAGGAAAAGTAGTATTAGAGAAACAAGTAGAAACTACTGAAGACTAATTAAGAAAAAGCGTAGCTTTTTTCTTTTCGATAAAAAAACCATTCTATTTATATAAAAAATTGAATGGTTTTTTGTTGTTTTATTACTATATTTGAAGCCGTAAAAAATTATATATATGGACTCTAAAGAATTATTAAATCTTATAAGATTCGTAGCAAAAGCTGGTGTTTCTGAAGTGAAATACAAAACAAAAGATTTCGAAATCAACATAAAAACTCCACTTGCTGGTAGTGAAGCAGTAAGTTATGTACCTCAACCTGTAGCTTATCAAGCTCCTGCAGCTGCACCAATTGCCGCTCCTGCTGCTGCACCTGCTGCCGAAACAAAAACTGAATCAACTTCTGATGACAGCAAATACATCACCATTAAGTCTCCTATGATTGGTACTTTCTACAGAAAACCATCTCCAGACAAAGATGTATTCGTAAATGTAGGTAGTGAAGTAAAAAATGACACAGTGGTTTGTGTAATCGAAGCAATGAAATTATTCAACCAGATTGAAGCAGAAGTTTCTGGTAAAATTGTTAAAATTTTAGTAGATGACGCTTCTCCTGTAGAATATGATCAACCGTTATTCTTAGTAGACCCATCATAAGTAATTTTAAATTATAAATTATAGATTTTAAGTGAATCTTTTTCATTTTAAAATAATTTAAAATTCAAAAATTTAAAATTTAAAATTTCTAAAAAGATGTTCAAAAAAATATTAATTGCCAATCGTGGAGAGATTGCTATGAGGATTCTTCGTACTTGTAAAGAGATGGGAATCAAAACAGTAGCAGTTTACTCTACTGCAGACAAAGACAGCTTGCATGTGAGATTCGCAGACGAAGCTGTTTGTATAGGACCACCTGTAAGTAAAGATTCTTATCTTAAAATTTCTAATATCATTGCTGCTGCAGAAATTACCAATGCAGATGCTATCCATCCTGGTTACGGATTCTTATCAGAGAATGCAAATTTCTCAAGAATTTGTCAGAAAAATGGAATAAAATTCATTGGTGCTACTCCAGAGCAAATAGAAAAAATGGGAGACAAAGCTACGGCTAAATCTACCATGAAGGAAGCTGGTGTTCCTTGCGTTCCTGGTTCTGATGGCTTAGTTCCTAACTATGAAACCGCTGCTAAATTAGCCGAAGAAATTGGCTATCCTGTAATGATTAAAGCTACAGCTGGTGGTGGTGGAAAAGGAATGCGTGCTGTTTGGAAAGCTGAAAACCTAAGAGATTTATGGGATTCTGCTGTACAAGAAGCTACTGCAGCTTTCGGAAATGGAGGTATGTATATGGAAAAACTTATTGAAGAACCAAGACATATCGAAATTCAAATTGCTGGAGACCAATATGGCAAAGCTTGTCACCTTTCAGAAAGAGATTGCTCTGTTCAGAGAAGAAACCAAAAACTAACTGAAGAAACTCCATCTCCATTCATGACCGAAGAATTGAGAGAAAAAATGGGAGAAGCTGCTGTAAAAGCTGCAGAATATATTGGTTATGAAGGTGTAGGAACTATAGAATTCTTAGTAGACAAACATAGAAATTTCTATTTCATGGAAATGAATACCAGAATTCAAGTAGAGCACCCTATTACTGAACAAGTAGTTGATTTTGACTTGATTAGAGAGCAAATTTTATTGGCGGCTGGTCAACCAATTTCTGGTAAAAATTACTATCCAAAATTACACTCTATAGAATGTAGAATTAATGCGGAAGATCCTTTTAATGATTTCCGTCCGAGTCCAGGAAAAATTACTGAATTGAATATTCCTGGAGGTCACGGAGTAAGAGTAGATACTCACGTTTACAAAGGATATACCATTCCTTCTAACTATGACTCTATGATTGCCAAAATCATCACTACAGCACAGACTAGAGAAGAAGCAATTGCAAAAATGAAACGCGCATTAGAAGAATTCTACATTGAAGGTATCAAAACCACAATCCCATTCCATAGACAATTGATGGAGCATCCTGATTATCTTGCAGGAAATTACACCACTAAATTTATGGAAGATTTTGTAATGGATAAATCTTACGAAAACATTATTTAAAACATTTTAAATAAATGAAAAAGTTGTTTTGAAAAAGGCAACTTTTTTTATTGAAAAATTCTAAAATTAAAATGTAAATTTGTAAAAATTCAATAATACATTTATGTCTACAAAAAACGCTCAATATTATATAGATTTAGAAGATAAACATGGTGCTCACAACTATCATCCGCTTCCTGTTGTATTAGAAAAAGGTGAAGGTGTATATGTTTGGGATGTAGAAGGGAAACAATATTTTGATTTTCTATCAGCATATTCTGCAGTAAATCAAGGACATTCTCACCCAAAAATTGTAAAAGCACTTACAGAACAAGCTCAGAAACTTTCTCTTACTTCTAGAGCGTTCTACAATTCAAACTTAGGAGAATACGAGAAAAAAATCACTTCGCTTTTCGGATTTGACAAAGTTCTCCCGATGAATTCTGGTGCAGAAGCAGTAGAAACTGCCATTAAACTCGCTAGAAAATGGAGTTACGAAGTCAAAGGAATTAAAGATGGTTATGCTAAAATAATCGTTTGTGAAAACAACTTCCACGGAAGAACTACCACGATTGTTTCTTTTTCTAATGACAAAGATGCACACAATAATTACGGACCTTTTACACCCGGATTTTTAAGAATTCCATACAACGATATTGAAGCACTAGCAAAGGTTTTAGAAGATGAAGCAGAACACATCGCCGCATTTTTAGTAGAGCCTATTCAAGGAGAAGCTGGTGTATATGTTCCAGATGAAGGATATTTAAAAAATGCTTCAGAATTATGTAAAAAACACAATGTTCTTTTCGTGGCAGACGAAGTTCAAACGGGTATTGCTAGAACAGGAAAATTAATCGCTTGTCATCATGAAAATGTACAACCAGATATTCTTATTTTAGGAAAAGCACTTTCTGGAGGAATGTATCCAGTTTCTGCTGTTTTGGCAAATGATAACATTATGCAAGTTATCCATCCTGGTCAGCATGGTTCTACTTTTGGAGGGAATCCATTAGCTTGCGCAGTTGCAGTAGCTGCCCTGGATGTAGTAGAAGAAGAAAAATTATCAGAAAGAGCAGAAGAATTAGGAAAATTTTTCCGTGCTGAAATTCAGAAAATTATTGCAAAGACAGATTTGATTTATCACGTAAGAGGAAAAGGCTTATTAAATGCTATTTTGGTGAATGACACTCCAGAATCACCTACTGCATGGAATCTTTGCATGCAATTTGCAGAAAATGGTTTATTAGCCAAACCTACTCATGGCAATATTATAAGACTAGCCCCACCGTTGGTGATTACCAAAGAACAACTGTTAGAATGTGTAGCCATTATAGAAAAAGTAATCTTGAATTATAAAAAATAAAAAAATCCCGAGTATTTTCGGGATTTTCTATTTTAATTTCTTTCGTAATCGTCTTCTATTCTTACGATATCATCTTCGCCAAAATAAGTTCCAGTTTGTACTTCTACAAAAACCAAAACTTTATCACTGCGATTCTCTATTCTATGTTTAGCTCCTTGAGGAATAAAAATACTCTGTCCATATTGTAAGAAATTTTCTTCTCCATCTAATACTACTACCGCCTCTCCTTCTACGATTGTCCAAAATTCTTGACGATGATGATGGTATTGATAAGAAAGTCTTTGATTAGGCAAAACTTCTATTCGCTTTAATTTAAAATTAGGCTCATCTTGCAATACAAAATATTTTCCCCAAGGTCTTTCTCCAATTTCTAGCATACTTTTAAATTTAAATTAGAATGCAAAATTAAGAAATAAAAATTTTAGGTGCTGTATAATAATCAGAAAACTATAAAAATCGTAAATTTGCAACTTAAAATTTCTAAAAAATGAGCAAAGTAAGAGTGCGTTTTGCACCAAGTCCGACTGGACCTTTACATTTAGGTGGTGTAAGAACAGCGTTATACGATTATCTTTTTGCCAAAAATCAAGGCGGAGATTTCGTGCTGAGAATAGAAGATACAGATACAGCAAGATATGTAGAAGGTGCAGAAGAATACATTATGAAAGCTCTAGAATGGTGCGGTATTATTCCAGATGAATCCCCTATTCACGGAGGAAACTATGGACCTTATAGACAATCAGAAAGAAGAGATATTTACGACAAATACACCGCAGAAATCCTGAAAACAGATTATGCGTACATCGCTTTTGACACTCCTGAAGAATTAGAAAAAGTAAGAGCAGAATACGAAGCAAAAGGCGAAGTTTTTTCATACAATAACTTCACCAGAAATAGTATGAGAAATAGTCTTACACTTTCTGAACAAGAAACTCAGGAACTCATCAATCAGAACGTTCCTTATGTAGTAAGATTTAAAATGCCGATTGATAGAATTGTAAATCTAGAAGACATCATCAGAGGAAAATCTTCTGTAAACACCAATACTCTAGACGATAAAGTTTTGGTTAAAAATGATGGAATGCCAACTTATCATTTCGCCAATATTATAGACGACCACGAAATGGAAATCACCCACGTAATCCGTGGTGAAGAATGGCTTCCTTCAATGCCTTTACACGTTTTATTATATGAAGCAATGGGTTGGACTGCTCCAGAATTTGCCCATCTTTCTCTAATTCTGAAACCAGAAGGAAAAGGCAAATTAAGCAAAAGAGACGGTGCAAAATTTGGATTCCCAGTATTCCCGATGAATTTTTATGACGAAGCAACTGGCGAAACGTATAAAGGTTACAAAGAAGAAGGTTATTTACCAGAAGCTTTTGTAAATTTCTTGGCACTTTTAGGCTGGTCACCTTCAGATGATAAAGAAATCCTAAGTCTAGAAGAAATGGCTGCAGAATTTGATTTGCATAAAGTTCACAAAGCGGGCGCAAGATTTTCTAAAGAAAAAGCAGAATGGTTTAATCATCAATATCTTCAAAAACAGTCTAATGAAGAGCTTTTAGAAAGTTTTAAAAATTTAGAAGAAACCAAAAACATCAATCTTTCAGACGAAAAATTATTAAAAATCATTGGCTTAATGAAAGAAAGAGCCACTTTCGTGAAAGATATTTATACACAAGGAAAATTTTTCTTTGAAGCTCCTGCTGCATACGACGAAAAAGCGGTAAAAAAAGCTTGGAACGAAGAAACGGCTTCCATCATGACAGAACTTTCTGAAAAATTAAACACTACAGAATTTAAATCCGAAATTTTGAAGGAAGAAATTCATCATTTAGTAGAAGAAAAAGGTTTAGGTTTTGGGAAAGTCATGATGCCACTTAGACTCGCTCTAGTAGGGGAATTAAAAGGACCAGACGTGCCAGATTTATTAGAAATTTTGGGCAAAGAAGAAAGTTTAACAAGGCTAAAATTAGCCATAGAAAAAATAAAATAATTCTTTCAAACAAGAAATTTTACTACATTTGGAGGATTAATTCTAAACAAAAATGGAATATTTAGATTTTGAATTACCAATTAAGGAGTTAATGGAACAATACCAAACTTGTTCTTTAGTTGGTGAAGAAAGCGGTGTAGATATGAAATTGGCTTGCAGCCAAATTGAAGACAAAATCATCGAAAAAAAGAAAGAAATCTACGGAAATCTTACGCCTTGGCAAAGAGTTCAACTATCACGTCATCCAGACAGACCCTACACATTAGATTTCATTCATGGAATTGTAGACAAAGATAGTTTTGTAGAATTACACGGTGATAGAAATTTTGCTGATGATCCTGCAATGGTAGGAGGTCTTGCAAAAATAGACGGTCAAAGTGTAATGATTATCGGAACTCAAAAAGGAAGAACAACTAAGGAAAGACAGCGCAGAAGATTCGGGATGAGTAATCCTGAAGGTTACAGAAAAGCGCTTAGATTAATGAAATTGGCAGAAAAATTCAGAATTCCTGTGATTACTTTCATTGATACTCCTGGAGCTTATCCTGGTTTAGAAGCCGAAGAAAGAGGTCAAGGTGAAGCCATTGCTAGAAACATCTATGAAATGTGCCAAATGAAAACGCCTATTATCACCATTATCATTGGAGAAGGTGCTTCTGGTGGTGCTTTAGGAATTGGTGTAGGAAATAAGGTATACATGCTAGAAAATACTTGGTATTCTGTAATTTCACCAGAAAGTTGCTCTTCTATTTTATGGAGAAGCTGGGAGCACAAAGAAACTGCTGCCAATGCATTAAAACTTACTCCACAAGATATGCTGAAAGAGAAAATCATCGATGGTATTATAGAAGAACCTCTTGGTGGAGCTCATTATGATCCACAAGTTGCTTATAATAATGTGAAGAAAAATATTTTAACCAATATTAAATCTCTCAAAAATTTCACTGGTGATGAATTAGTAAATCACAGACAAGAGAAATTTATTGCAATGGGTAGATTTGTAGGTTAATTTTTCTAAAAAATTTTAAATTAAAAAAGTCAGAAATTATTTTCTGACTTTTTTTGCTGCATTCAAGTTGATTTCTATATCTTGAGTAACATTTTTTACAGATGCGTATTGCGCATTACAAATCATCGTGGTAATTCTGTACGTTCCTTTCTGCACCAGAATATAATTTTCACCCATTTTAGGAACATCTAGATTATAGAATTTTTTTCCTTCGAATTTTACAATGAGGTTACATTCAGATTTATTTCTAATCAAAACGTAAGCATCTTTTTTATTGGGGTCATTATTAAATAAATGCGTAAGAACTTCGGCAGTACGTTTTGCTTTAGCATCTGGTTCTCCTTTTGCCTCACTTTTTTCTACCTGTTTTTCTAATTTCTCGGTATTCAGCGGTTGTATACTCGGTTTAGCGGCTGCATTTCCACTCCCAGTCATACTGTTTAGCTTTCTCTGTAGAAAAGGAGTGTTTTTATTATTAGGATATTTTTTAATAAATTCTGCAATCACTTTAGGGTCTTTACTCAGCATTGCTTTGTCTAATTCCTGAGAAGTTTGCGAAAACAAAAAGGTGGAAAAGACTAGCAAAATAAGAAGTAAAAGTTTGTTTTTCATTTCAGTTTATTATCAATTATTTTTAGAAATATAACGCAAAAACCCTATTTTTAGTTTACACGAAATTTCATATCTTTGCATCTCAAAATTTATGCCACAATAATAAACAAAAAATTTCAATTATGTATACACCAGTTGCTGCAGACGTAGCTAAACTTAGAAACACAACAGGTGCAGGTATGATGGACTGCAAAAAAGCGCTTACAGAAGCTGAAGGAGATTTCGAAAAAGCTATTGAAATCCTTAGAAAAAAAGGACAAAAAGTAGCTGCTAACAGAGCAGATAGAGAATCTACAGAAGGAGCTGTAATTGCTAAAGTAAATGCTGACCACACTGCAGGTGTTGTAATCGCATTAAACTGCGAAACTGACTTCGTTGCTAAAAACGAAAGCTTCGTAAAATTAGCTCATGATTTCGCTGAAAGAGCGCTTAATTTTGACTCTAAAGAAGATTTCTTAGCTTCTGACTATAATGGTATTTCAGTTGCTGAAAAATTAATTGAACAAACAGGAGTAATCGGTGAGAAAATTGAAATCGGTGCTTTTGAAAAATTAGCAGGTGATTTCGTAGGTTCTTACATCCACGCTGGTAATAAAATCGCTACTCTTACTTCTCTTTCTG
>ERZ650312.698-NODE-698-length-18891-cov-11.200202_pt1 | contig 18891 bp, 18 predicted proteins | sample MGYA00376248_ERZ650312 | MGnify/ENA primary metagenome ERZ650312 (study PRJEB26733, sample SAMN07839316) | wastewater metagenome | biome: urban; feature: wastewater treatment plant; material: waste water | place: USA: North Carolina | collected 2016-07-28 ... | reverse complement strand
TGACAAAGAATATGACCCGTAACCACCAACACACTCCGCTGGCGCTGGCTATTGCACTTGCCGCTACCTTGGTTGCAGGCTCAGCTCAGGCGGTTGATTTCCATGGCTATTTTAGAACTGGCATCTCCAGCTCTACCAATGGTGACCAGCAAGCATGGCTACCGGGAAAATTGGGGCGCTTCGGCAATGAAACCGAAGGCTGGTATGACATAGCATTAGCTCAAGATGTTTACAAAAATGAACAAGGACAAGTATTTGGTGTCTATGTCAATTTTGACGGTGATGTTGCACTAAAGCGCGATTGGGAACCGTTTGACTCAGGCTATAAAAACGGTAACGTATTGCAGTTCAGTGATATGTACGCCACCGCTAAAGGGTTCATCCCTTCAGCACCGGAAGCGACTATCTGGGCTGGTAAGCGTGGTTATGAAAAACGTGAAACACAGATGCTGGATTACAAGCCTATCGGTGTGGCAGGTAACGGTGCCGGTGTACAGGGCATCAAAGCCGGTCCGGGAGAACTGTCTGTCGCGGTACTACGTAAAGATGCCGATGCAGTCGCAACTGGCTCAACCGCCGTCAATGAACTATTTAACGTTAACTATTTCGACGTACGTTATGCCAAGTTACCAATATTCAGCGATGCGACGGTAGAGTTGATCGCTGATTACGCTATGGTGAACAAAACCGACTCATAGGAAGCATTGGAAGCAGCAGGTACTGCCTATAAAGCAGAAAATGCGTTTATTCCTACTGTGATCCTGTCGAAACCATTACAAAACGGGTTTAACGAAACCACCATTCAGGCCACCACCAAAACCTTCGCTAATAACCTGGTTAAGCTGGGCTACAATGAAACCAGTTTTGGTGTTGATAATGATTACTCCGACGCCAAAGCCTTCCGTATTATTAACACCGGCGAAGCTTATCTGAGTGATAAAGTCATCATGTCACACGCTGCAGTTTATGCACACGGCACCGACATCACGCCAACGACAGAAAAAGTGAATGCCTTCACTCTGGTGGCGCGTCCAGCCTACATTTGGAACCAGAATAACAAGACAGCATTGGAATTGGGTTGGTTTAAACAAACCAACACCGTCAGTGGTACTGATCTGGAAGAGTCTGGTAAAAAAGTCACCTTGGCTCATGTGTTGACCGCAGGCCCAAGCTTACTGACTATGCGCCCCGATTTCCGTTTTTACACCACCTATATCAAAGCGGATAAAAATGAAATCGACAGCTGGTCATTCCATGATGGCAAAGATCATCAGATAAGTTTTGGCGTACAAGCTGAAGCTTGGCGGTAAAAAATACCAGGCTGCACCCTGTGTGCAGCCTGTTTTCAGGAGTTTAGTGATGACGAAACTGCGTTTAACCATACTAACTGCAATTGCCTTGTCTGGTTGTGCCAGCCAGGGAAGTGTCGATCAACAACTTGGCGCGGATAATAGCCTTGCAGCCAAACAGCATTTGAGTGTGGCTTCTATCTGTTGTACTGATTTTTCTTCTATCACTATGCAACAGTTGCACAATGGCAATCTGACTATTGATGCAACATCACAGGTTATGCAATTTCCATCTGGCCGGAGTGCTTTTTATGCCGGAACAATACCAGCAGAATTTTATGGCGCCGATGTGACTGCTGCGTCGATCGTCGCAGGCAGCGCCATGCCGATGCAGATATTATTGCTGGATGCACAACGTAACCCAACCCGAACTTTAGATGAAAGCGCCTTCCCGTATACGGAAGCAACGCTGTTTTCCTCTAATCGCTTCAGTGGCAAATTCCGATTATTACCTAATGAACGTTTCATGGTGGTTTACGCGAATACCGCTGATTTACAACGGAAGTTAACCTTACCTCATCCAGAAAAGCTAAAAGCCAGAGCAATGAATTTGGTGCCGGCAGGTGAAGCGCCACAAATCAGACCGAATACGAGCAATGTTGTCCCACGACAACAAACTGGGTTGATTAGTACCCAAACCCAACAGTATTACCAACAGGCAATCCAACAAGCGGTAAAGAACAACCAGATTGAACAAGCAATGCAATTGGTTGCAGAAGCGGAGAAATTGGGTTTTAACGATGCCAGAACGATCTTTGTCGACGCGGTAAAACAGAAATGATTTTTTAAACAGCCAGCAGCTTACGTCATCAGCTCTTGTTTACCCGCCTTGTTTTGCAAGGCGGCTTTTTTTAATCCAGCGAACGCACCGAACCTCGGATCACCAACTCACCGGCGAAGGTGTTTTGATCAAAAGTTGGCAACTCGGTGTGGTTGAGATGTGCCATCAACAAATTAAATGCCGAAGAAACAAAGGTATTCGCCGGCATTGAAACCGAGCAGACCGACGGATGCAGATAATCGAGCATTGATTCATTATCAAAACCAAATAATGAAACCTCCTGTGGAACCGCAACATCCAGCTCTTGCAGTGCTTTTAACGCTCCGATCGCCGTTGCATCGTTAAAACAACAGATCGCGGTAAAATCGACCTTCCGATGCACTAACTGGTTACAGGCACTGTAACCACCGCTATACATACGATCACCCTCTGCCAGCAACAGTGGGTCCAGCGCAATACCGGCATCGGCTAATGCCTGCTGATAGCCTTGTAAACGTAATTGTGCCGTGCGCTGATTGAGCGGGCCGGCAATATAGGCGATCTTCTTGTGCCCTTGCGCCAGTAGAAAATCAACCGGCATTCTTGCACTGAGCGAATGATCAAACCAGACACAATTACCCGGGTGGCGTGGCAAATGACAATTCATCACCACCAGTGGCACCGGCAGTTCGTCGATCAAATCACTCAGCTCATCACCTCGGATATTATAGTGATCGAAAAATGAATTGTTGTAATACAACACCGCATCACAACGGCGATCAACCAGCGAACGGATCGCGCGGATCCCCCCATCAGGCTGATCATTGACTTGGGTAATCATCAGAAATTTACCGGCTTTATCGGCTAACTCCTGGCAGATCTCTATCAGTAAACCTAAATATTGTGAGGTATTGGTACCACGAGGGATCACTAAACCAATGGTGTTGGTTTCTTGTTTAGAAAGCGATTGCGCTAATACGTTGGGTCGGTAATTAAGTTCTTCTATCGCCTTAAACACCGCCTCACGGGTCGCCTCAGAGATTTTTGCCGTACCATTTAATACACGTGAAACCGTTGATTTCGAGACGCCCGCTTTACGCGAAACATCCAGCATAGTGGCCATGAATGAAAAACTCCCTCTGAGCAAACGCATTTGGCGACAGCAAACGAGCATTATCATGACTGGCGAGAAAAACTACAAGTAACATGGTTTTTATGACATAAACAAAAATGCCGGATTGAACACGGGGGTGATTCAATCCGGCAAACAGGCGTTAGGACGCACAAGGTAAGATATTCAGGAGCTCACCCTAGATGAAATCTTTTGGAAACTTACTAGTCATGATCAGAAATCCTTGAATATGTTGTTTTTATTGATACATAAGACTCAGAGAATATGCCGGTATGTTCACCCCTGAATTGGGCATACTCTCTGAGTGCTTAATGGTTACGCGGCTTGGGCGGCCTGAATATTTTGACGCTGACGGTGTAACTCGATCAGCTCTTCAATCATCTCGCGCGCCAGCATGGAGGTCATGATGTGGTCTTGTGCATGCACCATGATCAGGTTAACCGGAATTTTACCGCAACCTTCATCCATACCAATCAATGTGGTCTGTACATCATGCGCACGCTTTGACGCGGCACTGGCTTCTACCAATTGTTCATCAACCAGCGCCCAATCACCTTGCTTCGCTGCACGCAATGCCTGCATGGCACAACTACGCGCTTCGCCTGCATTAATGATGAGCTCCATCACTGTTGATTCCATATCCATTTCTACATCTCCAACTTGGTTAATTCTGAATTACGCCGCGTTAGGCTGAGCATTCATTTCTGCTTCATTTTCAGCTTCCTGAGCCAGCAGTTGTTTTTCATAGATCTTGAAGAACGGCAGGTAAATCATGAAATCAATCACCAAAAGTGCGATAACCATCAGCCCGTTGCCCATCTGCCAGCCCGCACTCCATGCCGCACCAATTGGCGCAGGCGCAGTCCAAGGCACCAGAGAGATCACTTTACCAATCAGACCTGAACTTGTTGCAAACCATGCGATAGTCGCGTTGACCATTGGCGCCACAACGAATGGAAAGAACAGGATTGGGTTCATCACGATTGGACTACCGAAAATCACCGGTTCATTGATGTTGAACAGCGCTGGTACTACGCCTAATTTACCAATCGAACGTAGGTGAGCTGACTTACTGCGCATGTAGAGGAACACCAGCGCCAGCGTGGCACCAGAACCACCTAAGGTGATAAAGAAGGACCAAAAAGCTTCGACGAAGATGTGCGGCAGAGCCTGACCAGCAGCCAGTGCATCTTGGTTAAGACCCAGGTTAACCAAATAGAACGGTGCCAGAATACCACCGACAATCGCCGCGCCATGGATACCGGCAAACCACAGGGTATGACACAGGAATACGGCAACAGAATAGCTGGCAGTGAGTCAGCTGCAGAAATCAATGGTTTGAAAATGGCCATGATCAAATCAGGCAGCAACATACCAAATTGGTGTTGCAGGAACAGGTTCAACGGGTAGATGGTCAGAATCACAATCATGGCAGGGATCAGCAGATTGAACGACTGACGAATTTTTTCCGGCACCTGTTCTGGCAGTTTGATACCGATGTTGCGCACTTTCAGGAAGCGCATCAGCTCGGTCACATAGATACCGACGATGATGGTAGTGAAAATACCGGTGCCGCCCAAGAAATTCGCTGGCAAGGTACCATCTTTCATCGGCGCTGCAATCAACAGGAAGGTCATCAGCGACAGCATGGCGCAAGGAAACGCGTCAATTTTGTAGCTTTGCGCCAGGTTATAGGCAATGCCTGCACTGATATAACAGGCCATGATACCCATCGACATATTGAACGGGGTCATGATCTCATTGAAGTAAGCCTTGGACATGGCGTTCCACCATTGGCCGAGGAAAAAAGTAGTGTTTGGTGAAAATGGTGGAAACGCGAACACGAGCAGGAATGAACCTACAATCATGAATGGCATCGCACCGATGAAGCCGTCACGCACCGCCATGATGTGACGTTGGGTACCAGCGCGGGCTGCAATCGGGCTCACTTTGTTTTCGATAAAATCAAAAAATGCGTTAGACATAAGAGTCTCCCTGACGTGTCTGTTATTGCATCATTGCCAATGCATCAGCGAGGATCTTGTCGCCACGCATCATGCCGTAATCCATACTGTTGATCACAGCGATTGGTTTGCCTGCCGCTTCCGCTTTCTTCTTAAACTCTTCAAATTTGTATTTAATCTGTGGTCCGAGCAGACAACAGTCGTATTTCGGAAGGGTTGCATCAAACTCATCCATTGATACCGCGATAATGTCGGTTTCAATGCCTTTCTGAGCAGCTGCCTGCTTCATTTTGTTGACAACCATGCTGGTTGACATACCAGCGGCGCAGCATAAGAAAATCTTTTTCATAGTGTCTAACCCCAGGGTTTCCCCAGACGTGTTCTAATGTGTGTGTTGTGCAGGTGCCCCCAAGCAACACTGCAACCGGCTGCGCACTCTCACGCCGTGAAACCGGTTTCTGTGAGTTATTTCGCAAAACGTAAGAGGAATGTAACGGGCTGGATGTTTTGTGATCTGCGTACACAAAATCGACAAATAAAGATCGCGGAGTTTGTTTGAAATAAAGAAGGCCCCTTTGCAGGAGCCTTAGATCATAAAAACCAGAAACTAATTATTTTGCGCCGTTTTTTGCAATCAGCGCGTTATACCAGAAGAAACTCTTCTTCTTGGAACGTTTCAGATCTTTCAGGTCAAACTCATCGCGGTTAACGTGGATGAAACCATAACGCTTGCTGCAACCCTGATGGGTTGAAACCAGATCGATGGCCGACCATGGACAGAAGCCAAATACCTTCACGCCATCAGTGATCGCAAGCTGAATTTGATCGATGTGTTTTTGCAGGAAGTCGATGCGATAATCATCATTGATTGAGCCATCTTCTTCCACTTTATCGAACGCACCCAGACCATTTTCGGTGATGATCAACGGCAGCGCATAACGTTCGTAGATTTCACGCAACGTGTTGCGGAAACCAACCGGATCAATTTCCCAGCCAAAGGCATTTTTGCTCAAGTTCGGGTTTGAAGCGCCTTTAAATACACCGACTTCACCCACCACGATCTGTTGATCGCCCGTTGAACCACGATCGCTGGCATCGCCAGTGCTGGCTGCAACGGTCATGGTGGAATAGTAGTTAAACGCGATGAAATCTGGCTTGGCACTGGCCATAATTTCCATATCACCTTCTTCGATATCCGGTGTGGCATTACGCTCTTCCAGGAAGCTCCAGGCGATATTGTTATAGCGACCATATACGGCCATATCCAGATACAACCAGTTACGGATCGCCGAACAGTTGCTGGCGGCCAGCACATCTTCCGGTTTAGACGAGGCAGGGTAAATTGCAGAAATATTCGGCGCCGGGCCGATCTTGGCGTGCGGCAGAATTTCGTGGCATGACTTCATCGCTTTGGCTTGTGCCAGCAGCATGTGGTGGTTTTGCTGATACAGATCCTTTTCTGGGTTTTCGACTGCCACCGCACTCTTCGTGCCGATTGCGTCACCGTGCAGGATCATCATATTTTGTTCGTTGATGGTCAGCCAGTATTTAACGCGATCACCATACAACTCAAACAGGGTTTCACAATAGAACGCAAACGCATCTACCGTGTCACGATTCGACCAGCCACCTTTCAACTGCAGTGCATACGGCAGGTCAAAGTGATAAATAGTGACGATCGGCTCGATATTGTGGGCTTTTAACTCATTGATCAGATTGTTATAAAACGCCACACCCATCGGGTTAATTTCACCGGTGCCGTGCGGGAAAATACGCGTCCAGGCGATCGAGAAACGATAGGCTTTCAGACCCAATTCCGCGAACAGTTTGACGTCTTGTTTATAGTGATGGTAGTGATCGCTGGTCACTTTAAAATCGGTGGTGCCTGGCACCACAGGTGCCATATCAATTACCGATGGGCCTTTGCCATCTTTATCCCACGCACCTTCTACCTGATATGCCGAGGTTGAGCCGCCCCAGAAAAAGTCCGCAGGAAAATCCTTTAATTTTTTATGCAGCATGTTATTTCTCCGTACCTGAAAGGGATCAAGCTTCACCATTAGCTGGTTAAGCCTTATAAAATCAGTTAGTTGTAACAGCAGCCGTCGTTGCCATTGGTTTTCTTTGGCTATCCGCTCTGACGGGTTTGTTCTCAAAACCGAACATCAGGGTCAACAAGAATGCCAGACCGAAACCGGTTCCAATTCCAATAGCATATTGCAGGACAGGCGTGAAAACTGGGATGGATAGCAAGCTATGGAAGGCAAATGCGGTCAGTTTCGCTTGGAAAGCACCGTTCAATGCACCACCAATGGCACCGGCGATCACCACAATCGGAATGGTGCGACGGAAACGCATGATCAGACCGTAAATGATCGGTTCGGTAACGCCCGCCAGCAAGCCAGTCACGGTCGCCGGGCCAGCCAGCGCTTTCACATTGACATCTTTACTGCGCAGGAAGATGGCCAGTGCTACACCCATTTGAGCGAAGGTCGCGGGTGCCCACATTGCCGCAATCGGATCGCTACCCGCACCTAAGTTGGCAATGATGATCGGCACGATACCCCAATGCAGACCCAGCACCACAAGGAACATCATGGATCCACCAATCACGGCACCGGTCAGAATACCGCTGTGTGCACTCAGCCAATTGATACCTGCCGCAATCATATCGCCGACATAGACACCGAATGGGCCGAACGCCAGCACGGTCATGGGTACCACCGCCAGCAGACACAGCATCGGCACCATAAACATCTGGATGTTATGCGGGCAGACGCGTTTCAGGAATTTCTCCAGCACCGCCAGAATCGCCACCGCAATAAACACCGGGAACACGGTAGAGGCGTAGTTGATCGCCACTACCGGGATACTGAAAAAGGTCGCCGTTTGTGAGCCAATCAGGCCGGTAAAATTGGGTTCCAGCAGTGCCGCGCCAATGGCACCACCGACATAGCCGTTAGCACCCATTTTGGTCGCTGCCGAGATACCCAGCAGCACCGGCAGGAAATAGAACACTGAGTTCGCGGCCGCCGCTAACACCAGATAAGAGCTGCTGGCCGAGTCGATCCATTTCAGCATCACCAGCACCGCCAGCAAGGCTTTGATCATACCAGCGCCTGCCATCGCCCCGATCAGCGGTGAGAAACTACCGGAGACCACTTCAAAAATGCGTGCCGCCAACGGGCCTTTCACCTTGCTTTCGCTACGTGGCACACTGCTGCTGACCGCCGCTCAGCAAATTCATTAACTCTTTGTAAACATGCGAGACATGGCTACCAACGATCACTTGAAACTGGCCACCACTTTCAACCACGCTCAACACGCCGTCTAGATTCTGTAACTCTGTCTTTTTTGCGGTGCCATTGTCATGCAGTGTAAAACGCAAACGCGTCGCACAATGCACCAAGGCATCGACATTCTCTGCACCGCCAACCAGCTGCAGAATTGTTTTTGCCAAACCGGAATAACTCATGTGAAAACCTCGACTGCTTAAGAACCAGTGTGTTTTTATTGGTTATGACAGATGGCTCACCGCCGCTGTCTTATTGATACAATAAAATGCAACCGGTTTCGTTTTGAACTAAACAGAGAGTTGAGGACAATTTTTTGTCCTCAAGAGAAGTTCAACATAAGGTTAAATGAAAGAGTGGGTTTTATAATGGTCGCGTCACGTAATCCAGCACCTGAGCCATCCATTCGGTGAGCTGCTGATATTGCGCGTCGCCGGCCGATAAAATGACATTAGCATCCTGAATGAAACTGCCACCGGTTAGTTCATCGGCACAATGCAGCACCATACTGCGGACATTTTCTTCCGTCGTTTCCAGATGGCATTGCAAGCCAATCACGCGCTTACCAAGTTGGAAGATCTGATTATTACAGGCCACACTGCTGGCTAATAACACGGCATTGGCAGGTAATTCAAAGGTTTCGCCATGCCAGTGAAAGACATGCATGGTCGCCGGTAATGGCAACACATCGCCGGACACCGCCACAGCGTTGATATCAAACCAACCGATCTCTTTAGCATAATTGGAGTAAATCCGCGCCCCCTGACAGCTGGCAATCAACTGGGCACCCAAGCAGATCCCGACAATCGGTTTTTCCGCCGCGATAGCCTGTGCCAGAAAGGCTTTTTCCGCCACCAGCCAAGGGTAATGCGATTCATCATTCACACTCATTGGCCCGCCGAGCACAATCAGCAGATCAGTTTCATTTACATCAGGCAACGGATCATTGGCATATAAACGGCAATAATGAACATCTGCTTTGTGTTGCGCCAACCAAGGTTGAATATTACCTAGCTCCTCAAATGGAACGTGCTGTAAAACATAAACGCGCATAGTCTTGTTCCGAATAATGAATTAAAACTGTATGAATGAAACCGACCACAGCGGCTCAGCGTGAAACGGATAACAAAGCAAAAAGCCGCTGCCTAAATGCGATATATTCTCAATTCAGACAGCAGAAGGGAAGGTTACATTTGTGATTGCAGATAATTTTGCAGACCGATCTGATCAATTAAGCGCAGCTGTTTTTCCAGCCAGTAGGCATGATCCACTTCGGTGTCATCCAGCTGTTTTTCCAGCATTTCTCGGGTCTGATAATCCTGCTCCAACTCACAGAGCTTGATGGCTGCTTTCAGATTCTTGACCACGTTGTATTCCAGCTGCAGATCGTTTTTCAGCATATCCGGCACGGTTTTACCTACATTCAGCGGCTCACGCAGTGTCATTTCTGGCGTGCCTTCGAGAAACAGAATGCGTTCAATGATCCACGCGGCATGTTGTTTCTCTTCATCTGACTCATGGCTAATGCGTTCGAATAGCTTGTTGTAGCCCCAATCCTGATACATGCGGGAATGAATAAAATACTGATCGATTGCCGTCAACTCACCGGCCAGCAGCTTGTTCAGCTCCGCAATGATAATCGCTTTACCTTGCATAATTCTCCCCTTACATCTGACTCTGCAGATAGTTCTGAATACCGGTCGTCGCGATCAGATTCTGCTGTGTTTCCAGCCAATCCAGATACTCTTCCTCATATTCCAGAATATCTTCTAACAGATCGCGGGTGACAAAATCGGCTGCTTGCTCAGCAAGCTGGATCGCTTCGCGCAATAAAGGCAACTGATCCTGCTGCAACGACAGATCGCATTGCAGCATCTCTTCTGCGTGTTCACCGATACGCAGATATTCCAGATTCTGTAAATTCGGTAAGCCATCTAAAAACAAGATCCGCTCAATCAGGGCATCGGCTTGTTTCATGTCTTTGATCGATTTTTTGAATGCATGGTCATTCAGTGTATTAAAACCAAAATGACGGAACAGGCGGGCGTGCAGGAAATATTGATTGATGGAGCTCAGCTCCCAGGTCAGCACCTTATTGAGCATGGCAATGACGGCTTTATCCCCTTGCATGGCAGATCCTCACATCATAGAAGGCTATACATTTTAGCCTAAACCCTGCAGCAGAATTCGCAACATAATTAACATCTCAAACACATCTTTTTTACCTAAATAATGTGCTTTTTTAGTACAAAAAAGAATCAATCCCATTGCCAATCATCAGAATGAGAAGTATTATCAAATGAGAGGTAGAAAGGAGATTGCTATGATCATTTGTCATTGTCATGCAGTAAATGACCGGCAGATAAAAGAAGCGGTAGAAAACGGCGTCGATACCATTCGCGGGTTACATCGTGAACTGAAAGTAGGTAGCACCTGTGGTCGTTGTTTGCCACAAGTACGGCGGGTGCTGGAAACAACCTTAATGCAGATCGCAGAGCCCTCTCAGAAACGGGTCGCCTGAGCCAAGGTTCTTTTTTATCTGTAACGCTTGCCTACACAGACTCTGTCACACAACCTGAGCAAATCAGGTGCATTGCCCTTACCGGAAAATGGTGAATAGCTAACAATATTGTCTTAATCCGCAACATCTCGCCGTTTGTGATTTTACCTTAGTCTTATCTTAAGCCATGATTACAAAATATCGGATCATGGATAGAGCCTATGCTACTCGAATTTGTCAAAGGTATTGCACTGCTGTTATCACTGTGTTTATTGCAGGGGTTTAATGTGCGCCTTTGTCAGAAGCATGAAGGTTTGCAACAATTTATCGCCGGGCTGCTGTTTGGCGGTATTACTGTGATCGGCATGATGGCGCCGATTCATATCGCGCCCGGAGTCATCTTTGATGCCCGCTCGGTCATCCTGATTATGGCCGGGCTGTTCGGCGGGCCATCGGTCGCGATCGGTGCAGGTCTCATTGCTGGTACCTATCGCTTCTGGCTGGGCGGTGGCGATTATCCGGTTGGGCTGGCAACGATCACGGCCAGCGTGGTGCTGGGGCTGCTCTACCGTTACGCCTATCAGCAGGGTAGGGTAAAAAATGGTCCGGTTGAATTACTGCTGTTTGGTTTTCTAGCCCATGTGATCATGGTGCTGATATTCACGCAACTGCCCGCCTCGGTGCTCACTACCGTGATGCACAACATCGCACTCCCGTATGTATTCACCTTTTCTCTCGGCACCATGATCCTCGGTCTGATGATGCAAGACATTGTGAACCGGACGAAAACCGAGCAAGCCTTGCACGCCAGCGAGTCCCGTATGCGGGCAATCGTGCAGGCGATCCCCGATTTAATGCTCATTATCGATGAAGACGGCAATTATGTTGAGATGCTGCCCTCCACCAACCATCAGCTGTATGAGCCCGCGTTAGATCTGATCGGCAGTAAATTACATCATGAACTGCCACCAGAAACGGCCGATAAGCTACTCGCCGCCATCCGCAGCAGTATTGCATTGCAGCAAACGCAAACCATTGAATATGAGCGTGATGGTGTCATTGGCCGCCGACTGGTGGAAGGTCGGGCGCAGCCACTGGGTTATACCGTCAATGATAAGCAGGTGGTGGTCTTTCTGGCCCGCGATATCACCGAGCGCAAAGTGAAAGAGGATGAAATCAGCTATCTGGCGTTTTACGATCCGCTGACGGGTTTACCTAACCGGCGCTTGCTGCAAGATCGGCTACATCAGGCCATGGCGAGCAGTAAACGCAGTGGCCAACGCGGCGCGCTTCTGTTCATCGATCTGGACAACTTCAAAACACTGAATGATACCCTCGGTCATGACAAGGCGATCTGTTGTTGCAACAGGTAGCGACACGGCTTGCTGACTGTATTCGCGAAAGCGATACCGTGGCCCGACTCGGTGGCGATGAATTTGTCGTGATGCTGGAACAACTAAGCCATGTAGAAGAAGTTGCCGCAGCGCAGAGTAAATGCATTGGGGAAAAAATTCTGGTGTATTTGTGTCACCCCTATCTGATTGCCGGTTATGAGCATAATAGCAGCGCCAGTATCGGCATTACCTTGTTTCAGGCGCATCAGGAAAGCAGTGACGAACTGATGAAACGTGCCGATATTGCCATGTATCAGGCCAAATCTGCCGGGCGTAATACACTGCGTTTCTTTGACAACAAAATGCAGGCGGTCGTTACTTCACGAGCTGAACTGGAAAATGATCTGCGGGAAGGTTTACGGCAGCAACAACTCCTGCTGCATTATCAGTCTCAGGTCGATGTGCACGGAAAAATCACTGGCGCAGAAGCACTGGTGCGCTGGCAGCATCCCAGCCGTGGCATGGTGTCACCGGCAGTCTTTATTCCTCTGGCCGAAGAGAGCGGGTTGATCCTGTCACTTGGTAAATGGGTACTTAACGAGGCTTGCCGACAATTAAGCTGCTGGGCCATGCAACCGGAAACCGCACACCTGTCTCTGGCGGTGAATATCAGCGCCCGACAGATCCACCAGCCCGATTTTGTCGATCAGGTGCTGGCCGCCATGCAGTACGCCAACATCGCACCGGACAAACTAAAATTAGAGCTGACCGAAAGTTTATTGCTGGAAGATACCGAAGACATCATCGAGAAAATGACGGCGCTGAAAGCCTGCGGCGTTGGTTTTTCACTCGATGATTTTGGCACCGGTTATTCGTCACTAGCCTATCTGAAGCGCTTGCCGCTGGATCAGTTGAAAATAGACCAATCATTTGTACGTGATCTACTAACCGATCCGAACGATGCCGCGATCGCCAGCACCATCGTCACGCTGGCGCAAAGCATGGGGCTGAACGTGATCGCGGAAGGGGTCGAAACTGAAGCACAACGGCAGCGGCTGAAAGAACTGGGCTGCTATGCGTATCAAGGCTATCTGTTTGGCCGCCCCGCGCCGGCAGAGATGCTATCGCTCACCACTACTGAAAAAATAGCCTGATATATGCTGTTGTTACCAGACGTTTTGCTTGTTGCCTGCCGCAGTCAGGTCATACACTTCCTTTCTCTTTATCATCTGCTTGGAAAATTCCGCCAGTATCACCTTCTGGCGCATTCGATAATTATATTTTGTCCAATTTTGAGGGGTTAAATAGTGCTTCAAGTAGGTATATACGAGCAGTTAATCACTCAATTGGTATCTTCTCGCTTAGACACAAATACTTTCTATGTGGGTGACCGGGCACTTGAGCAGGCAGAAGCGGCACTATGGCTGTCTCGCTTCCTAAGTCGAATATTTGAATACGCGTTGGGCTCTGTGCCAACCGGTAATGATCAGCTACAAAATCAAATTGAGCTGGCAAACCAGTTATTAATGTGGCTCAAAGATCGCATTCAGGATGATGACTTCATTGAAGAAAATCTTATCCATAGTCAAGGTAAAATTCTGACTGCGCTTTACCAGCTTGAAAATCCGGTTGCCGCCAATCTTAAGCAATATGTCAGCGATATATTCCCTCTCACCGGCCTGAGTCAGAGTGAGCTTTTTTGCGGTAGTAATGCAGGTATTTCATTAGATACCGAGCTTAAAAGAGAAATTCTGTCTGCGGACAAAATATACTGGCTGGTTTCTTTTATTAAATGGGCCGGCATCCGTATTTTTCGCAAAGAACTGGAAGAATTTACTCACAGCGGACGTCAGCTGAAAGTAATTACAACCTCATATATGGGCGCGACAGATGCCAAGGCAGTCGAGTTTATTGCCAGCCTGCCGAATACGGAACTTAAATTAAGTTACAACACGCAACGGGAACGGCTGCACGCCAAGAGCTATCTTTTTTTACGTAATACCGGTTTTAATACGGGATATATTGGCTCTTCTAATCTTTCCCATTCTGCACTGACCAGTGGTCTGGAGTGGAATTTAAAAATTACTTCGCAAGAAATTCCGCACATTATAGAAAAGTCGTTAAGTACGTTTGAAACCTATTGGCAATCCAATGAGTTTGAACCCTTTGACGGCAATATTGAGAGTAAGCAAAAGCTCAAAGATGCTTTGCAGCAGGCGCGGGGTGGTGCAGACAGCCAGATCAGACATTATTTCGATTTAAAGCCGTTTCCTCATCAGCAAGAAATACTGGAACAGCTGACGGTTGAGCGCACCCTGCATCAGCGTTATAGGAACTTGGTGGTTGCAGCAACAGGAACAGGGAAAACGTTAATTTCAGCCTTTGATTTTGCGCGTTTCTTAAAACAAAAGCCGGATGCGACATTCTTGTTTATTGCCCATCGAGAAGAAATCCTTAAACAAGCGCAATCAGCTTATCGCGGTGTACTGCGGAATAGTTCCTTTGGTGAGTTCTGGGCGGGCAGTATAATCCCCGATCACTATCGCCAATTATTTGTCACCATTCAAACCCTGAATAATCAACTGCCCTCTCTGCAATTAACGACCAATTATTACGACTATATTGTGATTGATGAAGTGCATCATATTGCGGCACAAAGCTATCGCGGTGTGTTAGATAGTTTTTCACCCACCATTCTTCTGGGGCTAACGGCCACACCAGAACGTCACGATGGTTCGGATATTTTAGATGATTTTTGTGGTGTGATTGCAGCTGAAATCCGTTTACCGGAAGCGATTAACAGACGCCATTTATGTCCGTTTCAGTATTTTGGCATTGATGATGATACTGATCTTCGTAATATCAGCTGGCATCAGGGGCGTTACGATATTGCCCAATTAACCAATCTCTACACGCACAATCAGCAACGCGTAAATAAAATTGTTCAAAGTTTACAAGATATTGTTACCAACATTAGTGGTATTAGAGCTCTCGCATTCTGTGTCAGTCGAGAACATGCTGAATATATGTGCAAACAATTCTTATTGAAGGGGATCCGTAGCGACGTATTAACCAGTGACAATAGCAATGAACGCTATGTTAAACAGCAGATGATCCGAAGTGGTGAGATCAATGTGCTGTTTGTCGTCGATATTTTCAATGAAGGCGTCGATATTCCGGAAGTGGACACTTTGCTGTTTTTGCGGCCGACAGAAAGCCTGACCATTTTCCTACAACAGTTAGGTCGTGGTTTACGTTTGGCCGATGATAAAGAGTGTTGCACGGTGCTAGATTTTGTCGGCAATTCCCGGCCAGAGTACGATTTTTCTCAGAAGTTCAGGGCATTAGTCGGAAAGACAAATCGCGCTATCAGTGACGAAATCAAACAAAGTTTTCCTCATGCGCCCCTTGGTTGTCGTATTGAGTTATCCAAACGCAATCAGGAAATGGTGTTACAAAATATTCGTCAAGCCACGCTCAATCTAAATCGGCTTTTAGGGCTGATCCGACAATTTCCACAGCATACGCATTTGCCGTTAACCTTAGCGAATTTCCTAAAAATTCATCCGCATATTGGTTTAGAGGATATCTATAAACGCGGTTGCTGGACTGATTTGGTGGATAAGGCTACTCACCGGGAAACCACTAAACAACACCAGCAGCTCATTCGTGCTTTTGAACGAGCCATTAACACCCGACTTCTTGGCTGTGACGCCGCCAATTACTTACGCTTTCTAATGCGTCTATGCCAACAACATTTTGAAGTTCCGGTTGATGCCGATCCGCGGATGACGCTGATGTGTCACTATGACTTTTGGCAAAATGCGGGGCCGGTAGCCGGTTTTCCATCGCTTGCTGAAAGCCTGAAAGCGCTTGATTTGCCCGTGTTTCGGAATGAGCTATCAGACTTAATTACGCTGTTAATTAATCGGATCCATCATGAGCAGTCTGCAATGCCTCTGATGAATGCTAATCCACTCCAGTTGCATGCGCGTTATGCCAGAGAGCAAATTCTGGTTGGATTTGGCGCGACCACATTTGAACAGCGTGCACCAGCAAGAGAAGGCGTGCTGGAGCTTAAAGACCAAAACGTAGAATTGCTTTTCGTGACGCTCAATAAGAGTGAAAAGCAGTTTTCTCCCAGCACGATGTACCACGACTATGCAATCAGTGAACGCCTCTTTCATTGGCAATCTCAAAACAGTGCGAGAACAGATCGAGGCAAAGGGCTCAGTTATATTCGGCATCTCGAAAGTGGCAAACGCATCTTTTTGTTTGTGCGTGAACAGGCAAAGGATGAGCATAATAGAACAATGGGCTTTGTGAATTTTGGCGAGGTTGAATATGTCTCTCATACTGGTAGTCAACCCATGAATATTACCTGGCGTCTCAAACAGTCCATGCCATCTTTTATGTGGAAGCAGGCAGCCAAATTGGCTATTGATTAAATTGGTAATGGCTCATAAATAATCATTTTCGAGCCAATCCAGCAAACAATATGAGTCTATTTAGTACCCCACACTGCATCATCAAAACGCTCGGTCGGATTGCCATTTTTAGTGGCAATGATCGGCGAGAGACTGGCCATTTGCCATTCCGTATGCGGCCACCACTTTTCCACGGTAGTGCGTCGTGTCGGCTCAATACTTTCGCCGGGTTTAGGCATATTCACCACCACGCCGGCTGCTTTGGCCGCCGCTAACACACGCTCTGCAGGTTCCGTCCAGCTATGGGGCGCCAACTCAAACAAGCCCCAATGTACTGGGATCATCACCGCCCCGCGCACCTCCTGATGTGCCTTGACGGCCTGTTCTGGCCCCAGATGCCAGTCCGGCCAAAAGGGGTTGTATTGCCCGGTTTCTATCAAGGTCACATCGAACGGGCCCAGCCATGAACCAATATCTTTAAAACCAGGGAAATAGCCGGTATCACCGGAATAATAAACCCGATGCGCCGGCCCGATCAGCGCAAAACCCGACCACAATGTTTTATTCGACTGCGGGATCAGGCGGCCTGAAGCGTGTCGAGCCGGTGTCGCCACGATCTCAATATCGTTCACGTGCTTAGCATCCCACCAATCCATTTCAGTGATTTTATTGGCTTGTATCCCCCAATATTCCAGGTGAGCACCGACGCCTAACGGCACCAGAAACTGGGTATCCCAATTTTTCATAGCCTCGATAGTTGCACGATCGAGATGGTCGTAGTGATCATGCGAGATCAGCACCGCATCAATATGGGGAAGATCCGCAAGTGGGATCAGCGGTTTATACCAGCGTTTCGGCCCCAGCCAAGACACGGGTGATGTGCGTTTGCTCCACACGGGGTCGAGCAAAATACGCGTGCCATCGACTTCAATTAACGAGGTTGAGTGACCCAGCCACGTCACCCGCAAATCACGCAATGATGGTTGCTGTAGAGCCGCTTTCACATTGGTAACGACCGGAATGGTTTGTTGTGGTGTGGCATATGGGCTGGCGCGAAATGACTGAATCATCGCACTTTTCATGTCACTCCAGATCGGTTGCGGATTCTCAAATTTATTGCCATGCCACTGTGGCGACTGCTTCATTCGGCTCAGGCGCTCACCACTCGGCGCTTTGCCAAACGAGGTATACCCAGTGATGAAAAATACACTCGCTACAAAACCCGTAACCAGACCACTGAGGGTGAATAGCCATTTCATTGGACGTCGGAAACGTATTGCGAATTGCGCCATGTTGCCTCTCCTGTTGTGATTGATAGCCAAAGCGCATCTGCCTGAGGCTTCTCTTTAGTTATTGAGTGATTAATCAGTCAATTAAATATTAAAAATTTAATTGCAGCCGAGTGCCCGCCAGAAGGCATCAAACCCGGTCACGCAATATTGTTCAATGTCTAAGGGTTCACGAAGAATGAACTCCATCGTGGTGTCAGCTAACGCAATCATCATACTCGACACAAACGCGCAAGAAACATGCTGTAGCTGGCTGTTTTTAATGCACTCATCAAGCAGGCCTTGTGCCTCAGAAAAGATGCTCATCGCCGCCGCCTTGCTTTCCGGCGTAATGCGTTCTGACACGCTGAGTTGGCCCATGACTTTACGTTTATTCGGGTTTTGGGTTCCCCAATGAATGTATTTTGACCAAAAGAAATACATTCGCCCACGCAACGTCTCTGTGCGCGGGAAATCGGACAACATGACCAAGCCCATCTCTTTTTTCAATTCCAAATAAAGCTGGTTGAGCAGCTCATCTTTAGTTTTGAAATAGGTGAACAGCGTGCCTTCGGCAACCCCCGCCGTGCGGGCGATTTTCGACGTGGGCGCTTCCAAGCCCAACACCGCGCAAACCGTCACCGTGGCGGCTAACAGTGCTTGGTATTTGTCTTCGCTTTTCGGTCGGGCCATCGGGCATGCATCATTAATGATTGAGTGTTCAATCAACTATAACAGGGGAAAATGTGCGCGACAAGCAACGACATGACATTTTTTATACAAGGTCGCGCCGTTGCATCATCATTTACGGCTTAAACCACGCCAGACAGGCTTCCGGTTCATCACCTAAATACCAATGTACAT
>ERZ650312.697-NODE-697-length-18896-cov-7.616687_pt1 | contig 18896 bp, 14 predicted proteins | sample MGYA00376248_ERZ650312 | MGnify/ENA primary metagenome ERZ650312 (study PRJEB26733, sample SAMN07839316) | wastewater metagenome | biome: urban; feature: wastewater treatment plant; material: waste water | place: USA: North Carolina | collected 2016-07-28 ... | reverse complement strand
CGCGTTTTTGAGCCAAAATATTGCCGCGTGATGAAATGTGAACAGACCCTAGGCTCTACCTGCATTTCATCAAACGGCAACATTTTGGCTCAAAAGCGCGGATGAAATGCAAACAAATCCTTAAAGAAAGCGCCATGCAAAAGCCATATGTTTTCTCACGTTTAACCTTATCACTCATTCAAGCCCATTCAATGTCTGCCAACAAAGCCCCGCTCCGCCTCCGTTTCCTCCGCCTTGCCCGCATGGCCGCGTGGCTGTTTGCCACCGGTTGCGATCTGCGTAAAATCGACGGCGACAGCCCCCAAGAGCGCGACCAAGCCATTATCAAGCTGGGCAGCGGCGCACTCAAAGCGCTGGGCATCAAGCTGGATGTGGCCACGCCGCCCGAGCATTTTCATGTGTCGGGCACGCTCGTGGTGGCCAACCACGTTTCCTGGCTGGATATTTTCGCACTCAGCGCACTTTATCCGAGTAGCTTTATCGCCAAGCAGGAAATCAGCCGCTGGCCGGTGCTGGGCAAAATGGGGCGCAACGCCGGCACTGTGTTTATCAACCGCAACTCGCGCAAAGACATCGAGCCGATTAAAAAAGCCGTTACCGCCGCCTTGCAGCAAGGTCAAAACGTGAGCTTTTTCCCCGAAGCACGCACCTCGAACGGCGAAGCAGTGCTGCCTTTCAAGGCCGCGCTTTATCAAGCCGCCATCGACAGCGGCTCGGCCATACAAAGCATCGCCCTGCGCTATTACGACCACCAAGGCCGGCGCACCACCGCACCATCCTATGCCGGAAGCATGAATTTATTCCGCTCGCTGTGGCGCATTGTGTCGATGCCCGAAATCCATGTGCGCGTTGACTTTGCCAAGCCGCTGAACCCGCAGGATTATCCCGGCATCGACCGCTATATGCTCAAAGAACAATCCGAGCAATTTGTGCGCAGCAAAGTGATGGAAGACAGCCCGCTCACCGCCGATGCCGCCGCCTGAATGGCAAAAGCCGATGAAGTGTGCAGATTAAAACAGATTATTTCTTCATGGGCATTTATTCAGCCAAAGGCCGTCTGAAACCTTTTCAGACGGCCTCTCCACAAAAAAAGCGCACCTGAAAAGTGCGCTCTTTTATCAAACTGCCGACAACATCCAACTCTGTTTACACAGCAAATTATTCCGCCGCCGCACCGGCCGGCTTGCGTTTGCGCGGTTTACGGCGGCGCTTTTTCTTGGGTGCGTCGCCAAGATTGCCGTCAGCCGAAGGCATGGCGGCTTCGTGGCTGCGGCCGCTGCCGGCGCTCATTTCGTTGCGCTTGTCATCCGCCGCATGCTGGAATACGGTCCACCATTGCGCCAAGCCTTCCTCAACCTCGCCTAATTGATCGCGCAGCATCAAAAAATCGTAAGCAGCACGAAAACGCGGCTGCGCCAGCAAACGATGCGGGCGCGCGCCTTTGCGGTTGTCAAACTGCGGCTGCAAGGTCCAGATTTCGCGCATGGTGGCGGCAAAGCGCTGCGGCACGCCCCAGCCTTTTTCAATATCGTCGCGCAAATCGATGATGGCCGCATTCATGGCCGCCGCGCTTTTTTGTCCTTGCGCCAGATTGTTTTGCCAATGGCCGTCGAGCTGCGGCCACAAAACCGCCGCCAGCACAAAGCCCACCGACACCGATTTATCGGCACGCAAACGCTCATCGGTGTTGTTCAGCGCCAGCGCCACAATGTTTTGCTGCTTGTGTTGGCCGCTTTGCTGCAAGGCGGTGAGCAGCGGGTGGATATCGGCATCCACGCCCAGCTTGTGCAATTGCTTCAGGCATTGGCGGGCATGGCCGGAAAACAAAAGCTTCATGATTTCATCGAAAAGCCGCGCCACCGGCTCTTGTTTCAGACGGCCTGCATAACCGTGTATCGGCTCGGCGGTGGCTTCATCCACCTCAAAGCCCAGCTTGCCCGAAAGGCGCACCGCCCGCAAAATGCGCACCGGGTCTTCCTGATAGCGCGCGGCGGGGTTGCCTATCATCACCAGCCGGCGCGCCCTGATGTCGGCCACACCGTCGTGAAAATCAACGATTTTCTGCCGCACCGGGTCGTAATAGAGCGCATTGCAGGTGAAATCGCGCCGCATGGCATCTTCTTCCATATTGCCATAGGTGTTGTCTTTCATAATGCGGCCGTGTTCGTTTTGCTGCACCTGGCCGCCACCGCGGAAAGTGGTTACTTCGATCGTTTCCGGCCCCACCATCACATGCACAATCTGAAAGCGTCGCCCGATAATGCGGCTGCGGCGAAACACCTTGCGCACCTCTTCGGGCGTGGCATTGGTGGCCACATCAAAATCTTTCGGCTCGATGCCCAAAAGCAAATCGCGCACCGCGCCGCCCACCACATAAGCCTCAAAGCCTTCATGATGCAGACGACGCACCACTTTTTCCGCCGCAAAGCTGAGCATATCGGCACGGATACCGTGTTCGCTGAAATCGAGCACATCTTTATGGGCACGCGCTTTGGCGCTTTTGCCCGGCAACACTTTGTGTAGCCATTTTTTCAACATAATATTCACTTTAATTAAAACAGGCCGTCTGAAACGCAGCGGTTTCATTAAAACCTTTGCGCGCTTATCTGATGCAAATAAGCGTGCAAAGGTTTCAGACGGCCTCAGAGCATGCTTACGCTCCGACAACATTAATCAAAAAAACCAGCCCATGATTATACCCGAAAGGCTGCCCGCAAAAAAATATATCGGCTATAATACGCGCGACCCATAAGGAGAACCTCATGTACCACTATAAATCCGACGCCACCCAATTTATCGACGACTATATCGAAAAGCACCCGCAAGAAGCCGAGCAGCGCCTGAAAAACCGCGCTTTGCTGTGGGATGTCGAGCTCAGCCCCGAAGAGCAGGCCGGCTTTGAAGCCGCTGAGCTGCCCAAACCACCCTACGCTTATCAGGCCGACGAATAAGGCCGGTTTGCCGGTTTGTTTTTGAGCCGGACACCCAAGCGGCAAGGCTTGGCGGCCTGACTCACACCACCGCCGGCCAAACCCATTCAGACGGCCTGATTATGACCCTCCACACCCATAATATCGACCCGGCGCTCACCGATTATTTGCGCAACATCAGCGAGCCGGAGCATCCGGCGCTTGCTGCTTTGCGCGCCCGCAGCGCCGGCCACCGCTTGGGCAAAATGGCCATCGCCCCCGAGCAGGCCGCCCTGCTCACTTGGCTTGCCCGGCTGATGCGCGCCGAGCGCTATCTCGAAATCGGCGTGTTTACCGGCTACAGCAGCACCGCTATGGCATTAGCCCTGCCCGAACACGGCCGCATCAGCGCCTGCGACATCAACGTAAGCTTCACCGACATCGCCCGCCAAAGCTGGGCCGATGCCGGCGTGGCGCACAAAATCAGCCTTTATCTGCAACCGGCGCTGCTCACTTTGGCCGAGCTGCTCGAGCAAGGCGAAGCGCTCAGCTACGACATCGCCTTTATCGATGCAGACAAAGCGCCTACACCGCAATATTACGAATATTGCCTGCAATTGGTGCGCCCCGGCGGCCTGATTGCCATCGACAATATTCTGCTCGGCGGCCGCGTGATGCAGCCGGCCGACAGCCACAGCCCGCCTAGCCTGCGCATTTTGCAGGATTTCAACGCCGCACTGCCGCACGACCCGCGCATCGTGCCGATCACGCTGCCGGTGGGCGACGGCCTCACCTTATTGTTGAAAAAATAACAGGGAAATATGCCATGAAAACCGCCGCCCTGCTCACTACTGCCCTTCTGCTCAGCGCCTGCGCCACCCTGCCCGCGCCTGTGCCCCCCCAACCGGCCGAACCGGCCAAGCCCTCTGTTCCCTATCCCAGCCTAGATATGCAGGCACAAATCGACAGCCTCGGCATCCAAGTTGCCCGACTTGAAAATCAGCTGGAAAGCCTGCATACCCGCATCCAGCAGCTCGAGCGTCAAAGCAGCGCGCCGCGCGCCGCCGCAGCTGCACCGCGCCGCCCGCCCGTTGCCGGCAGCGTTGAAACCCTACCCGCAGCCACGCCTAACACCAACAGCGCCGAGCAACGCTACCAACAAGCGCAACAACAATACCGCAGCGGCAACTATGCCGCCGCCATCACCCTTTTACGCCATGCCGAGAGCGGCGGCAATGGCGGCGACACCGCCCGCCAAAGCATGTATCTGCTCCTACAAAGCCATCAGCGCTTGGCCAATTGCGAATCGGTGATCAACATCGGCAACCGCTATGCCAACCGCTTTCGCAGCAGCGCCCAAGCACCCGAAGCCCTTTATAGCGTGGCCCAATGCCAAACCCGCCTGCAACAGCGCGACATTGCCCGCGACACCTGGCGCCGGTTGATTCAGATTTACCCCGACAGCCCCGCCGCCAAACGTGCCTACCGACAGATGAACCCGCGTTAAACCAAACAGGCCGTCTGAAAGCTTTTATCTCTCATTCATTTATTCATAACATTAACTTAAGGAGCAGCACATGATTCAAGTCGGCATCATTATGGGCAGCAACAGCGACTGGCCGGTTATGCAGCACGCCGCCCGATTTTTGCAGCAATTCGGCGTGGCTTTCGAAGCCCGCGTGGTTTCCGCCCACCGCACTCCCGATTTGATGTTTGAATATGCCGAAACTGCACGCGCGCGCGGCATCAAGGCCATTATCGCCGGTGCCGGCGGCGCAGCCCACCTGCCCGGCATGGTGGCCGCCAAAACCACCGTGCCCGTGCTCGGTGTGCCCGTGCCGAGCAAATACCTGCGCGGCGAAGATTCGCTGCTCTCCATCGTGCAAATGCCCAAAGGCGTGCCCGTGGCCACGTTTGCCATCGGCGAAGCCGGCGCGGCCAATGCCGCCTTGTTTGCCATATCGCTTTTGGCCAATGAAAACGCAAAGTTGGCGCAAAAGCTGGCCGATTTCCGCCACGCGCAACAAGAAGCCGTGCTGGAAATGGCGCTACCCGAAATAATGGATTGATGCCGGCAACATCGCCGCCTTGGTTGGTTGCACCGATTCAAGCCAATCAAGCATAAAAGCCATATAAACAGGCCGTCTGAAATCTTTCAGACGGCCTGTTTATATGGCTTTCGATATTTAAAATCCGATAAAACCTGCACACGGTTTTCAAAATTAAAAAATAAAACCGGCTCTAAAAGCCGGTTTTATTTTTTTAACCTGGTGCCCAGGAGAAGACTCGAACTTCCACACCCGTGAGGATACTAGCACCTGAAGCTAGCGCGTCTACCAATTCCGCCACCTGGGCTTTGCTTTAATTTGTTGTTTGCGTTAAAGTGTTGCCTCAACAAAGATGAGCATTATATATTTAAAAGAAAGATTGTCAATCACTAAAATGCAAAAAAAATCCAACTCTCCCAGCCTGCGGGAAAAAGACCCGTTTTTGGCACGCGAACAACAGCGCTACGATCACCCCCTCCCCAGCCGCGAGTGGGTGATTGAATTGCTGCAAAAAGAAGGCGTGCCGCTCAAAATCGAAGCCTTAGCAAACAAGCTCTCGATTACCGAAGCGGAGCAAGAATTTTTCGAGCGCCGCATCAAAGCGATGGCGCGCGACGGTCAGGTGTTGATCAACCGGCGCGGTGCCGTGTGTGCGGCCGACAAGCTGGAATTGGTGAAATGCCGCGTGGAAGCGCATAAAGACGGCTTTGGCTTTGCCGTGCCGCTCACCCCTACAGGCCAGGGCGATTTCGTGCTTTATGAGCGCCAAATGCGCGGGCTGATGCATGGCGACATCGTTACCGTGCGCCCGGCCGGCATCGACAGGCGCGGCCGCCGCGAAGGCCAGGTGCTCGATATTGTCGAGCGGGCGCAAAAAGAAGTGGTCGGCCGCTTTTATATCGAACGCGGCATCGCCATTTTGGAGCCGGAAGACAAGCGCCTGAACCAAAGCATTATGCTGGAGCCCGACAGCTTAGCCGCATTCAAGCCCGAGCAAGGGCAAGTGGTGGTGGCGGAAATCGACAGCTATCCCGACGGCCACCGCCCGGCCGTAGCCAAGCTTATCGAAGTGTTGGGCGATTATGCCGACAGCGGCATGGAAATCGAAATCGCCGTGCGCAAGCATCATCTGCCGCATGTGTTCAGCGAAGCCTGCCTGCAAGAAGCGGCGAAAATTCCCGATGAAGTGCGCCCGAATGATATTAAAGGCCGGGTGGATTTGCGCGATTTGCCCTTGATGACCATCGATGGCGAAACCGCCCGCGATTTCGATGATGCCGTGTATGCCGAAAAAATCGGCCGCAATTTCCGCCTGATTGTGGCCATTGCCGATGTGAGCCATTATGTACGCCCCGGCGATGCCATCGACACCGACGCGCTGGAGCGCACCACCAGCGTGTATTTCCCGCGCCGCGTGATTCCGATGCTGCCGGAAAAATTGTCCAACGGTATCTGCTCGCTCAACCCCGATGTGGATCGCTTGTGCATGGTGTGCGACATGGTGGTCACTTATGCCGGCAATATCAAAGAGTATAAATTTTATCCGGCCGTGATGCGCTCGCATGCGCGCCTCACCTACACACAGGTGTGGAACTGGATTGAAAAAGGCGGCGATTATCCGCACAAAGCCCAAATCGAGCCTTTATATAAACTGTTTCAGATTTTGCAGAAAAAACGTCAACAGCGCGGTGCCATGGAATTTGAAAGCACCGAAACACAAATGCTGTTTGACGATGGCGGCAAAATCGAGCGCATCGTGCCGGTGGTGCGCAACGATGCACACAAGCTGATTGAAGAGTGCATGCTGGCAGCCAATGTGTGCGCGGCGGAATTTTTGCTGAAAAACAAACACACGGCGCTATTCCGCAACCACTTGGGGCCCACGCCCGAAAAGCTCGCCACCCTACGCGAGCAGCTCGGCCTGCTCGGCCTGCATTTGGGCGGCGGCGACAAGCCCACGCCGAAAGATTACGCCACGTTGGCAGAAAAAATCGCCAACCGACCCGACCAAGAGCTGCTGCAAGTGATGCTGCTACGCTCGATGCAGCAAGCAGCATACGAGCCGAGCAATGAAGGCCATTTCGGCCTGGCTTACGAAGCCTACGCCCACTTCACCTCACCCATCCGCCGCTATCCCGATCTCACCGTGCACCGCGCCATTAAAGCGGTGTTGAACGGCGAAAAATATGCGCCGAAATCTTGGCAGGCGCTGGGGGTGAGCTGCTCGTTTAACGAGCGGCGCGCCGATGATGCCAGCCGCGATGTGGAAAACTGGCTCAAAACCTATTACATGCGCGACAAAGTGGGCGAAGTGTTCACCGGCCGCGTTTCAGGCATGGCGCAATTCGGCATTTTCGTCACCCTTAACGATATCCACATCGAAGGCATGGTGCATGTGAGCGATTTGGGTGAAGACTATTTCAACTACCGCCCCGAAATTATGGCCATGGTGGGCGAGCGCAGCGGCATCCGCTTCAATATGGGCGATGAAGTTACCGTCAGAGTGGCCCGTGCCGATTTGGACACCAGCAAAATTGATTTAACCTTAATCAGCAGCGAGGGTGAAGGCAAGAAACCCGGCCGCGGCAAAAAGCAAACGCCGCCGCAAAATGCCGCGCCCGCCAAAGCCGCCTCCGCTAAAGCCGGCCAAGCCAAAACAGCCAAAAGCAGCAGCGCCAAAGCCGCCGCTTCGGGCAAGCAGGGCAAAGCGCTGAAAATGGTCGACGGTAAAATCACCTTGGTCAGCAAAGAGCACAACCAAGCCGCAGATGAACACAAAAAAAGCCGCACCGCCGCCGCGCCGGCAGCGAAAAAACCGGCACCACGCAAGCGCAGGAAATAATCTGCCGGCAAGTGCCGAGCCATCAAGCAGGCCGTCTGAAACCTTTCAGACGGCCTTTGTCAAATTTAAACCCTGCGCAGCAAATGTGAGCAGGATTATTGAACCCGGCACTTGTTTTCTGATCTGTGCATCGGCTCTCCACAAAGCAGTATAGTGAAATGCAAGAAAAAGTTACACAAAACTACATTTTGCAACGGCGTGGCTTGGGTTGATAAACCCAACGTTTCAGACGGCTCATGGATTTGTTGGGTTTACAACCCAACCTACCTGCCGTATCACTTTTTCTTACATTCCACTATAGATACGCCCGCCCCCGCTTTTTGCGGCGTAATCGTACACATGAAACTCGCCCTCGCTTAACAACCAAACAGGCCGTCTGAAAAGTTTCAGACGGCCTGTTTCATGCATAAAGCCTTGCACCGGCACGGCCTATTCTGCATTAATTTTACGGGTGCTTGTGTGTTTATTCGCCATCCGCATCGGCACGCCGCTCGATTTCCACGCCCACTTCGCGCACATTAGCCAAAATGCCCGGCTTCACCACGCGCACGCGCACCCATAAGGCGCCGAAATCCTGCAAAATCAATTCGGCAATGTGCTCGGCCAGCGCTTCGAGCAGCAAAAAGCTCTGCTCGCGCAGGCTTTGCCGCACCGCTTCGCACACATCACCATAATGAATGGTGTCGTCGATATGATCCGAGGCAGCAGATTGCTCGGCCACGCCGATATCGAGATCAAGCAGCAGCGTTTGCATTTGCTCGCGCTCCCAGTCATACACGCCGATTAAGGTATCGGCTTTCATACCGTGCAAAAAGATTTTATCCATTTTGTTTTATTTCACGTTAGAATTGTTGCCTCATTCTAAATCAAAAGTATGCTTATGTTGCTAAATTTATTGGCTGTGGCGGCCGCTTATTTAATCGGCTCGCTCTCGTTTGCCGTGATTGTGTCTAAATTTTACGGCATGGCCGACCCGCGCAGCTACGGCTCGGGCAACCCCGGTGCCACCAATGTGTTGCGCAGCGGCAAGAAAAAAGCGGCGGCGCTCACGCTGTTGGGCGATGCGCTCAAAGGCTTGGTGGCGGTGCTTTTGGCGCGCGCGCTGCAAGACACGCTGGGCTTGAGCGATGCCACCATTGCTGCGGTGGCGGTGGCGGTGCTGGTGGGGCATATGTGGCCGGTGTTTTTCGGCTTTAAAGGCGGCAAAGGCGTGGCCACGGCACTGGGCGTGCTTTTGGCTTTATCGTGGCCGGTGGCGCTGATTTGCGCACTGGTGTGGCTGGTGATGGCGTTTGGCTTTAAAGTGTCGTCGCTCGCGGCGCTGGCGGCCACGCTGGTGAGCCCGATTGCCGCTTATTTCCTGATGCCGCACGGCTCTTGGGTGGTGGCCACGATGATCATTGCGCTGCTGGTGCTCTACCGGCATCAGAGCAACATCAAAAATCTGCTGGGCGGCAAAGAAGGCAAAATCGGCAGTAAAACCGAATAATGCCCATTCAAAAAAATCAAAAAAGCAACTCGGCTGCGTTAACCGTTTGGCCGGTTTGCTATTTGAATGGGCATTTTCCATTCAAATAGCATTAATTATTTTTTACAAACCCATCTTGAAAGTTTATATCGATGAAAACATGCTTCTTTTCTTCAGACGGCCTGTTTAAAAAAAGCCTGGTTGCCGCCACGGCGCTGGCTCTGTCGGCCTGCTCGTTGGTGAAATATCAACCTTTGGAAACCATTTCCGAGGTAGATTTGAACAGCGGCTACCGTTTTCAGACGGCGTTGGATCACAAGCGCGATTCCGGCACCAGCGATATGATGGTAATTTTGATGTTTTCCGGCGGCGGCACGCGCGCGGCAGCGCTGGGCTATGGTGTGCTGGAAGAATTGGAGCGGCAGAAAATCTGGATGAACGGCAAGGAAACCCGCTTGATAGACCAAATTGACTTGGTTTACGGCGTGTCGGGCGGCTCGGTGCTGGCCGTGTATTTCTCGCTCTACGGCGCCGACACCATTCCCTCTTTTGAGCAACGCTTTTTAAAGCAGAATTTCCAGCGCCAAGTGGCCAAGCAAGTGTTTTCGTTTGCCAACCTGCCGCGCTTGAGCTCGCCCGAATTCGGCCGCGGCGATTTGCTGCAAGAGCAGTTTGAAAGCGGCCTGTTCCGCGATGCCACTTTCGGCGATTTGGCCGCGCGCCGCAAAGGCCCGTTTGCTGTGATCAGCGCCACTGATATGTCGCAAGGGCGGCGGCTCGATTTCACACAGGAATATTTTGATGCGATGTGCCTGAATCTTTCTGATTTGCCGCTGGCGCGCGCCGTGGCGGCTTCCAGCGCGGTGCCTTTGCTATTTGCACCGGTTACACTCAACAACAATGGCGGCAATTGCGGCTACACTTTGCCTGTGCAAATCCGCCAGGCAGCGGAGCAGGCGGCGGCCGATCATAACCGGCTGCAGAGCCAAACCCAGCGCGAAATCAGCAGCAGCTTCAAAACCTACGAAGACCCCAACCGCCGCTATATCCATCTGCTTGACGGTGGCCTCACCGACAACCTCGGCTTGCGCAGCCTGCTGGATCGCACCGAAGTGTATTCCGGCAATTCGGTTTACCGCCAGTTCAGCGAAGGCAAAGTCAACAAAGTGGTGATTATCAATGTGAATGCGCAAAACCAAATCGACACCCATATCGACAAATCCGCTGCCGTGCCGGGTGTGAGCGAAGTGCTCAATGCGATTATCAATATCCCCATCGACCAATATTCGCAAGAATCACTGCGCCGCTTCCGCGCCTTTGTGGATTATTGGAACGAGCAGGCGCGCGCGCGCGTGGGCGGCCATGAAGTGAATATGTTTTTCGTGAGCCTCAATCTGCGCGACTTGCCCGAATCTCAGCTGCGCGAAAACACCCTCAACACACCCACCAGCTTTTACCTGCCCCATTATCGAGTGGACGACCTCAAGCAAGCCGCCGGCGTGCTGATGCGCCAATCGGGCGAATACAAGCGCCTGCTAAATGCACTGGCTGCGCCGGCCGCCGCACCGGAAGCCACGGCGGGTGCATTGTGGTTTGTGGGCGAGGGGCCGCTGCCCAAACCGGATGCCGATGCTGCGCAGCCGCATGAATTGTTTGAGCAGGTGGAAACGGTTCAATAATCGAAGGGTTTATTTAAAGGCCGTCTGAAACTTTTTTCAGACGGCCTTTTTTATTCCGGCTCTTGCTCCAGCGTATTGGTTTTCCACTGAATCAGATGCTCGATCAGATCGAACAATTTTTTTCTTTCTTTGCTGTCGAGTTTATTGAGCATGGCCATGAGCTGGCGTTCGTGATCTTGGATGCGGTGGCTGCCGGTGTTGAGCAAATCCGCCACATCGCATTCGAAAATTTCCGCCAGCTCAAACAGGCGCGACACCGATAACGCAATATGCCCGCGCTCGAGCCGGGATACCGCATCATTGCTCAATTCCAGCTTTTCGGCCAATTCGGCTTGCGTGATGCCTGCTGCTTTGCGGTATTTAGCAATCACCGCCCCGAACTTGTGCGTTTTATTTTGATTTTTCACAACACTCGTCTTGCCTTAATAAAAGGTGGTTACTATCAAACATTCAAACCACAATAAAAAGAGCGTAAAATTCTTATCAATAAGAATTATGTGTATAATTCCATGAATCGGGCAATATTCACCCGATTGAAGAAAATTCGGGCAAAATGTGCGTGTATTCATTATACATACAAATATAAGCACATGAATATCAATAATATTTCCAAACACACAAACATCAGAAACGCTACGCACGCAAACAAAAACTTTTCCGCTGCTTTATCAACTTAATCCAAGGAGTTTGTTATGCCGCAAAAACCGCAAATACTCACCAACCCGCTCACCAACCGAGGCACCGCCTTTACGCATGAAGAGCGTGCCCAACTTGGCTTGGTCGGCCGCTTGCCCGCTGCGGTGGAAACGCTCGATCAACAAGCGGCCCGTGCCTATAAGCAAATCAGCGAATATGAAACCGATTTGGAAAAATACATTTATCTCGACCAGCTGCAAAACCGCAACGAAGTGTTGTATTACCGCGTGATTACCGACCATTTGGCCGAAATGCTGCCGATTGTGTACGACCCCACCATCGGCGAGGCGATTAAAAAATGGAGCGGCGACTACCGCCAATCGCGCGCGGTGTATTTATCGATCGACCGCCCCGAAGACGTGCGCGCTTCGTTTGAAACGCTGGGCTTTGGCCCCGAGGATATTGATTTGCTGGTGGTTTCCGATGCGCAGGAAATTCTCGGCATCGGCGACTGGGGCGTGAATGGCACCGATATTTCCGTGGGCAAGCTGGCGGTTTACACTGCCGCGGCCGGCATCGACCCCGCGCGCGTGATTGCGGTGAATCTGGATGTGGGCACCGACAACGAAGCGCTGCTCAACGACCCGGCCTATCTGGGCAACCGCCATGCCCGCGTGAGCGGCAAAGCTTATGACGATTTTATCGATTTATACCTCAAAACCGCCAGCGAGCTTTACCCGAATGCCTTGCTGCATTTTGAAGATTTCGGCCCCGGCAACGCCCGCCGCATTTTGGTGAACAATGCCGATAAATATCGCATTTTCAACGATGATATGCAGGGCACCGGCGCGATTGTGATGGCGGCGGTGATTTCCGGCCTCAAAGTAACGAAACAAAGCTTTGCCGAGCAGCGATTGCTGGTTTATGGCGCAGGCACCGCCGGCACCGGCATGGCCGATCAAATCCACGCGGCCATGATGCGCAGCGGTTTGAGCGCCGAAGAAGCCAAGCAGCGCGTGTGGCTGGTGGACATCAACGGCTTGGTGAGCGACGACATGCAAGACGCGCCCGATTATCAGCAAGCCTATGCCCGCCCCGCCGCCGAAGTGAAAGATTGGCCGCGCCGCAACGGCAAAATCGATTTGCTCACCGTGGTGCAGCAGGTGAAGCCCACTATTTTAATCGGCACTTCCACCGATCACGGCGCGTTTACGCAAGAAGTGGTGGAAGCCTTGTGCGCCGGCGTGGAGCGCCCGATTGTGCTGCCGCTTTCCAACCCCACCGAGCGCATCGAAGTGATGCCCGCCGATTTGGTGCCGTGGTCTAAAGGCCGTGCGCTGATTGCGGTGGGCATTCCGGTGGCGCCGGTGGAATACCAAGGCGTGCGCTACCACATCGGCCAGGGCAACAATGCCTTGCTTTATCCGGGCTTGGGGCTGGGCGTGATTGTGTCGGGCGCGAAACACGTTACCGACGGCATGCTTTTGGCCGCCGCCGAAGCCGTGGCCGGGCAAGTGGATGTGTCGGCACCGGGCGCATCATTGCTGCCGCCGGTAGACAATCTGCGCGCCAGCTCGGCCACCGTTGCCGTGGCTGTGGCCAAGCAGGCCAAAGCCGACGGCGTGGCCACCATCGAGCACCCGAATCTGATTCAGGCGGTGCAAGACGCGATGTGGCAGCCGGTTTACCGCGATTAAGCCAAACGCTTATCGGTGATACGCAAAAGGCCGTCTGAAAAACCATCGTATTGTTTCAGACGGCCTTTTGTCTTTTTAAGGAGCTTCCTATGATTTTTCTCACCGCTGTGGAAAGCGTGCTTTCTATCGTGCTGATTATCGCGCTGGGGTTTTACCTGCGCAATAAAGGCTGGTTTGCCGACAGCTTCGCCGGCAATATTTCCAAGCTGATTATGAACATCGCCCTGCCCGCTTCGATTTTTGTGTCGGTGCTCACTTATCTCACCCGCGACAAATTAATGGCGCTTTCAGACGGCCTCATCTACGGCGCGCTCTCTATCGTGTTTGGCTATTTCATTGCCTGGCTGATGGTGAAAGTGCTGAAAGTGCGGCGCGGGCGGCGCGGTGTGTTTATCAACACTATTGTAAACGCCAACACCATTTTCATCGGCCTGCCGCTCAATATCGCTTTGTTCGGCGAGGCCAGCATGCCTTATTTTTTGGTGTATTACGTGCTCAACACCGTATCCACCTGGGCATTCGGCGCTTTTCTGATTGCCAACGACAGCACCGAGCCGCAGCCGGCGCACCGGCAGCAATTCAACTGGAAAAAACTCTTGCCCGCGCCGCTGCTGGGCTTTTTGGTGGCGCTGGTGTTTTTGCTGGCCGATATTCCCGTGCCCTCGTTTATCCATTCCACGCTGGGTTATGTGGGCAGCATCGTCACCCCGCTCTCGCTGCTTTATATCGGCATCACGCTGGCCGATGCGGGGCTGAAAAGCATCCGCTTCGATAAAGACACCACCGCCGCGCTGCTGGGCAAATTCGTGCTCGCGCCGGTGATTATGGTGGCGCTGATTGCGGCCGGCCACTCTATTTTGCCGCTGCCCTCATTGGAAGCGAAAACCCTGATTGTGCAATCTTCCGTGTCGGCCTTGGCGGTGTTGCCGATTTTGGCCAACGAAGCCAAGGGCGATGTGCGCTTTGCCACCAATGTGGTCACCACCAGCACCATTTTGTTTATGATTGTGGTGCCTTTGGTGGATACGTTGCTGCAAATGTTTTAAGCAGGTTTTATTAATCCTCAGGCCGTCTGAAAAGTTTCAGACGGCCGCTCACATCCAATTTGAAATAAGCTATAGCGGCAACCATGCAGCCTTTACCCAGCTCCCATCTCCATATTTGGTTCAAACGCCTGCAACAAAGCTGCGGCACCATTTATTGGCGCCAGGCCGTGCTGAGCGCACCGGCGATTTTGATTGTGCTGGCCGTGAGCCTCAAGCTCAAGCCCATTATCGCCGTGATTATGGTGAGCGCGGCTTTTTCGGTGGGCTTTGGCGCGGCGCGCACGCTCACCGGCCGCCGCTGGGGCGCCATGGGCATGGCCACTTTGGGCATGGCGCTGGCCGCATTCGGCGGCTCTCTTATCGGCATCCATCCGCCGACAGCCTTGGCCGTGGCGGCGCTGTTGGCGGCCGGCTGCGCCGCTTTGAGCAGCTACAATAACGACTGGTGGTGGGTGGCGCTGCAAATCGTGATTGCTTTTTTGGTGGCGGGCTATTACCCCAACAGCTTTGAATTTGCCGCGCTGCGCGGCTTGCTGGTGCTGCTGGGCGGCGGTCTGCAAATCACCATCACTATGGCGCTTGCCCGCCTCACCCCCGCCAGCGCCCAACCTTTGCCGCCGGCTGCCGCCACGCCGCTGCCCGACGGCCATTTATTCCGTTTCAGCCTGGCCACGGCGTTGGCGGTGGCGCTGGCGCTTTATGCCGCCGAAAGCATGGGGCTGAAAAACAATTATTGGGCGGCGATGACGGTGCTGCTGGTGCTGCGCCCGGCGGCGCACGACACCTTGGTGCGCGGCAGCAGCCGCTTGATCGGCACGCTGGCAGGCTGCGCGCTGGCCACGCTGCTGGTGTATGCCTTTCACGAATCAGCACACGCCTTGGTGCTGTGTCTCACCCTCACTTCTGCCGCTGCTTTTTCCATGCAAAAAGCCCATTATGCCTTGCTTACCAGCATGATTTCCGCTTCTATCGTGTTTCTGCTCGCCATCGGCCACGGCGACCCGCTCGCCACCACCGAGCACCGTTTGGCAGCCACTTTTCTCGGCGGCGCCGTGGCAATCGCACTGGGACGTGTGTTTCGCCTGTGATGAAGACACAGGGTTTCAGACGGCCTGAACACGCCGGCGCTGTTTCTGCTAAAATAGCCGCTCTTATTCATGATCCCAAGCCGTCTGAAACCTTTTCAGACGGCATACTTGCGCGTGCCCTTTATGAAACCCATTCTCCCCGCCCCTGCCCAAAAAGCCGTTTGGCCCGGCCTTTCGCGCGGCAGCCTGCCGCTTTTTCTCACCGAAAATCTGCCGGCCGGTACGCTTAAAGTGGTGTTCACCCAAGATGTGGAGCAAGCTTTGCGCCTGCAAACGGCATGGCAGTTTTTCCGCCCGCAAGAGCATGCCGTGTTTCTGCCCGACTGGGAAACGCTGCCTTACGAGCGCTTTTCGCCGCATCAGGATTTGGTGTCGGAGCGGCTCTCGGCCTTGTGGCAATTGAAAAGCGGCCAGGCCGATGTGTTGTTTGTTCCCGTGTCTACCGCCATGCAGAAGCTCGCGCCCCTGCCTTTTATGGCGGCACGCACGTTTTGGCTCAAAGCAGGGCAAACGCTCAATATCGAGGCTTTGCGCGAAAGCCTGGTGGAAGCGGGCTACAGCAGCGTCACCAATGTGGTGGCCACGGGCGAATTTGCGGTGCGCGGCGGCATTTTGGATATTTTCCCGATGGGCAGCGAAGCGCCTTATCGGCTCGATATGTTTGACGATGAAATCGACAGCATCAAAACCTTCGACCCCGACAGCCAGCGCACGCTCGCGCCGGTGAGCGAAATCCGCCTGCTGCCTGCGCACGAATTTCCCACCGATGCAGATGCGCAAAAAATCTTCCGCGCGCGCTTTCGCGAAGAAATCGAAGCCAACCCCGCCGATGCCGCCGTGTATAAAGCGGTGAGCAAAGGGCATTTCGGCGCGGGGGTGGAATATTATCTGCCGCTTTTCTTTGAAGAAGAATGCGCCACGCTGTTTGACTATATCGGCAAAAACGCGGTAGCCGTGTGCATCGGCGATGTGCACGCCGAAGCCGCGCGCTTTTGGGGCGATGTGAAAACCCGCTTTGCCATGGCGCAAGGCGATGAAACCTACCCGCCTTTACCGCCACAGCATCTGTATCTAAACGACAGCGAATTCTCAGGCCGTCTGAAACCTTATCCGCAAGTGTTGCCCGAATTCAGCAGCCCGACGCACACCTTGCCCGATGTGGCGGTAAACCGCCAGGCGGAAATGCCTTTGCAGGCGCTGCAAGATTTTCAGACGGCCTTTAACGGCAGAATATTATTGTGCGCCGAAAGCCTGGGCCGGCGCGAAACCATGCTCGGCTTTATGCAGCAGCACGGTTTGAAACCGCAAACCGTGGGCAGCTGGCAGGCATTTTTAAGCAGCGATGCGCCGCTTTGCCTCACCGTCACCCCGCTGGCCTACGGCTTTCAATTGGCAGATGCCGCGCTTCCCGCCCCCGCTTGCGGGAAAGGCTTAGGGAACGGGCTTGCGGCAGCCGATATGCCAATCAGCAATATCGCCGTGATTACCGAATCTGATCTTTATCAATATGTTGCCCGCAGCCGCAACAAAGCACGGCGCAAACACAATGCCGTTTCAGACGGCCTGTTGCGCGATTTGGCCGAAATCAATATCGGCGACCCGGTGGTGCACGAAGAGCACGGCATCGGCCGCTATATGGGCTTGGTAAACATGGATTTGGGTGAAGGCGGCAACGAAATGATGTTGCTCGAATATGCCGATGAAGCGCAATTATATGTGCCCGTGTCGCAGCTGCACCTGATCAGCCGCTATGCCGGGCACGCCGCCGACAATGTGCACCTGCACAAGCTCGGCAGCGGCGCATGGGGCAAAGCCAAGCGCCGCGCCGCCGAAAAAGCGCGCGACACCGCCGCCGAATTGCTCAATTTATATGCCCAGCGCGCCGCCCAACAAGGCCATAAATTCGATTTAAACGAGCAAGATTATCAGGCTTTTTCAGACGGCTTCGGCTATGAAGAAACCGAAGACCAAGCCGCCGCCATCGGCGCCGTGCTCAAAGACCTCACCCAAGGCAAGCCGATGGATAGGCTCGTGTGCGGCGATGTGGGCTTCGGCAAAACCGAAGTGGCCTTGCGCGCGGCCTTTGTGGCGGTGATGGGCGGCAAGCAGGTGTGCGTGCTCGCCCCCACCACCTTGCTGGTGGAGCAACACGCGCAAAACTTCGCCGACCGCTTTGCCGATTTCCCCGTGAAAGTGGCGCAACTTTCCCGCTTCAACACCGGCAAAGCCACCCAGCAAACACTCAAAGGCATGGCAGATGGCACGGTGGATATCGTGATCGGCACGCATAAATTGGTGCAGCCCGACATCACCTTTAAAAACCTCGGCCTTGTGATTATCGACGAAGAGCACCGCTTCGGCGTGCGTCAAAAAGAGCAGCTCAAACGCCTGCGGGCCAATGTGGATATGCTCACCCTCACCGCCACGCCGATTCCGCGCACGCTGAGCATGGCGCTCGAAGGCCTGCGCGATTTCTCGCTTATCACCACCGCACCCAGCCGCCGCCTGGCCGTGAAAACCTTTGTGAAGCCTTTCAGCGAAGCCAGCATCCGCGAAGCCATGCTGCGCGAGCTCAAGCGCGGCGGCCAAGTGTTTTTCCTGCACAACGAAGTAGACACCATCGAAAATATGCACGAGCGCCTGGCCGAATTGCTGCCCGAAGCCCGCATCGGCGTGGCGCACGGCCAATTGCGCGAGCGCGAGCTCGAGCAAGTGATGCGCGACTTTTTGCAGCAGCGCTTCAATGTATTACTGTGCTCCACCATTATCGAAACCGGCATCGACATTCCCAATGCCAACACCATCATCATCAACCGCGCCGATAAATTCGGCTTGGCGCAGCTGCACCAGTTGCGCGGGCGCGTGGGGCGCAGCCACCACCAGGCCTATGCCTATCTGCTCACGCCCGAATACATCACCAAAGATGCCGAAAAACGCCTCGATGCCATTGCCGCCGCCGATGATTTGGGCGCCGGCTTCACGCTGGCCATGCAAGACCTCGAAATCCGCGGCGCCGGCGAAATTCTCGGCGAAGGCCAAAGCGGCGAAATGATGCAGGTCGGCTTCAGCCTCTACACCGAAATGCTCAAACAAGCCGTGCGCGAGCTCAAAAAAGGCCGCGTGCCCGACCTCGATGCGCCGCTGGGCGTGACCACCGACATCAAACTGCACAGCCCCGCCCTTTTGCCCGACGGCTATTGCCCCGACATCCACGAGCGCTTGGTGCTCTACAAGCGCCTGGCCACTTGCGAAACCGAGCAGCAAATCAACGCCGTGCACGAAGAGCTGGTCGACCGCTTCGGCCTGCCTGAGCAGCCGGTGAAAACCCTGCTCGAAAGCCACCGCCTGCGCCTGGCCGCCAAAGAGCTGGGCATCGCCGCCATCGACGCCACCGCCGAAGCCGCCACCTTCACCTTCGGCAAAGGCCACAGCATCGACCCCGCCGAAATTATTCTGCTGATGCAAACCAACAAAAACTACCGC
>ERZ650312.695-NODE-695-length-18917-cov-4.514527_pt1 | contig 18917 bp, 14 predicted proteins | sample MGYA00376248_ERZ650312 | MGnify/ENA primary metagenome ERZ650312 (study PRJEB26733, sample SAMN07839316) | wastewater metagenome | biome: urban; feature: wastewater treatment plant; material: waste water | place: USA: North Carolina | collected 2016-07-28 ... | reverse complement strand
GGGGTGGCAGATGCTGCGCGCATCAGCGGGCTTGCCGCCGCCCTCTACGCCAAGGCTTACGGCATCACCTTTCTTGGCGAGCCACGCACCGGCTTTGCGGCCAATGCGCGTCCTCTGGGCTGGAAGACCCTCTGGCCTCTGGCGCTGCCCGCCGCCGTCTGCGTGATTGGCGGGCTGGCGGCTCCGATGTTTTTTGACCTCGCCTCCCTGACGGGCCTTGCCGCGCTGCCCATGCCCAACGACATGCAGGCCGCGGCCGCAGCAGGGCAGGATCAGGCGCGCACCAGCCTTGCCATGGTGTCGCTGGTGTGTTCCATCGCCCTCGGACTCTCCCTCGCGGGCATCATCCTTCGCAAAAGAATGCTCCGGCGGCGCAGCGTGACGTCCATGCCCACATGGGGCTGCGGCTACCAGGGCGGCTTTGTCGGCGTAGCCCAGGCCTTCGGGGTCGCCCAGGTCAAGCACCAGGGCCATGGCCTTGTCTTGGCCTTGCCAATAGAGGTAGTCCCCCCAGGCATCAGGGAGGAATTTAATTGTGCGGCTCACGCTTCAATGAGGGTTTGTTTTTTGGCGATACCTTTGCGGTCTTGCTGGGCAGCGGCCATCAAGCGACGTGCATTCGCGGGGCTTTGCATCAAGTGCAGTGTCTCTAGCATGCTGGTGTAGGTGGATTCGGAGAGCAGGACGGCGTTTTCCCCGTCGCGGCGGTGGATGAGGGTTGCATCGCGGTCAGCCACTACGCGGTCAATGACTCCTTTGAACTCATTGCGGGCCTTGGTGAAGCTGATAACTTGCATGATTTTCTCCTAAGATGCACACCTTAACGTACAGGTTAATGTACATGTTTTAAGTTAATTTGTCGAACGCGCTTGGCGTAGGGCTGCATGCAAACATCGTCACCGCCTCCATCCTGGCCGTGTTGAGCGCGGCGGCCCGGTTTCCGCAGATCGCATAAAGTCGGCAGCACGGTGCCAACCTGCCACCCATGAAAGGCCCCCTCATGCCCCCACTTTTCTGGCTACGCCGCCTGGGTAGTTTTCTCACGCTGTGCCTGCTGGCCGCTGCGGCCTGGGCCGATGCGCTCACCCTGGCCAACAGCTACCGGCCTGGGCTGGACGTGCAGGCGTACTGGGTGAGCGAGAAGTACGATGGCATCCGTGGCCATTGGGACGGGCAGCGGTTGATGAGCCGCCAGGGGCTGCCCATTGACGCGCCTGCGTGGTTCACCCAGGGCTGGCCCGCGCAGGCGCTTGATGGCGAGTTGTGGGCGGGCCGGGGGCAGTTTGCCGCCGTGCAGGCCACGGTGGCGCTGGGGGCCAAGGATGAGGGCGGCTGGCGGGCGCTGCGCTACATGGTGTTTGACTTGCCCCAGCACCCCGGCGGTTTTGCCCAGCGCCAGCAGGCCTTGCAGCGCGTGGTCAAGGCCATCGTGGAAGTCTGAACCGGAGCGCACAGACATGGCTCTTCCGATTCTTCAGTTTGGCACCAGCCGCTTTTTGCTGGCGCATGTGGACCTGTTCGTATCGCAGGCGCTGGCGCACAGCCACGGCGCCAGCGATGCGCTGGGTGGCATCACCGTGGTGCAGACCACGGACCGGCCCGAAGGTGCTGCACGCATTGCCGCCCTAACCCAGGGCCGTGGCTACCCCGTGCGCATCCAGGGGCTGTCGGGCGGTCAACGCATTGATGACACCGTGCAGTGCACGGCAGTGCGTGAAGCCTGGCAGGTGTCCAGCCACTGGCCCGCACTTCGCGCTGCCGTGGCGTCTGAGGTGCGCGTGATGGTGTCCAACACCGCCGACAAAGGCTACCTGCTGGACGAGCGCGACACCGCAGAGGCACTGGCAGAGGGCCGCCCTGCGCCCCACAGCTTTCCGGCCAAGCTGCTGGTGTTGCTGCAGGGGCGCTGGCGTGCCGCGCCGCAGCTCCCCTTGACGCTGCTGCCTTGCGAGCTGATTGAGCGCAATGGCGAGGTACTGCGCGATGTGGTGGTAGGCCTGGCGCGGCAATGGAGGCAACCCGAGGCCTTCATCGCCTGGCTGGGCGCGCACTGTGTGTGGGCCAACTCGCTGGTGGACCGCATCGTCTCGGAGGCCATCGAACCCGTAGGCGCCGTGGCTGAGCCCTATGCCGTGTGGGTGGTCGAGCGCCAGGACCGGCTGCAGCTTCCATGCAAACACCCCTCTATCGTGTTGACCGATGACCTGGCGTTCTACGAGCGACTCAAGCTCTTTTTGCTCAACGCGGGCCACACCTTTCTGGCCGAGCGCTGGTTGCAAGAGGGCCGCCGCGCTGACGAAACCGTGCGCGAGGCCATGGCCGATGCCCAGCTGCGCGCCGCGCTGGAAGCCCTGTGGGCGCAAGAGATCCTGCCGGTGTTCAGTGCCCTGGGCACGGCCGCCCGGGCCCAAGCCGATACCTACCTGGTGGACGTGCGAGAGCGTTTTGAGAACCCCTTCCTGAACCACCGCATTGCCGACATTGCGCAAAACCATGCGCAAAAAAAGCAGCGCCGCTTCGGCCCCATCCTGGCGCTGGCTGCAGAACATTCGCCCGACCTCGCCCAGCCGCGCCTGCAAGCGGCCATGGTCTCCACACTTCCTTGAGCTGGCGATGCCACCGCTTGACGGTGCATTGCTGCCCACCCAGTCCTTTTTCACCATGAATACCCCCACGCAGCCTCCTCCTCCCGCCGCCCTCCAGTTGAGCGCGGCCGACAACGTGGCCGTTGCGCGCCAAGCCCTGGAGGCCGGCACCACCCTGCAGGTGGGGGCGCACACCCTGGTGCTGCGCGATGCCATTGCATCGGGGCACAAGGTGGCGTTGCTGCCCATCGCGCAAGGCGCGCCCGTGCTCAAGTACGGGCAGAACATCGGTGTGGCCACGGCGGACATCCCTGCGGGTGCCCATGTGCACGTGCACAACGTGGGCATGGCCGAATCCCAGCACGCCCACACGGCCGGGGCCGGCTACAAGCCCACGGCCGTGGCCCCGCAGCCGCTCACGTTTGACGGCTATGTGCGCCCCGATGGCCGCGTGGCCACGCGCAACTACCTGGGCGTGATTGCCAGCGTGAACTGCTCGGCCACCGTGTGCCGCCACATCGCCGATGCGTTCAAAGATGAAGCACTTGCAGCCTTCCCCCACGTGGACGGCGTGGTCGCCATTACCCATGGCAGTGGCTGCGGCATGGGCGGCAACGGCGAAGGGCTGGCGCTGCTGCAGCGCACCTTGCGAGGCTATGCCAACCACCCCAACTTTGCGGGCGTGCTGGTGATTGGCCTGGGCTGCGAGGTCAACCAGATCGCACCGCTGGTCGAAACACTGAGCGCCCGCACACCGGGCATGTTTGCCACGCTGACCATCCAGGACGAGGGTGGTACGCGCGAGACCATTGCCCAGGGAAAGGCTGTGCTGCAGGGCATGCTGGTGCAGGCCAACCAGGCGCGGCGCGAGCCGGTGCCACTGAAGCACCTCACCGTGGGGCTGCAGTGTGGTGGCTCGGACGGCTACTCCGGCATCAGCGCCAACCCGGTGTTGGGCGCAGCGGTGGATTTGCTGGTGCAGCAGGGTGGCACGGCCATCTTGTCGGAGACCCCTGAAATCTACGGCGCAGAGCACCTGCTCACCCACCGCGCCGCATCGCCTGCCGTGGCCGACAAACTGCTTCAGCGCCTGGCCTGGTGGGAAGGTTATGCCGCCGTGCATGGCGGCGACCTCAACAACAACCCTTCACCTGGCAACAAGGCCGGGGGCATCACCACTATCCTTGAAAAGTCGCTGGGCGCTGTGGCTAAGGCTGGCAGGACGGGGCTGATGGATGTGCTGGAGTACGCAGAACCTGTGCGTGCCCACGGCTTGGTATTCATGGACACGCCGGGCTATGACCCCGTCTCGGCCACCGGTCAGGTGGCCGGCGGTGCAAATCTCATCTGTTTTACCACCGGGCGCGGCTCCACGTATGGCTGCAAGCCCACGCCCTCGCTCAAGCTGGCCTCCAACACGCCCATGTTCACGCGCATGTCGCTGGACATGGACTTTGACTGTGGTGGCGTCGTGGATGGCCGACAGACCATCCAGGAGGCAGGCGCCGCGTTGCTGCAGCTCATGGTGGCCACGGCCTCGGGCCAGCGCAGCAAGAGTGAAGACAATGGCCTGGGCGACAACGAATTTCTGCCCTGGCAACTGGGCGCGGTAATGTGATGAACGCAACACAGACTTCTACCCCCACTGCCCAATTCCTGGACGTGCTCACCGTCGGTGAGCCCATGGCCTTGTTCATGGCCTTGCAGCCGGGCGAGCTGCATGCAGTTCCTGACTTTCGCCGGGTGCCAGCGGGAGCGGAACTGAACGTGGCCACAGGCCTCGCCCGCCTTGGCCTCGCCACGGGCTACATCACGCGCTTAGGGCATGATTCGTTCGGCAACTTTCTGCGCGGCGTGCTTGCGCACGAAGGCATCGATACGCGCTACGTGGTGACTGACGCTGCCCACCCCACGGGTTTCATGCTCAAGACCCGCACTGACGACGGCAGCGACCCGCAGATCGAATACTTCCGCAAGGGGTCGGCCGCCAGTCACCTGAGCGTGGCAGATTCGCCTGCAGGAGCTTTTCCCGCGCGCCACCTGCACCTTACCGGCATTACTCCCGCACTGTCGTCCACCACCCGCGAACTGGCCTTCCACCTCGCCAGGCAGGCCCGTGCGGCCGGTGCATCCATCTCGTTTGACCCCAACCTGCGCCCGCGCCTGTGGGCCTCGCCCGAGGTCATGGCCGAATGTATCAACGCCCTGGCGGCGCTCAGCGACACCGTGCTGCCTGGCCTGGCCGAAGGCCGCCAGCTCACAGGTCGCTACACAGCCGAAGACATCGCTGCCTTTTATCTGGAGCGTGGTGCAAAGCAAGTGGTCGTCAAGCTTGGCCCCGAGGGCGCGTACTACGCTCACCGCGATGGCGCATCGGGTATCGCGCCTGGGCTGCGCGTGGAGCGCGTGGTAGACACAGTGGGCGCTGGCGACGGTTTTGCCGTGGGCGTGGTCAGTGGTCTACTTGAGGGCTTGACGCTTACGCAGGCCGCTGCGCGCGGCAATGCCATTGGCGCTCGCGTGGTGCAGTTCCCTGGCGATGCAGACGGTTTGCCCACACGGCAGGAACTGAATGTAGGTTGCTAAAGCCTGTTCCCCATGTTGAATATCGGACACAGCCAGCCTATCGGACAAACAAAACTCTATTGTTAATAGATGCGAGCTAGAGCCTTTGCAATGCAATGGGTTCGGCCCAGTGGATTACAGGCTCAGAATCTTATTGAGGGGACTGCATCAGCACAAAAAAACGAGCAGCGACAGTCCTCCTAAGCAGATGTGTGGGCAAGCACGCAGCGAATTTGATGCCCTCAGCAAACGCCCCCAGCTCTTCATCCGTCAGAGCTATGTCCGAATCACTGTCACCTCTGTGCATTAACGCTGCTGGCGCCTGAACACTCAGCGCATCAAACTTGACGCGAGCGCCCCCAATTGAAGCCGATCGTGCATATGTCCGATTTTGCTTCGTGCCAGCAAAAGTCCATGTGCGCGTCAGGCTACCCTCGGTTCTGGACATAAAGTGAGCATCAGGAGACAAAGCCAATTCTTCACGCAAACTTGCAAGTTCAAGCCTCCCACGCTGCGAAAGATACGCCACTGTCGGCTCGCTTCCAACCAGTGCAGCTCGAATTCCCTGACATACCTCGCGGCTCAGGCTTCGCGCCCCGCCCATCCATCTTGCCTTTCCACCCTCTTTGGCAGGTTCCAGCCAAACGACCTTTTTGGCCCATTCGATCTCTTTCACCAGCCAACTCCGACCCGCCAAAAGTAGTAACCGTTGAGGATCCTCGCCGGTCAGCGCCGTAGGATCGATGTAACCCACCTCTGCGCTGCCGCATCGACCCGTCAGGAGCTGTGCGCCGCTGAAGGATGCCAACAGATCACGGTAATGGCCTCTACCAAACTCACGCTCAGTCTCTGGACCAACGCGAATCAAACCGTTATCTGTGTCCAGATAGCCCTGCTGAATCATGTGACTCACCATTGCCTTGAAACCCACGGGCGGCAGCTCTGGGAAGCACCGGATCAAAAGGGACACGATCTCGCTCGCTGACCACTCTCCACGCTCAAGAGTAGCCGTGAGAATCTGTTGGCCTACGATCGGCCAGGGCTCCTCTGGTGGGCACGTGGCTTCGACCCAAGCTTGCGACCACAAGTGGGTAATACCCAGAGACAGCAAGAAGGCATCCTGATTCGTCGTCAAGAACAGGCAATTCCGCAAGCTCCCTGTACGGCGGCCCGTGCGTCCCATGCGTTGAAGAAATGACGATACGGTGGACGGCGCATCAATCTGGATCACCCGATCCAGATCACCCACATCAATTCCTAGCTCCAGCGTAGAGGTGGCGACGATGACGCAGTCTTTTTCTTCAGAAAATGCTGCCTCAGCCTGCCGCCGCTCGGACGCACTCAGGGATGCATGGCTCACGAAGGTCCGCACATCTCTAGCGCGCAGCATGCTGCTCAACTGCTCCGCGCTACTGCGCGAGTCACAAAACACGAGTCGCTTTTCGCCCCGATGCAAGCGCGAGATCACCGTCGCTGCGTTTTCGAGGTTCCCAACGTGATCGATGGTCACATCAGCTTCGATGCTTACAGAGGCGCTTCCCACAACCTGCCGCGCACCAACTGGCGCGAACCACTCTAGGAGCTCGTGCGGGTTACTGACGGTGGCCGAAAGACCGATACGTTGCAGCGGATGCTCAAGATAGTGCTCAAGCCGCTGCAGCACTGATCTCATGTGCCAGCCACGGTCATCGGCGGCGAAGGCGTGCAATTCATCCACAACCACGGTGCGCAGGTTGCCAAACCAAGCGGGACGATCCACACGGACGGAAATCAGCATCGCCTCGATCGATTCCGGCGTTGTCAAAAGGATGTCGGGGACTTCTTTAAGCGCCCTCTTCTTGCGGGACTGCGACACATCACCATGCCAGACCTCCACCGTACGGCCGACGAGTCCGGCGTAGTGGGTTAACCGATGCTCTAGATTGTTCAGTAGCGCCTTGATAGGGCATATGTACAGGACGCTAGTCCCTGGCCAGGACTCCTTCAGCATCCTGGACAGGACAGGAATCGCTGCTGCTTCGGTCTTCCCGCCTGCAGTGGGCGCCAACAACAGGCAGTGCGCCCCTGCATGAATCGGAGCAATCGCAGCGAGCTGCGTGGGGCGCAGCGTGCTCCAGCCCAACGTGTTGACCACGTGGTACTGAAGGGAGGGATGCAACTGCTCGAATTCGCTCACAACTCGATGTCGTCCACGGAATTCGCACTGGCCGCAGCCCGCTCGGAAGCGGACATCTCGGTTTCGGAAAGGGTCAGCGCATAGTGCTGGCGGGGATCGAAGTCAGGGTGCAAGTCCACGCGATCCAGTACATCCGCAACAAGCTTCTTCAGGAACAAACGAGGTGCCACCCCCACCTTTCCGCCAAGTCCTCCCGCCACGGCCCGTGCCAAAGTATCCAGGTAGCCGTCATCCACCACAGAGCGCAGGCGCTGCTCATGCTCGCGCCCTTCTGAGTAGAGGTCTCGAACACGCCGCCCCACCGACAGCAGTGCACCGTGGTCAAAAGGAGCGAGGCGGATCTGCACAGCACGGGGGTTATCAAATCTCCGATCCGTACCAAAATCCACATGCAACCGCTGGGCCAACGGCGCTAATCGCTGCACACCTTGTGGGCCGTCAAAAAACGCCGGCGTGCCGGTAATGACCAGATACAGCCCTGGATAACGGCCAGCGTCGATTTCATCAATCCACTGCCGCAGGGCATTGAGTCCCTTCTCACGCGTGTCAGTACGCATGCGCTGCAGAGTTTCCACCTCGTCCAGCACCAATACGAGACCCGCAAATCCACTGTCTCTCAATATCGTGAGCAGGCCGACCAGGAAATTACTGGCTCCAAAATGGTCCAGATCGCCCTTGATACCAGCCGCACGCTTGACGCTGGCAGCCACGTTGGGCTGCCCAGCCAGCCAGCTGATCAGGCCCTCCGCCAACATGCCATCGTTGTTGGCCAGAGCCTGTCGATAGGTACGCAGCACCGCCGAGAACGCTGGAGCCGTCTTGCTGATAGAGCTGAGACGTGCTTCCATCAACGCATCCGTCCTCTGCAGCAGCACCTGCGCATCATCAGCGTCCACCGAAGGATCGGCCAGCACATCCTGCTCCAGCGCGTAAAACCAACCGTCGATCACGTTTCTGAACGCGCCGCTGGCCATATCCGCTGTGCCCAGGTGCTCGACAAGTCGCCTGTAGACCGTTTCCAGCCGATGAAGCGGAGTCTCGGTTTCGTTGATCTGAACTTCGGTTGCGGCAAAACCTCTAGACCGCGCACGCTCCTGCAGCCAACGCCCAAAGAAAGTTTTCCCGGTGCCATATTCACCTCGCACTGCCTTGAAGCCGCCTCGGCCGGTGGCCACTGACTCCAGCTCTTCACTCAGCGTGGGTGCAAAAGCCTCAATGCCGACTGCCAGCGCATCCAGACCACTGCTTGGAACAGTGCCTCTGCGCAGCGCACTGACGATGTCTTCCCTTCGGGCCGGACTGATCATCGCGCCCCTCCGTGCTGGGGTAATTTGAACTGCTGCTGCAACAAGGTGATGTTGAGGTCGACCGAGCCTCCAGCCTCATCAACGGTCAGGATCGCTGCCTGGTCCACGTTAAGCATCCGACGCACGGCGCTCAGAAGACCTCCCATGCGCACTTCGGCCAGCGACAACCGATTCGCCAGAGCCGTCCGGGACAGCTTACCGCCACGCTCGGCCAGCGCCTCCAGCAGAAGCCTCATCTTGTCGTCTGGCAGAGCTACACGCGCTGCCAGTTGACGCTGCGATGCGTAGATCGGACTAGCCAGAAGACCGGCGATCCAGTCCTGAGCAACCACATCCACTGCAGGGGGTGGCAAATCAACAGGAGCAAAAAGACCTGGCTGCGCTTCGGTCTGGACCGATTTCTTTCGGATGGGCCTAGCTTGCGGTGTTGCAGCAACCGTAGATTTGTCGAATTGCGAAAGCAGTGGAAGCTCCCACCATTCTGGCTGGCTTGGCGGCGCAGGATTCCACTCTGCCAAACTGGTGCCCAACGGAGCGAAAACACTCATTGGCACTGTCAGCTCTTGGGGGGATAGCCCTCCGTGGTACCCATTCTTGCGGCCTGCGTACCGGCTGCTTTCACCCCAAAGGCAAACCACCGCATTGGTGCCATCGCTGGTAACAACGCGACCACCGCTGATCGCCAACTCTTGAATCGATGTCGCAGAACTGCCTGGTCGCCAGCGATCGCTTTCGCCCCCGGGAACCTGCGTAGTCCCATCCTCCAGTAAATGGCCATGGTCAGCAGTAATGATCAAGACGCGTCGGGCCTCGCGAGCCTCCCTCAACAAAGGCAGCAGCAAACGCAGGTCCTCCAAGGTCCAACGCTGGTTGAGCTGATCCGGCCCACTGAGGTGATCATCCACGGCGTTGTAGACCACCCCCACCACCTGCTGCTTTGGGTTCGCGATCGCTATGCGCACTTCCTGAGCAAGATTCCCCGCATCTGCTAGATCGCCCTTGTGAAAGAGCTTGGGGGCGTACTCTGCTCGGCTGGCTGCCATCAATGCCGGATGCGTCGCAAAGCCTGGCCGCTCCTGGGCTTGCGCCCCCGTGGTCAGCCGGCCACACAGCAAGCTGGTTCGACTCACCTCCGTGATCGTTGGCAAGGCGGCAACGCCAACAAAGGGCTTCTCCTGCGACCTGGGCACCAGCTCGGTCCAGCCATGGCTGGTAGCCCGCGCGAACAACTCCCGGAAAATGCTGTTGCTCAAACCATCCATCACCAACAACAGAACAGGCTGCGTTGCAGCGATCGGCGCCACCACGCGATCCAGGGCCTGCTCAACCAATACGACTCGCCCGGAATTCTCGGGGGTCTGCGCATTCCATTGCGCTAGCGCCTGGGCAAAAACCTTGGCAAAACTGTCACGCCGTGCGATAGCAGCGCGGCGGCAAGCCGCATAGGCATCCGACAACTCAGTCAACTCATCGCCCCCCAGCAATCTGAATCGGGCCCAGTCAACGTATGCGCCTTCGTCAGCTTGCCATTGCACTGATTCTGGGAGCGAGGTTCCAGAGGCCATTGGGCTGAGCAACCAGCGCGCCAAACGCCGAGCCATTTCGACACGCTCCCTGCGTGGCCCCTGCTCATTCATCAATGTGTGCTTCAGCGCACGTTCGGCCTGCACCTCCACCTGCTGTAGGCTGGGTTCGGTGGGCTCTGCCACGTGCGCACTCAATGCTCGGGCGAACTCCTTGAGACGCTGATCCAGCGCTGACGGCAGCACATCGCTCAACTGCGCAAACTCGGATATTCGCAGGTCCCGTAGCAACGCATCGGCTCTGTCCAGGGCGGCCCGACAAGCATCCACGCCCAGACGGCTCACCCCCTGCTCTGCGGCGGCGGCCCAATCCCGGCCCTCCTTCACACCGACATGCTTGTCGTTGACAAATCGTTCCAGGCGGATTGCTGCTTGACCCAGCGCAGACTGCCCTTCTCCGTCTGCCGAGAAAATCACACCACTGACCAGCCCAAGCGGCAAGGCATCGCCCGTGCGTCCTGCTTCAACGCAGCCAAGCACCATGTCACCGACCACACCTGCGCTCTCAGCGAGCCATTCCAAAATGGCTGAGCGCATAGCAGCCGACAGAGGTCTCAATCGAGGATCTGAGTCCGGCTTCATCGACCAGGTCAGCAGCGTCACCGCGTCTGGCCGTGCGACGTCGATCCCGACAAACCGCGCCAGCACCTCGCGCCAAGCGGTGTCAAGGTCCAAAAAACCGTTGGTCACAGGTGGGTAGTCGCCCTGGGCTGCCCCATCGATCAATGCCTGAGGCATCCACGCAAACCGGCCAAGACGCGCATCAGTCTCTCTGGCCTGGAACATCAGGCGAACGATGTCCCACCCCTCAGGCTGAAATACCCGCGCACGGGCCAGCCTAGCAACAACATCTTCCGCTACCTCATGCGTTGACAAAGGTGTGAGCAATGCCATACCGGGGGCCGAAGGAGCGAGCTGCTCGAGTTCGCACAGAGCCTCGCGGATGGCCAATGACGATTCACACCACCTCAACAAGAACGACCGCCCATGCGCGCTGACCAGCTCTGGCCAGACCTGTTCAGTGGTCGCGCGAATTGCAACGGCCTGCGCTGTGGGGTCGCTATCAAGCACCCGCTCCAACTGCGCCTTGATCTGTGGCGTCGATATGCTCATAGCTGCGTGCCCTTGCGTTGCAGACGCCAGCTCAGCGTCAGCTCAAGATCACGCTCGCTGGTAATGCGGGCCTTCAACTCCTCCAGCGCTGCCACAGCTTCAGCGCCCATCAGATGCAACTGCTGCTTCTCGGCCACTACCTCAGGCGCCAAATTGGCTGGCACAGGCGGAATGGCAACTGGTGCAGGGGCAGGAACACCTGGCGAGGGCATCGCAGCCGCCACCGGTGCAGGCACCGGTGCTGCGGCGGCAAGCAAGGTCATCGCGTCACGATGCAACTCATCGAGCCTGCCTTTCAAACCTAACACGTGCTCATCGCTGATGAGCACCTCTGCCAGACGACGCCCGATGACCTGAGCCGCCTCTGCGCGGTGGTCATTCAGCTTCAGCACCACATCGAACAACTGCCAGTAGCTTCCCAACTCCAACACATCAGCACAGACCTTCGCTTGGCCAAGGGCACGCCCAACAGCTGCCTCTGAAGTTTGAAGATCTGCACCTGCCAATGTTGTAACCAGTTCCGAGTCGGCCGCTGATGCCACAGCAGCCAAGAAGGACTGAGCGGACTCAGCGGTTTGCTGACGCGATCCCGTGGTCCCGGCTGCATATCGGCCAGCACGATCACGCACCTGGACGACCAAGCGGGACACTGCATCGCGCCTTTCACCCACCTTCTGCTTGACCTCATCGACCAACTTACCGACGTTGGCAGCATTGAGCGTTTGACCCAAAGTCAAGCCGAACAAGCTGGATGCCCGTTGCAATGCAATCTGCCAGTCGACCGTATTGGGCAGCGATTGCTCTCGCAACTCCAGCTCATCGGGCATGCTGTCCACCGAGGGCTCGAATGGCCCGCCGCGCATAGTGAAGCGGCGGCTCGTGGATGCAGCAAAAGCGAGAATGACGAGGTTTTGTAGCTCCAGCGGCAATCCCATGGGTTTTGGCATGTCGATCCACTGCCGCAGCTTGGCTACCGTGATGGGGCCACCACCATCTCGCGCATGACATTGCGAAAAATGCGATTGCCAATGCGGCTCGATCAGCAGATGTGTTTCCGCCATCTGCCCCAGCTGGCAGGGATTGACTACCGAGCGCACCAACTTGCGTACGCCGGTATCCTGCACCAACCCCCGCTGTCCCGGCGCCTCAATGGCTTTCTGTACCTCAGGCCATATCTTGCGAATGACGGCCGGCTTGATCTCGGTATCGAACTCGGGGTGGGCCGGATACTGATGGGCAAACAACTGGCCTAACAGACTCTCGAAAGCCGACCGAAAATCCGCGCCCACCGGAGGCCTTGGCAACAGCGTCGGGTCCAGTGAACGGAACTGCTGGTCGGCCGTCAACGGGATGTTGATCGCGTCCTGCGGTTCGGTGCTGACGCCATAGGCCACTTCCAGCTGTGAGCGCAGTTTGATGCGCAGCTGTTCGAGTTGGTTGCGGGACAGTGCCTTCGCCTGCACGCGGTCCACAAACGACAAGTGGCCCGCATAGGTATCAAAGCGATCACCCTGCAGGATGTAGTCCAGCACAACCAGACGCCCCAAGTCGGCCAGGGCCTTGTTGCTCAGGAACGACGGAATCCACACCAGCGTCTTGGTATCGCCCCCGCGATAGGTCCCCAGTCGCGCCAGGTCATCGGCCGGGCCGAAGTTGGCATCGTCAAACGGGAAGTCCAGCACCACCGTCCACGTGCCGGAGCGGCCACGCAGACGGTCATCGGTCATCTCGCGCACGTTCTCATACAGCAGCTCGACCTCACGCCTCGTACCGCGCCAGTTGAACTCGTAGGTGTTGAACAAGTCTCCCGTGTCTGCAATTTCCAGTTCCTTGAACAACGCCTCGCGAATACGCTTGCGGCGGTTGCCTGGGTTGTCGTTGGCCTCTGCAGCGCGCAGAATCGGCTCGATATCGACACCCGTCACCTGGATGGAAATGATCGGGTTCTGGTCTTCAGTGATCTTGATTTCACCGATTTCGCTGGCCCAGTCACGGCACTTGCGCAGCACGTCTTGCGCCTCGCGCCCCGGGATGGGCGAGCGGAAGGTTCCGTGGTTCAAGGCCGCCAGGCGCTGCGCGCTCAAAGCCTTGAGCGATTCCACTTCGGGCACCAGGGCCCCCAGCAGCAACGTCTTCAGCAACCGGGCATCATTGCGCAAGTTCTTGGCCGCTGCCGCATCGGCCTGCCCCAGCTTGATCGCCTCCCAGGTCACGTTGTGCTGCCGCTCCAGCATCGGCAGCAAGCGCTGGTTGTAAAGGCGCTTGGCATTCTCAAAGTGCAGGCGCATGCCTTCGCTGAAGGGCTCATCACCCTCAGCAATGGCGTCGTACAGGTCACCCACCGGAATCAACTGGCCCAGCTCCAGGTCTGCGCGGCGGTCCACAAGCAGCTGCAGCATCAACTTGAGAGCCGTGCGCTCGCGCTGCAGGGCGGCCGACACGGCAATCAAGGTTTGCACCAACGCTGGCGAGAACGGGTACACCTTCCGGAACATGTCGCGGTCTGCCGTGGTGGTCAGGAGCGTGTCCAGCACATCCTTGCGCATTTTCAGCAAATCGTCGAAGGTGCCCTGCAAAGTTTGGCGCGCGACCTCGTCGACGGGACGCAGCACGCGCTTTTCGGCAATGGCGGGCAGATTGCGGTCTTCCAGCGTGATGCGATGAAAACGAGCCTCCCAGTGCTTGAGCACATCGCTGAACTGCACTTGCACCGAGCCAGCCAGGTTTTCACCCACCAGGTCACGCAGATCGCGCTGCCGCGCCACGAAACTGATCAACGGAACGGGCCTGTCGGCATTGGTCGCCTCCACCAGCTTGACGAGCTTTGTGCCCTCACGACTGACAAAATTGACATCTGCCGCATGGCTGGCCAGCCAGAGCACCAACTCGTCCAGGAACAGGATGACGGCGTCATAGCCCAGCGCCTTGGCGTGTCGGCTCATGATGCTCAGTCCATCGTCGAGCGACACGAACGACTCACCGCTGCCCGCCAGCGTCCGGTAGGCAGAGAAGAACTGCGTGATCAGATCGCCCACCAGGCGCGAGCGCTCCTCACCGTTCGGCGCCTCCAGCATTGCAGCTTCAAAGGACACCGCATCCCAACCACTTTCAAATGCCCCCCAGCCGCCATCGCCTCCGCTGCTGGCACCCTCATTGAGTTTGGCGAAGAAGGCATCATCACCCATGCGATCACGCAGATCGCGTGCATCCTTGAACATGCCTTCGGCCAGATAAAAACCTGGCACTGGCGCATCGGGATGCAGCTTGCGCACGAACTCAGCGTACTGCCCCAGGATGGCCGACTCCATATCGCGCGCACCAATCATGTGGTACGGCACGAGCAAGAATTTGCGCCCATCCGTCCAGCTGTGGCGGGCCACCACATCGGCCAGCTCAGGCGTCGCCCGCGCCTGGGTGTTGCCTGCCAAAAGCAAATTCAGCACGGCCATGAAGTGGCTCTTACCCGAGCCAAAGCTGCCATGCAGGTAGGCCGCCTTGCTGCCCCCGGTCTGCACTGCTTGCTGGATAAAGCCCAGCGCATTGGCAAAGGCGTCCACCAGCTGCGGCGTAACCACGTAATCGCGAAGCGTCTGCTCCGGCTCGGTCACACCCTTGGACAGTTGCAGAACAAAGTCGCCTTGATGCACCCGTTCAGGGATATGGATGAGGTCTTTAATCAATGTCATGTGGGAGGTACCGCGTTCATTGCCCCTGGATGCCATCCGGCAATGCTGGTGCCAGGCGAGAAACATAGGGACTAAAGGTGGGGCGCGAAATTAAAGTGTCGTAATCCATCAAGGCCACAGCCTCGACGCCAACCAGCTTGAGCCGTCCCTTGAGTCGGTCATTTAAGGCTGTCTTGAGCGCCCCCAAATAGACCTTCAGATGCGCAGGCAGATCCAGCCCAACTGCCAATACCAGCTTGACGGGCTTGCGCACCGCTGCTGGCAATTCGGCAAGCAGTCCCTTGCCCCAGGGGTTGCCGCTCCAGCCCGCAAGCATCATCAATAGCGTATCGGTGATCTTGCACACCAGTTCATCAAAACGCCAAGGGCTGGGATGGTTTTTGGCCGGAACGAAATCAGCTCCGTTCAGCATGGCGGTGGTCGCGGTGAAGTCCTTGACTTCCAGCAAAACCAGTCTGCCTTCGTGCACCCAGCAAAAATCCATCTCCTTGAGATGTTGCCCGCTCAAAGGACGATAGCTGGCTGCAGCAGCCAAACGGAAATGCGCTCCTTCTGGCAGGTCGAATCGCAGTCCGGACTCTTCATAGACAGCCACGGATCACTCTCCCAAGTCCAGCGCCACATCGGCTTCATACAACCGGAGCGACTCCTCGACGATGGGGTTCATAGGCAAACCGTCTTTCAGACGAGTCACCCCGCCCCCAACCCCCCCTGAATCCAGCTTGCGCAAATCCAGCAGCGAATAGTCGGCCTTGTGTTTACGCGCCAGCTGCTCCAGGCGCTTGAGCATGTAGAAGCTGTGCGTCGTCAGATACACCTGCACACCCGACTGTGCGAACTCATGCAGCATGTCCGCAAACAACACAATCGCCTGGGGATGCAAATTCACCTCCGGCTCATCTACAAACAGCATGCACCCCCCGGCAGGCGTTAAACGCCGGTTGCGCATCAGCCGCGACAGAATGCCGATTTTCTTAATGCCTTCTGCCGTCTGGTGCATGTTGAAGGTCTCTTTGCCGCGCCGGAACATGATCGATCCATCCGCCTGCATCTCAACCTCGCCACCGCCAGTCACATCTTCCAGGTGTTGAAACACCCGTTTGATGTGCTCCTTCCATCCGCCTTTGGTGGGCGGCTGCCGGTAGTCCTGCACTAGGTCGTAATAGGTGTCGTCGAACGAGGCAATTTCCTGCGATTCGCGCGTTGCCACGATGGCGTCGAAGATCGACAAGATCTCTTTTGGGGGTAAAAAAGTAGCTTTATGGCCTGAGAGCTGGCCCAACTCATTGGTCTCGATCTCGGTGATGCGCACGGTGGTGTCACGGCCAAATCCAAACTTCAACCGACCATTTCCGTTCCACCGCAGTTCAGCGACAAACCTGTTGCCTGCACCCCGCGACACCAAACGACCCAGTTCCATCTTTTGCGGCAAGAACGTCCAGCGCAACTTGCTTGCAAGAAGCTCTGCCAACTCTTTGGGTTCTGGCCCCGACTGCTTTTTCGAGTAGTCCTCAATGGAGCGAGCCATCGCATAGAGCAGCTTGAGCAGGTGCGTCTTGCCGGTGTCGTTGACACCAATGATCACATTGAGCGACGCATGGTCGCGCCACTCCAGTCGCTGCTGGAAGCCGACGAAGTTTTCGACCGACAGAGAAGCCAACGTAGTCATTTTTGATCCTTCAGCACGACTGCACTCTTTTTAGTACGGCGCCCTTGCTTGGCCGTAGCAGTAGCCACGACTTGCTGATCTGTTTTTCCATGCTTCTTCAAATCATGAAAATGCACGCTGGGTAGAACCACAGGCCCTGCGCGCATGCGTGATGTGATCGTCAGCACCTGCTCTCTCACAGCGGACCACAACATGGATGCGCCATTCACGGCGGCAAGATCCTCGGCGTCAGCCAGTTGTTCGGCGCCCTTCGGAATTAGCACGACGCCCTCCACGGCGACATCCACCTTGTAAGGCGCGTACTTCTGATCCTTGTTATCAGGATTCGGCTCGTTGTCCACCACCACCCGCAACTCCACGAAGAACACGGTTCCTCGCTCGTGATCAGGATCGGCTTCGCCGATGCCGACTTCCGACTGCAGACTCACACCGTCGAAGGTAAACACCGAAGTCAGCGGGTTGGGCACCTCGGCAGGAAGGTGAGCAGGATCAAGCTCTACCTTCACATGCTTGAACATCAGCTGCATCAGCTGAACCGGGCTCGGCTTCATGCGGCCTCCTTCATGGGGACCAACTGGTCCCTGAATGTTTCGGTCAGCTTGCGCTCTGTTCGGCCAAGCGAGTGCCACCCGCTGCTTTGGGTCGTTCGTTCTCCAGCAACAGGGCCATAGGTCACGCGCTCCTTGAGGGCAACACGAACCTCGCGGCCAGGTACCACCCGCAGCGTCAGGCGACTGTCTTCACAGCGCTCTTGCCACAGGGGCAGCTCAACCCCTGCCCTATCAGCCAACCACTTCAGGCTGTCTGGCTTTTCCAGAGCCATGCGCAGCAGCAGCATGGTGCTGTCGTCGGGGTAGGTCACCTCGTTCTCGTAACGCGAGAACGCGATCTTCCCTTTGCCAAAAATCTTGGCGGCAGCCTGCTGCGTAAGGCCGTAGCGTTTACGCAGCGCCATGATTTCCTCGCCCATCAGCACATTGCCATAGTGCGGCTTGCGCGCTGCCAAGCGGCGCAGGTTTTCCTCATGCTGCGACGCACGGGTGGTCTGCACACCACAAGCGTCGCACTTCGAGGCCAGCAACTCCACCACCACTTCAACACCGCGCGGCCGAAAGACCTCGTTACGCGTAGTGACGTGCAGATGCCCCTTGCGGCAAGCCGGGCACAGAGGGAGGCTCTTCGGGCTATTCATGATGACTCTTCCGTTCAAAAACGTTCAGGCTGCATGGCAGGAAACGAGCGCAATCGTCAGCGCACCATCTGCCTCAATCGAAAACTTGATGTAGACCAGCAGGCCCTTGGGGTGCCTGCGCTTGCGGACCGCGTCGTAGGGGGTGCGGTAAACATCGCACGGCACGAACCGCCCGCCCAATACTTCGCACCATTCGGACTTGTAGTAATCCGCGGCGCCATCCAGGTCGGTCAACATTTGCAGTACGTCATGGATCGACCAACTCTCCTTCAGAAGATCTTTCTCGCACTTCTCGGTAGCCAACCACAGCTGGTCGGTGTCGAAAACACCGCTCTTGAGCAGTGCCTGTACCGCCTCCAGCTTGATCAAAGGCCCGCCAACAATCTTGCGGCTAGACCGTTTGTTCAGGCTCGGACGCTGAATCGAAGTCGGCTCAACATGCCAGTAAATGTGCGAATAGTTTATCACGGTGATAAATTTAGACCGCTACTAAGTGGTTTCAGCCTGGTGCGGTCAGCATGTGCAGCCAGGTACTTCATCAAAAGCCGATTCAGCTCTGCCAACGGCAGCCGAGATTCATCGAACTCGCCTCCATGGGCGATGTTGTCCCGTTGCTTCTTGATAGCCAGGAATGCATCGAGATCTGCCTGTGCATCAGCCGTCGACTGCTGCGGGAGCAGCACCGCTGACATGGCAAGGAACTGATCACGCACGTTGAGAGATTTGCCTAAAGATGCTCGTGCACGTTCCAAAAATTGCTGCGCCAGCTCAGGCTGATGAGGAAAGGCCAGACCTTCGTAAAACTCGCTCTCGTATTCTTTGAAGGACTTCTTCACAAGAATTTCCAGAGCAGTCCAGCCGGAAACGAAGGCCCGAAATGGCTCCCGGCCGAAAGCAGCCATGTCAGCGAACAAACGAACCGTGGACGCGAGCTCGCTCTGACTGTTGAGCATCGCGAACCTGCGCGCGATGCTCGGCACCGAGCCGGGCATAAATGACCTGGAGACGCTACCCTCCGAGATCGGAAGAGCACACGTCTGA
>ERZ650312.694-NODE-694-length-18928-cov-9.238012_pt1 | contig 18928 bp, 9 predicted proteins | sample MGYA00376248_ERZ650312 | MGnify/ENA primary metagenome ERZ650312 (study PRJEB26733, sample SAMN07839316) | wastewater metagenome | biome: urban; feature: wastewater treatment plant; material: waste water | place: USA: North Carolina | collected 2016-07-28 ... | reverse complement strand
GATTTATATCTCCAATCTCTAATGCACCAAATTTTCTTGCACCATCTATTATAAAGAAGACAAATTCACTATCGTGAAATAAATTTTTAATTAAGTGTTTGAAGTCTCCTGAACTTATTAAATTAAAATTCAACTTTTCCACAGTAAAGTTGTAGTATTTAGAAAAATCAAAATTAGAAATTGAACTCATCATCTCTAAAGAAGTTAATTGATTCGCTTTTACTTCAATCTCAGAAAAGTTTTGCAATTTATTTAAGTAAATCTTAAATAAATAATCTTCACGTGTTAAATATTTTTCTTTAATCATAATTTGCCTTTGACTTGTCATTCTTTATTTTAGGTCTGCCATAATCATTGAGTCGTGGCTCTCCAGTTCTTGGATCAGTTTTAACCGTACCTGTTTCCCAATGATTTTCTCCAGGATGACTTCTATCCATTGTTTGTTGCTGAGCAGATTTATATTCTTTGCCACCTCCAGATTTTGGAACCTCATAAGTATATTCCCTTCCTGAAGAATTTTTAGACTGAGATTTGGGTTGTTGAGATGTAGGAATACCTTGGTTTCTCATTGTATCTCTTCTTGCTTGTCTAGATGTTTCAAAATGAGGTTCTTTCTGTTCCTCTTGTTTTACACTTGATCTAGGTGCTTTAGGCTTTCCACCACTAGGACCATTGGTAACAGGCATACCTTTGCCTCTAGCAACTTTACCAGCTCTACCATGCGTCAATATAACAAACGGGCTTAAGCAATCTTTAAAACAATTATCATCCGTTTCACAGCCATTAATCGCATTAAAAATCATATGCTCTGCCTTACAAAAAGCAACACATGAAGCATATGCCATTACCACTCGACTTGCAACAGCACCAATAGCGGGTAAAATCTCCCCAGTTGGGTCGGCATTATTGATAGGGTCACTATTCACATAATTGTAGAGATTCATTCCCCCACTGTATCCAATCGGGTCTTGGGTGATATATCTGCCGATTTTCGGGTCATAAAAGCGTCGAGTATTATAATGCAGATTACTTTCCACATCGAAATACTGCCCAGGGAAACGCAAATTACTCACAATTTGATTATTACTTGATAGGGTCGCCTCCCCATTGGTCGCATAATCCGCCTGCCACACCACATTGCCACTTTTATCCGTTGCCAGACGTGGTGTACCCAACTGATCATTATGATAATACGCATAACCCTGATCGGTCTTAATAAACAACGGATTGGTCTGCCAGCTATCACTCGGTGCAAAGCCATACTGCGTCGTCACCTGACCTTGCTCATTAGTTTCTGCTAACAAGCCATCTTGATTATAAAAATAATACGTTGTACTTGCTTGACCGTCCTTATACGTGGTCTTAGCGACACGGTTATCCCAAATATCATAATCATAGCTGGCAATCAGCTGATTATTGGTATCTTTGATTTGGCTAATACGGTTGAGTAAATCATAGGCATAATGCGTGACTTTACCATTTTCCGTACGGGTGACTAAATTACCATTGCTATCATAACTAAAGCTTACATCACTGTATTGGGTAATACGGTTGCTATCATCATAAGTGATATTGCCATTGACCTGACTCACTTGTGTGCGGTTACCATTGGCATCTAACACATAGATATCAAGCGTACTGCCATTTTTTTGGACTTGAGTGAGTTGTTGTTCGCTGTTGTACTGGTATTGGTAGCTATCGCCGTTAATGCTTTTACTCACCAACTCACTTTGCTTGCCGAAGCGATTTAATTGCTCAAGTAAAGTCTTTTGACTGACATCTTTACTGACAATCGCGGTTGGGTTTAATAAGCCATCGTATTTGGTACTGATGGTGGTACCACCTGGTAGCATGATTTGCTGGGGGGCAACCCATTTAAACTGGTCGGCTTTGATTGTTCCTTCGCCTGGAACTGTGACACTGTCAAGCTCACCCATTTCATTGTATTGGTAGCTGATAATCGTACCGTCTGGCATGGTTTGGGTGCGTACATAGCCTGCATCGGTATAATTCACCCCATAACTTAAGGTGACCCCATTAGGGTAGGTTACACGCTCACCTGTGACTAAGCCTGTTTTGTCATAGCTGATTTCACCACGGACTTGCCGTGCTTGCCAGGTGGTTAAGTTACTGGCACTGTCATAGCCGTAAGTGTAGGTAATCGGCTCACTGCCAGATTGATTTGGATTGCTTGCGGTCATGCCGATAATACGATCGGCTTTGTCATAGCGGTATTTAATAACCGTACCATTGGGGTAGATGATTTGGTCTTGATTCCCGTTATTATCGTGACCATAGTGTGTCACCTCACCGGTGGGTAAGGTTTGACTGGTGATTTGGTTGTTTTTATCGTAGGTAAAGCGAATCGTCTTACCTTTGTAGTCTGTCATTTGGGTGACATTACCATGACTGTCACGGGTGATGTTGATGCTATTGCCCAGTGAATTAGTATATTTGATTAACTCACCATGCACATTGTATTGATAATAACTAGTTTTACCGTTTTCATCGGTGGTTTCAATGAGTTGACCACGTTTGTCGTATTTGTTGTTGGTGATTAAGCCTTCCGTCCCTTGTTCAGTCGGATTAAGCACCGTTTGGGTGGTTGGGCGCTCCATATTATCGTAGCGCTGCTGCACCTTAAACGTGGGGTACGTCGTCTCCGTTGGTGCACTTAAACTGCCTGGATTGCCATCGGTTAGATTGTAATTGTAGCTAGTGACATTGCCCTTACCATCTTTGTGTGCCTGCATCCGTAAGAAGTTATCATAGCGAATCTCTGTGCTACGACCATCTTCGTCCGTCTCTTTAACCGCTTGACCTTGACCATTATAGCTAATACGGTAAGTACCACCTTCGGCATGGGTAATGCCAGTCAATCTACCTGCTAGGTCATACTGATAGTCAGTGGCATTGCCATTTTCATCAATGGCTTTGCTTAACACGCCTTTATCATCATATTGATACTGCGTGGTATGACCATTGGCATCGGTTTGCGATAATAAGTTACCTGCTGCATCGTATTGATAGCGGGTGCTATTGCCATTGCCATCGGTGTAAACGGTGAGGTTGCCCATACGGTCATATTGATAGGCGCTTTGATGTCCTTCCGGATCTGTCACCGTTTTAATATTCCCTGCCGCATCGTAGCTCATCTGCCAAGTACTGTCAGGGTTGCCATTGCTACCTTGGTAGGTAATGGCGGTGATTTGCCCTTTGTCATTACGGGTATAAGTGGTGGTGCGAGCATCAGCAGTGCCTGCTGCTTCAATGCGTTTTATGAGATTGCCTTTATCATCGCGTTGGTATTGCGTTTCAACCCCAAGTGGGTCAACTGATTTGGTTAAACCTAAATGAATGGGAGAGTATGTGTAGCTTTGTTTGCTACCATCAGGCTGGATGATAGATTTAATATTTTCAAATTCGTCACGCTCAACTTGCGTGGTAAAGCCACGAACATTGGTAATGTAGTCAACGCGGTTAATGGTGTCGTATTTGATGTCAACTTGGGTTTTGCCATTGACCACTTGGCGTTTGAGTCTGCCTTGGCGATTATGGTAGTCTTCTTGTACGCGCTGACCCGCTTCAGTTTGCGGACCTACGGTTTTACTAAAGAATTCTTTGGTTGGGTCGTTATATTCGCTTTGGTAGGTAGTGGTGTTACCCAGCGCGTCTTGCATGCTTTTTAAGGTCTTGCCGTCATAGCTCATCTTGGCTAAGACCGTGCCTTGCTTGTCGATTTTAACTAGGTTATTTAGGTTATCATATTCGTAGTTGGTGGCATTGCCCCGTACATCGGTGACGCTGATAAGACGATTGCGGTCGTCATATTTATAGGCAACGTTACGAGTTTCTCGATTGTCACCTAGGTCTTTATTCGGATAGTCTTTGATTTGGCTTAGACGGTTTTTGTCGTCATAGTGTAGGCTGTATAAAACGTTACCACGTTGGTCGGTCACCCCGCGCAAGATACCCGTTAAGTCACGCATGAGCCACGTGAGGTTTTTGTTTTTATCGCCCCATGAGATGACCTGACCTTGTACATTATAATCAATCCAGTCACCGCCTTTATCTATCCAGTGATAGCCGTTGTCGGTTTTGATGTCAAGGGTCGCTTTGCCATCTATGAAGTCTTGATATAAGTTGGTCTTGTCTTTGGGGGTCGGTTGCTCAACGGGTTGCTTTTTTAGAACGCTACGGTTGCTAAAGGAATAATTACCATTCTCACCTAAGTAGAGCTCATTTTGTCGTCGAATTGCTTCTTTATCTTCAACGGTATGCCCTGTACTACTGCTGTATCCTGCACATAAACTGGCATAGTCAACAGTAACTCGGGTTAATACTGGTTGCTCTGGCTGCTGCTCTTTATCTTCGCCCATGATTTTATTAAAAGGTGTGGTACGCTTAGGATCAACAGGAGCAACGCCTTGATAGGTGACACCTTTTAAGTCTACCCATGTTTCACCTTGAGTAGGCTGCCAATCATCATCAACCCATACCCAACAACCTGGAACGCCACCACTTGGTAAACTGCTAGAGTAGCTGACACTACTAGTCCCACTGGGTGCTGCATTGCTGATGGTCTTAGTATTGATTGGTACAGTACTATCTTGGGCACTATTTGACCCTGTCATGTTGCTAAACCGTGTCGATAGGCTTTCCCAATGGGGGTTGATTTTCCATTCTTGTCCGTTCCATTGACGAGTGATTTTAACGTCACTCGCTTCTGTTTTAACGTCCATATCAGTTACGTTGTCATTGATAAACCCATTCGGCTCGCTAACCGTCACCTTGTCCTCAGCTTGTACCGATTGATTTACAATCACTGATAAAATACTCGTAACCGCTAACGTTAATACGCGAAGTTTGGGCCTGAAAGTTTTGTTTGAATGTTGCATTATTCACACCCTCCTGTGGTATCACCGCCGCCTCTTGGTACAAAGACGCATTTTTTACCTTTCATCGGCACCGTTGTGCTGGTACTGCCGCCACCAAATCCACCTGTGCCGCCGCCCCAGCCACCGCCACCGCCACCCACCCATGGTAAGCTAATGCCACCGGTGCCAGGACACGTGCTATTACTATAGGAGAAGAAGTGTATTTGTGTGCCACAGTTATCGGTTCGCACCCCGTTAGCACACGTGTAACTACAGGTCAGTGAGGTTTGATTCCCATAACTGTAACAACCAGCACCGCTGGTATTGGCTGTATTTACTTGATCCTCAAGCGATTTTAAGGCAACAACGCGATAAGGAATGGTGATACGTTGTTTAGCGCCTAGAGACTCAGGTACTTCTACCCCAAACTCAAATCTAAACTTATCATCGCTTTGTGGTAATTGCTGTTTTAAATTATCGGCTCGGATTAACCCGTAGTTGGTGACGACAATTTCACCATAGTAGACTTCACCTGTACGCATCAAGGGTAGATTGACACTCGCGGGTTGCGCAACGAGTACAGCCGCTGGTACATCGGTCTCAAAGGTTGCGTTGAGGGTGATTTCATATTTGTCTTGAATGCTAACTTCTCGAACATTCCATTCAACGGTAATGAGATTGTATTCTACAAAGACTGGTTGGTTTTTAGTCACCCCAGGTTGTACGGTTAATCTACCAGTGAGTTCTTGATGATTCGCGGCTTTAACTTTGTAAACGTAGCGTCCAGCCGGAATATCATTAAAGAGTGATTCTCCATATCCGTCAGTCACTTGATTGTACGCTAACGTTGGCACATCTTCATTTTGTAGCGTGACAGTCGCCCCCTGCAAGCCTGGAATAATATTACCCGTTTTATCGGTCGTCCCTGTATAAATATCAGAGGCTTTAAACATAACGCCGCCTTTTCCGCTACGGGTTACGCTGGCATAGACGTTAAGTTTTTGCGGCGGTACATTGTCACCCACGACATTAAGAATAAATTGATATACCCCTTCATTTAGATCTTGCGGTGGTCTAAATGAGACATCAACTGTCTGTGTTTCACCGATACTCAAGGTCTGTTTCGGTGTGTTAGCGATGTTGACCCAATTAGGTACCGCACTGCCATCTAGATTGGTTAGCTGGTATTTTAAGTTAACCGCTTCTTGCAGTCCTTCATTTTTAACAGTGAGACTTTCTACATGATTGTCACCTTGCGCAAGTCCCGCTTCAATCATAGAAGGGGAACTGGTCAGGTAAGGCTTCGCCTCTGATAAATTATAATCAACTCTAACTTGCGCTAAATCTTTATCACCTGTATCACGGCTGATAACAGATAAAATCAAACTACCACTACGCTGTGCGCTATTATCTGCGACAAACTGAACAGGTAAGCTACGCGTTTGCTTGGCACCAATGTCTGCAACCTGTGAATTTATAACTTTAATACCTTCAGGTATGACACCTGTGGGTTGCAAGTTAGGTTTGATAACAACCTGCACATCGTTAAACTGTGAATTCGATAAGGTTTTAATGCTGACAGGGATGGCAAAGTTATAATTTTTTGGAATATCCAGTTTGTAAGGCGTCGGTCCTGCCACAAGCTTATTGATGGTAAATTGCTGCTGCTCAGGACGATCATTCACCGAAGGATGTACTAAGCTTACCTTGTAAACGCCTCCATCAGTCTGCGTTGGCACAAAGGTGTAGCTAAATTTACCGGTTTCATCGGTAATAATGCTAGTGGCTCTTTCAAACCCGTCTTGGTTTAAAATGAGGCTCAGTTTCGTGTTAGGAATGAGCTGCCCGGTTTCGCGGTCTTTGGCTTGACCTTGGATAATAACATTGTCGTCGCCATAAGAAATTTGTGGGGAGACGCTGGAGATTTCACCATAATACGCTGAATCTACCAATGAAACCGATTTACTGGTTGATTTACCGCTAATGGACACATTATCTTCTGAACCTAAATGGTAATGCACCTTATCAATTTCTAACAACAATGTGACTTGATTTGAGGTGTTGCTTGGGATATTTATTTCAAAATCACTAGTGGTGAAGGCGGTGCCAGGTGGTATACGAACCACGGTTCTACCATCCGCTAATGCAACAATCCCTGAACCTAATACTTGCTTAACAGGCTGTACGGCTAAAATATTGCCGTCCTGATCAATCAGTTTAAAGCGCATTTCATTGGAGGCTTGTGTACCTGAGTTTAAGGCAGTGATTAACTCGATTGGCACTTTACTGGTATTTTCGAGGGTTAATCGTGCTTTACCAACCCCACCTTTAATAAAGTTTTCAGTTTGCAGACTTGCAACGAAAGCCCCTTCAGAGCCTTCCAAGCGTTGTGTTTTGCCAATGATGACGGTATTACCGTCATCTTCTACTACCGTGCCCAATTGTGCATCAAATTGACCGGTTGGTAACGTGTCATAACCACCCACTACTAAGTTAATGAGTTTAGTTTCATTAGGCGCTAATGAAAAGGTAGGTGAAATATGCTTTTTCGTTTCACCATTGGGGAGTTTGACATCAAGGAAGGTATGGGCTTGATTAATGGCTTTACTACTTTGATTACTCACTTGTAAGGTAATTTGGTTCATAATACCTTTGAGTATCTTGTTTTCACCGACCAAGGACGTGGTTAGGTTAGGTAGGTACACCGCTTTATCGACCGTCATTGCGTTGTTATCAAGCGCCGTGATTCGATATAACCGATCGCCAATCGTATAGCCTGTGTCGGTATAGCTTAATGACGTTTGTGGTGATTCTAATAAATCGAGCATGCCTTCATTCGTTTGCACAGCAAGCTTGTAGCTTACAATGCTGCTGCTTGGTTTTTCCCATTTAAGTAAGGGTTGTTGACCTTCCATTTTTTGAATGACCACATTTTTAACAGGCAGCAAGCTGGTATTCAGATAAACAGAGTTTGAGATAACCGATTCATTGCCTGCGGCATCAACAGCAGTAACGACGTAGGCACTTTGATTTTCAGAGGGGTTAGCGTCAATGGCTTGTGTGTCTTTAATGTTTGCTAAATAAGGTTTTAAACCAGCAATGCTATCAATACGTGAGCCAGTACCACGATATAGGTTATAACTACTAACTGTGCTACCTAGTGGGGCTTGCCATTGTGCGAGCACCCCTCGGCTAGTCAGATTCAGTACAAGGTTTCTAGGGGCGCCAGGGGCATTGGTTATGGTTTTTACACTCGCGCTGTTACTATGTGTTGACTCTGAGGTTTGGTTGTTTTTTTCGCGAATCGCAGTGACGGTATAGGTGTAAGTGTCATCTGAGGTGGTATCAATGTAGCTATTGGTAGTGACAGCGGTTAAGACACTCTCTGGTGCGCCCGCACTACTACGATATATTTTATAACTACTGGCACCTTCAACCGGTTGCCAAGTTAGCTGAACTTGTCCACCTGCTTTAGCGGTTGCTGTCAAGCCAAACGGGGCATTTAGCGCTGGTAAGTTACCTTGGTAGATTTCAAAGCTATTAGGCACTTGAATAGTGGCACTAACATTGTCTAAGTTGTCTTTGGCGTCTGAGTAGAATTTTAAGCTTTCTGTCGATTGACTGCCAGCGTCAGCAGGTAAAGTAAAACTTGCTTTGTATTGTGTCTCAGTTACTTTTTCGACTTGTGTAATCGCAGTTTTTACTCGGTTAGCGCCCGATAGTAAGTAACTTAATTTTGGGTTTTCAACGGGCGCTTTATCGTAATTGAATGTTGCAACAATGGTTGCTGGGGTGGTGTTGTTAATGGGCGAACTCGGATCTGTTGTTAGTTGACTAACATTCGGACCTTGTGTGCTAATAATAATCGGCTTTTCAAGGGTAACGTTCGTGCCACGATTACCTTGTTTATCTCTACCTGAGAATAAAACGGTTGCTGGACCGCTGAGTGTTTGAGCGGTGAGTATTACTCTGCCGGTATAAGTCGTATCGTCTTGTTGAAACAGCTCAACGGTAATCGGGACTCCGCCTTTTGGGACGATAGCTAAATAAGGAGCAGCTTGCAATGCTTCATTGGTTTTAAGGGTGAATTCTAATATACCTTGACCAATCGCGCCTGTGGTCGGATCGGTTTTGGCGGTAGTGGTATAGCTAAGCTGGGCTTGTGGTCCAACCGTGTCAATCTCATTACTGACTTGATTTGACAAGGTGCTTTGAGAACCCAAGCGATTGATAGAAACGATACGATAATAGTAGACACCATCTTGATTAGGGGTATCTTTATATGTGTTGGTTTTTATGGGGATGGTATTGAGCTTAGTGGCAGTTTCTAAACTTTCTATGGGTTGTTTACTGCGATAAATATTATAGCCAACAATGTCTGTGTCTGTCTGAGTATTCCAGTTTAAGACAATTGAAGTGTCAATTTTTTGTAGGGATAAGTTATTGGGCGCTGCTGGAAGTTGGGTGTCAAGTAATACGTTAATCGCATTGCTTTTATTACTGATACCACGCTTGTTTTTAGCAATCACTTCTAGTTTGTTGTTACCTTCATTAAGTTGAATCGGCAATGAAAATTGTGGGGTAACAATGTCAACCCAGTCACCAACTTCTTGGTCGTTAATAAGCGCTTTAATTTGTTGTGCTTTTTCTGCACTGCCCTTAATTGTAAAATCTTTGATGTTTGTTTCATTGACGGTATTAGTTAAAATAGGCGCGTTAGGGGCAGGTAAAGCAACTTGAATAGGGATGTTAATTTGAGAGGTGTTATTGTAGTTGTCTGTACCACTAATAGTAAGCGTGTAGCTTCCATTTTCCAGCGTCTCAGGATCTAGCTCGATTAAGATGGTGTTATTAGATAAGGTATAGGGTATTTCTTGGTCGTTAAGTTTTACCGATACGCCGTCTGTTTTAATACCGCTGGCATCTTTGATGTTTAGTGAAAGTGTGGTTTTAGTGGCAAGATTATAGACCGTGCCAATATTTAAATCGATATTGTTGGTTTTTAGGTTGTCTAATACAGGTTTGGTGGTATCAGGTAGGATGGTAATTAATTGCTGCTGTATAGATTCTCCGCCGACACCGATTGTTTTTAAGGTGATGGTGTAGTTGCCTGCTTTGGTGTAGGTGTGTTTGATTTCTTTAGCGGTGCTGGTGGAAGTCGCACCATCACCGAAATCCCATAGAACTTGATTGTAATCACCTGTACTGTTATTGGTTAAGGTCAATTCATACGGCAATTCGCCTTCAGTGGCTGATAGTGCTAAGGCAGTTACGGGGGGTGGAATTAATTTAAAAATTTTGGTATCAGATATCGCAGTATTATTAGCTTTGTCAGTTACTTCAAGTTTGCCATAAACAGGCTTATCGAAAGCAATATTATCTAAATAGTAGTCTCTAACTGTAGCATCAAATGTTTCATTCACAATGATATCACTGAAAGCTTCATCGTTTGCAATAATCAGATGATAGTTTTTAACTTGTGCTAGGTTATCTGTCGCAGCAAAATTCCATTTGACGCGATTATTATTAACTTGGGAAGCCTGAAATGTATTGATTGTTGGATTGATGGTATCAACCGTTACAGGATTACTTAATCCTGACCAAATTTCCCAAGTTTGTCCATTATTAATACTGCCTCTGACTTTAGCAACATACTTAGCCCCTTCGGTCTTAGGAGTTTCTAATGTATAGTTATCGATATTTCCTACTATTTTTTGTTCAATGATATTACCCGATAAATCTTGAATTTCCACTTGGTAAGTATTAAGTTCTGGTATTTTTACCCAATGCCAACTTGGCTGATCTTTGGTAAAACTTCCAGTATTTGAGACTGGTGCTAACGGCTGTAAATCAGAAATATCTAAAAAGTCATAATCGTCATTGGTGTTGACATTGTAATCCGTTAAATCAGAGTTTGGTGTAAAAGTAATCGCCTGTTCTTCGTGTAAGACACTTTGGTTAACGCCTACCGTCTTAGCTTGTGGACTGATTCCTTGAATACCAATTGTTGCACTTTGCCCTGTTGTTCCGCTCTTTAAATAGCGGTACTGGTATTTAATCTGATTTGTCCCTTCATAGATGACTGCTTGAAATGTCCCCATGGGTGAGTTACTGCCGAAAAAGTACTGATTCGTCCACTGGACTATCAATTTACGGTTAGGTGCTTCACCAATCGTTTGATACTTAACTGTCCCTTCAACTTGTCCACTAACATTTGTTCTTAAATCATCCCAGTAAGTGTATAAGGTATTATTATGTGCTGGTAGATAGCCATTACTATAACTGCTATTACCGCCATCAAATGTTACCAAGCCATTGGTCGAAGTGTAAAATTGATTATATTGTTTACCATATAGCTTAAAATCAAAGCCTATAGGAAATGGACCTGCAGCATAATCATCGCCATGTAAATTGGTATCAATACCTGCATAGCTATAAGACATATGAGTTGCTAGCACTGATAAAGCAAATATTTTTGAAAAGTTATTCATATACATAATCTGAAACTGAAACTGAAACTGAAACTGAAACTGAAACTGAAACTGAAACTATACAGTAATATTAGATTTAATAAAATTTTGTTGAAATATTAACAATATTATTTATTTTTGTAAATAAATATTACTTTCATTACTAAAAAATTAATATTTACTTATATTTGGTTACTGTTTAAAATTTTTCTAATAATTTTGTTCTTAATAGGAATATATGAAACTCCAATATTTTCTTCCAACTTTTTATCTCTTAATGTTTAACTCAATAAATATCTTTGCCCAAACCAACAATGTTTTTACCGAATATCAAAAACAAGGTAGTAGCTGCGATAATCCGTTATCGAAAGGCGATAGTGATAGTTATCAACTATCTTCATCCAGTCAAATCAATAATATTACCGATGCAGAGATATTGTTTCGAAAAACTCAATCCAATCCTAACCAATCATTGTTAATTATTGATACACGTCCAGCTTCTGAATTTAGTCAATTTTCAATTAAAGATAGCGTTAATTTATCGGCTTCTTCAATACAAACGAAGCAATATTGGAAGGACAGAGATATTTACTTAATCAGTGGAGAAAAGTTTGATTTACCTTTATTAGCTATTGCCGATCGATTAAATCAGTTAGGTTTTAAAAATGTAAAAGTAATCTCAGGTGGCATTAATACTTGGGTCAATAAGCGTATGCCTGTAATTGGTAAAGTACCCAATGCCAATCGATTAATTCAATTATCGGCTGAAGACGTTTGGACGTCTCGCAAAGATGCCACTACGCTGTATGTATTGGATTCTGATTATACCCAATTCTCAAAATTTTTTTCCAATACGTTAGTTATTAATAATCTAAGTGCTAAAAGTCCAGAAAATGCCATTCAAGATTATTTGAATACGCATAGAAAGATGAGATTAAGCAAGGTGTATTTTTTAACCAGTTCAACAGGTATTGATAATTCAGTCGTTTCAGGGTTTAATCAAAAACCTTTGTATGCTAGTTTCTTATTTAATGCTAAACCTGAGTTTTTAAGCGAATATATTAGCAATTTTGATAAGTTGCTGATTGCTAAAGAAAATGGTCCGAAGAAACCTAAATGTGGTTAGTTTTATGATAACGAGACGCGATTTATTGACTAAAAGCTTGTCATTATTACTAGCTGACTATTCTTTATGTCCTATAAAGGGATTTGCCAGTTCAAATATTGATTTATATCGGTTACAAGTTGAATTATCTAACCCAACAATAGAATTTATAAACAAACCTTTTATTAAATTCTATTTGCCGATGTCAATTAATAGTCGACAATATTTGTTGGATGTGCATTCCGACATCAAATTTGGTCTTAATAGACTTCCTTCAGGACATAATATTTTAAAGGTTGAGTTAGATGAGATTGAGCCTTGGAATACCATAATATTGAATTTCATGTTAAGTATGAGGTTTTCGCCACCTATTCAAACCGATTTAGCAGTCTCTACCACTTTAAAAAATAATGCTAATCATTTGTTTTCAACAATATCAGAAAATGATCGGTTATTGCTTTCTAACACAGCTCAATCATTAAAAGCCAAATCAGATATAGATACGTTAAAAAATACATTTGATTGGGTCATTAATAATTTTAAACCTTCAAACTATAATGCAGGATTCTTAACGATTGATAAGTTATGGGAGACCAAATCAGGTGATTGTAGTGAGTTTGCGCTACTAACGAGTAGTTTATTGCGAATGAATGGGATTGCCAGTCGCAATATGGCAGGCTTCTTATTGCGTGATCAAAAAGTTTTATTCATGCAGTTATTTCATAATTGGTGTGAGTGTTTGGTTGATGAGCATTGGTGGATTGCTGATGCTTATACACAAACCTTGGCAGATACTGTCCAGTCGCATTTAGCAACTCAAGTGTATGAGATAGATGATAATGAGATCCATCAAGCTAAGTTTATGGTGAGTGATGGGGTTAAGGTTAAGATTTGATATATCGATTAACGCTTTATCATTAGTTTGAAAATACATTGGCTATTACTTATCAAGATTTACAGGTAATCTTGTACCACTAAATAAAATAATGTCAGTTTTTTTAGTGTATTAGTATTTATACGATACTTAGCTAAGCGATAATAAAATTTTGGGCTGGGGTATAAAAAGTATGCTCACTAGACCCAGCCATAATTGACATAGTGGAACAGTAAATCAAACGCTTTAAAATGATTTGCTAGCTTTTTCGAAAAACAGCTTGTCTTTCGAAAGACTCGCCTAAGCCTTTGCCTAAAACGATTGTTGTTCCCTTCAATATCAACTGTATGGTATTTACCCACCTTTTTAAAATCAAGATCAAATGCAGTTAAAAAGCTATCCCAGTTATCACAGCAGACATAGCCAAAATCAACACCTAATTCATCAAGCTTGGCTCGTAGCTGTTTGGCTGTCTTTAAGTTGCGTTTGCCCCATATGAAAGCGACAATCTCACTTGTTTCTGGGTCATAGGCATAAACAAGCCATACCTTGTTTTTCTTGTGCCCCACATATGTCCAAAACTCATCCACTTGCAGTTTTCGGTAATAGCGTCGTTTAGGTTTTATCTCATAATTGGAATTAACCAAAACGCTTAATACCTTGCATTTGCTGACTTTCTCGATGACAACGATATCAGCAATGCTACAGCCTCGAACTAGCATTAAACGTATCTTGTCATCAATATCGCTTTTACAGCCTTGGTAACTTAGCTCCGTCTCATGAATGAATTGTCGATGACAGTCTTTGCATTGGTAGTTCTGCTTGCCATAGATTTTCCAGCCGTTTTTCTTTATACTAAAGCCAAGACAGCTTGGGCATCTGATTGTAATTTGTGTCTTCATAACCTCAAATTATCATCTTTTTCTCAAGCTGTCTTTTTTATTTCACCTCAGCATACTTTTCAGACCAGTACCAAAAATCTTTATACAGTCAGTGATGCTTCGGTTAGAATGACTAAATTTTATTGATGATAAATTAACTAGATAACTTGATTTTAATTTTAGTTAAATTTTTTTTGAATCTTTGTATAAAGTTGCTTTATATCTTCTTCTTTGAACCCCTGCTTCAAGGACATTTTATAGACCATCTCTTGCAGAAAAACTGTTGCAACCCTCATTTCTTTTTCAAAATCATTGGATTGATTATTTTCAAGATTTTTACTTGCTTTTGCCAGTGTTAATTGTTGATTTGCCTCTGCCAAATCCGTCATTAAACCTTTCCAGATTAGACTTTCAATGCAAGCTGTTAAATTGTTTGACGAATACTCTTTTAAGATCTTTAATAAATCATCATCAATCCTCAATGAAATTTTTGTTTTGATACGCATCTCTACCCCTAAAGACAATTCCCAAAATTCTTATTGTATAAGATATTGACCCGAAAAATAACTAACTTAGTTCGACAAATCATGTATTTTTTCAAAAAGTTTAAGCTAATATTCCTTTGATACGACGATACATACGCTTAATAGCATCTTGGCTTTTTGATTTGGCAGAGCCATGTTATGACTTTAGTGGTCGCTACTTCTGAAGTGAGACCTAACCCGTCATTTGCTATACCGTAAACCATTTTTAGTGATAAAAATGGTTTTTTATTGCGCAAGCTTTTTTTTGTAATGAAAATAGAGGCGGGTTTTACTAAAAGCGGATGCAAGAGTTTTGCAAGTAATAATAAAATTAAACTGAATAGGTAATTGGCCGAACTTAAAAACCAAGGTATGAATGTCTATTACCATTTATTTGGTAATAGAGGCATTAGTATTGGATTTACACTCATTAAAGACCTTGAGCTTTTTGGATTTTTATTAGTACGTCACAAGGTTCAAGCGATAGTGCCTTACAATAATCGATAAACTCAATGACATCTAAGCGTCTATCTCCTGTCTCTATCTTACCAATCAAAGAATAGATTACCCCAATACGGGTGGCAAGCTCCCGTTGGGATAATCCCAGAGACTCTCGTTGTTGTTTAAATATCAGCCTTAGCTGCTCATGCTCTGCAGCATGGATGGTTTTTCTAAATGGGCTCATTGCACCTATTTTAGGTTTAGGCTATTATGAACCTGTTTTAGGTGCAAATATATATTTTTACATTTATGTTCATACTAAATTGCTTGAAGTCATTTATACCCTAAGACCACAAGCATTTTTCGTTCTTAAACCATCTCATACAGCAACTAAGACTATGAAAACACCAAATTAAACTAACTGATATAACTTTATGGAAAATTTAATAATGTCAACGACTTCCATCAGCGCTGATCAAAATATTGCCCCCTCTATTAAAGGTTCAGCAAAAGCCATCCGTCTTACCGTCGCCAATCCCCGACTCCCGGGTCGAAGGGAATACAATCTTCAAAAGGTGCTTGATAACCCGATTCATGTCACCGATCCAAATATTGTGGATCTATTCATGGTGGTATTGCTCAAAGCCCGTCAATTTAGCGCTAGCGATTATTTATCTCAGTTAACTTTGCATATCAAGCTTAGCGAATTAAAAAATATGTTAGCGTCAACCAACGTGCTAAAGGCCTGGTTACTTAATACCTTACTAGAGCACCGTTATATTGAAGTGCCTGAACAATCTAGCGACTTTAAATTTAATGCCCAGAATTTAGCAAATGACGATGTGATACGCGTTCGCTATACCCCAACCAAATGTTTAGATTTGGTGTTAGCCCATAGCTATCAAGATTATCCTTGGTATGAAATTATTAGTTGCTACGAATATAGTTTGTGCTGTCAAAGTATCCAAATGGGTATCTGTGAACAATTCTTGCTTACTCGTAAAATCTTACAGCCTGAAGAGTTGTCTTGCATTCGAACGGATCTACAACAATGGGTAATTTGTTATCCCCCTTATCTGTTATTAAAAGCGCTGCAAGCCATCAGTGATCGTGAGATTGCAAATAGTCCTAGAGATGTTTTTGCTAACGTCTTGAGGTTTCTCAATGAAAATGTTTCAAACGTTGATTTATCATCGACCAAACCTGAAATCGCTACCAAAGATCACGACAGTTATGAGCGGCCAACTTTTGCTGTGCCAACAGCTTTAGAGTATGAATTTTTTGAGGGGATTTGTGGGATTAATGACGCGGCATTACGGTTTTCAACCCGCGAGTATTTGGCTTATTTAAACATGTTGGAACAATAAACAGTCATACCCAACTCGCTTAAGCATTTTAAAAAAATTCGGCTAAAACTTTTGTCCTAAAATCACACCCAACCCTACCAGATTTTACCAAGTCCAGTGCGTAAAATCTGGTGCATTGAGCAAGCTTTTTTGATGATGAAGGTCAGCGATAAGCGCGTAAAAATTTTACCTTGGATTTAAGGGCGGTAACCTATAAAAAACCACTCAATGATCAAACGATTTTCTTACTATTTTGGACGATTGGGATACGTATGAATAAGACAATTCTTGGTCAAAAGCATCCATTAACTTTTTAAAAATCCAGCTCTGTTTCTCTGATCTAACCACTATCGAACACGTTAGAATTTTAGGATAAAATTTTGCGAAATTTGATTCATAAATTATAGGGCTGATTTTAAAAGATGCTGGCTAAAAACCGTCGATCAAAGTTAACCTACCCGATGATAATTTTAAAAAAATTTTGAGAAATGTCTGACCATCAGTTGTTAAAATTTTGATTGTCAGACGTCTGAAGTTTTGCTGTAATGTTTAAGGAAAATTCAACAAAATAATTCAAGGAGTACATTATGAAAGATACCCAAAAGTCTTGGCTAAATTTAGTATTAATGGCCCTCATGGCAGGTGCATTGGTTTACCTCATTATGAAGGTTTTACCTTAACCTATTTTTAATTATTTGCAGCAGCAACATTCAAATCTTGCTGCTATTTTTTTTATAAAAGTCTTACAGACAATTCTATTAATGTTTTATTCGAAACGCTGCTAAAACCCCCACAAATTTGATTAATTTAAATAAACTATATTGTTAATTATTCTAATTTTATTTTTCAATTTTTTTTCAGGCAATGTCATACAATTTTTTGTTTTCAAAATCATATATTTAAGTGACAAATTCGGCCATTCAAGAATACAACCAACAACACCAATGTCCGACACCGCTATCCCAGTCGTGCCAAGGCTTTGCGCTGTATGCACGTTAGTGCATGGTGTGTGTATCTTTTAAAGCCCTCTGCAAGAGACGATGTTTTCACGATTTTAGGCAATCTATTTTTAGGCAATTTTTCTAGTAGGTTTATCACAGTTCTTTTTAAATTTGCAGCCTACGCTTTTAAAACACGTTTGCATAATTTTGCTTGTGACTGATTCACCCGTGGCAAATTATAAAATTTTTTGTCAGCAGGTTTTATGGTTTAGATGGTCTTATTGGAAATGGTGATGTTTGTTTTTAGATTTCATGTTTAATAATAGGATTTTTACAGTTGGGTTGTGCTACGCAAGTCTTGTGAATTTTTTCATGGCTTGACTCACAAAATTGACTGTCCCAATTTAGATTTAGGTATTCAACTTCTTCAATCAAGCTGGCTAATTTGCTACAGCAAATTTTATTATTTTATGAAATCGACTTTCTCAATTTTCAAAGACCAATCTAGCCTTTTTTGATTGAGTACCAGACGACCCAGTTTAATAAATTAACTGAGAAAAAATTTGCGTAAAAACCCAGTTGAATTTGGTTTGAATTTGCTTGGCATGTTAGGCAAATCGATGGTGATATATTTGGGTAGCGTGTTCTAGATTTTTAGCAGCGTCTTTTTAATTTTTGGATGCCAATACCAAAGCACATGATGTCAAATTTCAGGCCCTGGCTAGGAAAAATCTTTTCACGCGGCTGCGAAGTTGTTTTAACTTTTTTTAATAGGGGTTTGCTTTGGCCAGGCTTAAAAATTTTAGGTTAAGTTTTCACTGCTGCAGTAGAAATTAATAATCCCAATGATGACTGGTTAGCATCCCTTCCCATACGGTGACACAAGCGAGCGCATCGGCCGCAGCTCGATGCGCATTGGTATGTTCTACCCCAAAATGCAAACAAGCCTTGCTTAGGCTAAAGTAACGATTGGCTTTAAAGTAAGGCGAGTATTGGCCGATAAAATCGGCAAACTGTTTGCACAAGCACTTAACATCAACTTGCTGCAAGCGAAGTTGATGATCTGATTGGCGCATCATACGAATATCGAAACTCGCGTTATAAGCATACAGCGTTCTTGCCTTAAGTAATTGTACAATCGCTGGTTGGATGTCGACAAAGGTCGGTTTACCCACCAGCTCATGCGGTTGAATGCCATGCACTTTAAACGCCTCTGGATGACAAGGTCTATCTGTGTAAATGAGGGTATCGATAATCACATTTCTGTCACTATCACAAAACGCAATTTCGATGATTTGGTCATCCCTGCCGCCACCGGTCGTTTCAGTATCAAAGAATAACGGTTTGCTGGTATCGTGCCGTTGGTTGTATTGGGCAACTTGATTAAAGATGGCATCAATGGCATCTTTGGTGGGTAAGCCCCCGACCATCCCACCTATTTCACCGTAAACTAAAGCGAGATAATGTCC
>ERZ650312.686-NODE-686-length-19017-cov-6.562019_pt1 | contig 19017 bp, 20 predicted proteins | sample MGYA00376248_ERZ650312 | MGnify/ENA primary metagenome ERZ650312 (study PRJEB26733, sample SAMN07839316) | wastewater metagenome | biome: urban; feature: wastewater treatment plant; material: waste water | place: USA: North Carolina | collected 2016-07-28 ... | reverse complement strand
ATGGCCTCGGAAACCTATAAAAGAAAAATTTGAATATGAATTGGTCAAGCTTGATCAAAATATTCAATATATGCAATTTGATTCTTATGCATCTAATACTGATAAACCGACATATTATTGGCCTTTAGTGATTTTTTTAGATAAGTCTGGTTGTATATTAGAAGGCGTGAGTGGATTTAAGAATCAGAAGATTCCAGCAACATTATTACAACATGCAGCCCTTCAAGGTGTAATTAAGATACCGCCTAAAAGTTATTATATGATGATGACTCCATTAGCATCAGCCGTGGATGTTCCAGAGCAGGAACTTTCAAATCAAGGACAGATTAAGATTGCTGCTTTACAGTAAGCATTAATAGGATGAACCCATGACAAATAACAAAATTTTCTTACCCTTTGCTTTAACGACATTAGTAGCATTATTACAAGGCTGTGGAGGCGAGAGTACAAAAATTAATGAAGATCCAAATAAAGGGGTTAGTGGCGTAACAACTAGTACGAGTTGTACGCCTACAAGTAGCGACTGTCTACCCTTTGCCATGGATTATCCTATTTCTGGTTTAAATTTTGATTGTAGTAGCGATAAGGCAAATCACTTTGCAACTAAACTTGATTCAAATGCTGTTGGGGGAGCTTGTAAATTAGGCGACACTGCAACTTTTTATATACAAGGTAAAGATGCTAGGAAAATTAACCTTGGTATTGTGAAATTAGATGATATTTCTAAGATTAATGACTCAAGGTATCCAGTACCACGGCTTCGAGTAATTGATTTAGCAAGCGCATTAACAGGAAAAATGCCAACAGCACTTGATCCAAATGATGAGACTATTCGTGTAGCGATAGCATTAATAAAAATTTTCCATAGTATTGGTCTTGAGCAAGAAGATAACGCTTTGGGGGATATTCAACCTACTCAGATTACTAACGAAAAGAAAGATCTATTATCTCAATTAACTAAAGATATTGGTGTTGCTGAACTGAGTAATGGTTCTTACGTTGATATATTAAAGCCATGGTTAAGTGTTAGTAATGTAACAGATGAACAAGCGATGGTGCTGCTTCAGCGTCTCTTAAATTTATCGAATGCAGGTGTATGGCAAACAACAATACCTTTCTTAAAGGCGGGTACAATTACACCTTCAGTTAAGACTCCAGATGGCTTTTTTGGTTGTAATCAATCAAATTATAATGATTGTGTAAATCCTGATAAAGGTAATGACCTTATACATTCGATGGGGGAGGTTTTTTTACTTACAGATCGACAAGGATATACAATAGGAACAGGTCAACAATGGCGAGGTCCTGCAAGTTTTATAGAGGGTAAACTTTATCCACCACTTGTATTAATTACTAAAGTCAAAGCTCAAAAAGTACAAATTAATCCTCAAAATACGTGGTTGAATCCTATTAATCGTGAAATAAACTCTAACCAACCGCTGCGTTTTGCTTTGACAACCAACCCATCAGAAGACTTAAAATTTAAGCAAGGTAAGTTGATTAATGGTCATACAATCCCTGGGACAGAATATATTTATAGAGTTTTATTAAATGCTAAAGATACTGACCCTGTAAATGTAAAAACAAATCAAAAATATATTTTCCCTTTATATGCGACTCTAATTTTTGGTTTCTCTGATAATAGTATTCCTGACTCAGAAAAAATTAAGTTAGGGATTGTAATTGACGAGAATGGTGATATCCGAACTGATATTCGTAAAAATTCTACATCTAGTGATATGTCCGGAGAGTGTGCAAAAATCCAATCTATTAATTCAGATGGGACGATCACTGATGAGTTTGGAGAGACTCAATATCGTATAGGCTCTACAGGAGCAACCTCTTTTACACCTACAAGTAAATCAGTATCTGTCCGAGCAATTTTATCTAATCCAAAATTTGGTATATTAAATGGTGCGATGTTTGGATTGAATGTTGGTGTTATTTATAATGAAACGATTAAAGCTATTGGTGGCGCTAAAATTAATATTCACAATTTATTAAGTGATGCCCCACAAAAGGAAATAACATTAACTGACTTTACTGAGACAAGTAGTACAGTATATTGGTCAAACACTTACGCTTATTATCAGGGTGTGTATGTAAATCTATACGATAATTTAAAAGACACGGATAAAAATAATTATGTTAAACCTACAGATGAAGATCGTAAAATGGCTAAACGCTGGACTGGTCCAGTGACTATTCAACTAGCGGATCAAAATTTAAACGCATGTAAAGCTGTTAAAATAAAGTAAGAGTTAAATAAAAAGACCGCGATAAGCGGTCTTTTTATTTAACCTGTATGATCTAAACGTGTACCTAATGTTTCTAAATGAGATGGAAATAATCCTAGTTTACGATCTGCAAAATAATGCTTTAAAGTTTGCTCTACACTCGGAAATGCGAGTTCTGCCCATGGGATATCATGTTCTTCAAATAAACGGCATTCGAGACTTTCTTCTCCAGCTCCAAAAACACCATCTTTCAATTGTGCTTTAAATAGAACATAAATTTGCCCGATACGTGGAATATTATACATACAGTATAGTTGTTCAATATCAACTTCGGCTTCAGCTTCTTCTCGTGTTTCACGAGCAGCACCTTGTTCCATGGTTTCAAATAATTCCATGTACCCAGCAGGAAGTGTCCATAGCCCATAACGTGGTTCGATGGCACGTCGACACAATAAAACTTTATTATCCCAAATGGCTAATGCACCGCAAATAACTTTCGGATTTTCATAGTGGATATTGCCACAGTGTGTACAGACGAGCCGTGTTTTATGATCACCTAGCGGGATTTTTGCTTCAGTTTGATGTCCACACGCAACGCAAAAGCTCATAATTATCATCAGCTACAGAGATAACTCAGCATAACTGAATTTTGATCACTTCGCATCATGATCTATGATTGTGATTGAAATTTCAGTTATGATGATTTGTAAGGAAAATGAGAAAAAGAGATGAGTCATATGGAAGAACCATCGTTAATACAGCTTTTACAACAACGGTTGCGTTTTTCCAAACGAATCCAACAAGCTGATGCAGCGGTTTTAATTGCAATTACACAAGAACAGCAACCTAAGGTCTTACTCACACGTCGTTCAATCCATTTATCTCAACATGCAGGTGAGGTGTCTTTTCCAGGAGGAAAGCGTGATCCAAGTGATACCAGTAATATTGTAGTTGCTTTGCGTGAAGCACAAGAAGAAACAGCGCTTAATCCCTTCGATGTCAAGCTGTTAGGAGATTTACCGATACAACGTGCGCGTAGTGGTTTATCTGTGAAACCGATTGTAGGATTAATTCCCGCACAAGTAGATCTAATTGCCCAACCTACAGAGATAGATCGTATTTTTTTTGCACCATTGCAGCAGTTAATTGATGCACCACCTTTACCCTATGAAGTGCGTTTAGCTCGACAATCAATTTATTTTCCGAGTATGCAGGTTGAAAATGAGATCGTATGGGGTTTAACCGCTCGAATGTTAGTATCATTATTTCAGTATGGGCTAGGACATCAAAAAAAATGGCCTTTTTTAGTTAATCCTCCTCATTTTGGATTATCTAAATTCTAATCACGTCTTATTAAAATAGAGTAGTATTTTGTCATGATGTACACATATCAAGGATTGAGCCCTAAAGCATTACATGAACCTTGGGATGGCTGGATTGCACCGAATGCAACGGTGATTGGTCAAGCTGAGTTAGGTCGCCAAGTTAGTATTTGGTTTGGTGCGGTTGTAAGAGCTGATAATTGTAAAATTCGGATTGGAAATTTCTCGAATATTCAAGAGAATGCAGTTTTACATACTGATGCAGGTATTGAACTGAATATTGGGGATTATGTGACAGTCGGTCATCAAGCCATGTTGCATGGCTGTACGATTGGAGATAATTCTTTAATTGGTATCAATGCTGTAGTTTTAAATAATGCGGTGATTGGTAAAAATTGTATTATTGGTGCAAATGCATTGATTCCTGAAGGTAAAGTTATCCCTGATAATTCTGTAGTGATGGGATCACCAGGAAAAGTGATCAAAACTTTAGATGAGCAAGGCGCTGCACGGTTACGCTTGAGTGCTTTACATTATGCTGAACATTATAAGAATTTTTTAGTATTGGAAGAGTTTAATTTCTAATAATTACGAATTGATATAGTGTGTTTCTTGAGCCAAGTATATCCTTGGCTTTTTTGTATCTATAAAAAGTCAATAACTCGCTTAGGGCGCTTGAGTGGGGTATGATACTCGACGTTTTTTATCTCTTTTAAGCTAAGGTTTTTGCATGAAGTTGCTTGCATTGGAAACTGCAAATGAGCACTGTTCAGTTTCATTAATTGATGATGTTCAAGAACTCTATTTTCAATTAGATGAGCGACCAAAAGCACAAACGCAAACCATTCTGCCATTAACTGAACAGGCGCTATTACAAACTCAAACTCAATTGGCTGATTTGGCTGCAATTGCGTTTAGTCGTGGGCCAGGTTCATTTAGTGGTGTACGTATTAATGCTGCGGTTGCTCAAGCTTTGGCATGGTCACAAGATTTGCCTGTTATTCCTGTATCAAGCTTGCAAGCGTTAGCGCAAGCTGCATATCGTTTGACAGGATTACAGCAGGTGACAGCTGTTTTAGATGCACGTATGCAAGAAGTTTATATTGCTAATTTTAGTCTAGATGAAAATGGCATTATGCATGCTGTCGATGAAGAAAAATTATTAAATTATGAACAAGCGACCGCATATCGTAAATTTACGGCGATTGGCTCAGGTTCAGAATTGATTAAGCCAAGTCAAATAGACTCGCAAGAGGCTTCCATTCTAAAAACGTCTGCAACAGAAATTCGAGCAACTGCACAAGACATTGCAACAATTGCTCGAATTTATGCTGTACAAAAAAAATGGGTTGATGCTGAGCATGCACTCCCTGTCTATTTACGTGATGATGCATGGAAAAAAATTCCAGAACAAAGTAAAGCGAATTAAGGTTAATTATGGATCTTTTATTGCTATTTAAAGCAGCAATTATGGGTTTGGTAGAAGGGATTACCGAATTTCTACCAATCTCAAGTACAGGGCACTTGATTCTAGCAGGGCAGTTGCTAGATTTTTGGACGCTTGAAAAGCGAGAAATGTTTGCTGTTGCAGTACAAATTGGTGCAATTGCAGCGGTAATCTATGAATATTGGGGTAAACTCTGGGGCGCATTAATCGGAGCACTCACAGGTCAAGAACAAGGTCGACGTTTAAGCCTGAATTTAATTATTGCTTCTATTCCAATTGTGATTATTGGATTAACCTTTGGCGATGTAGTAAAGGCTTATTTGTTTAATGCAGTTACGGTTGCAATTGCGCTCATTGTCGGTGGTTTGATTATTTTATGGGCCGAACGCCGTCAGCATAAAATTATAAGTCCTGAAGTCGAGGATTTGACATTCAAGCAGGCAACTTTGATTGGTTTGATTCAATGTCTTGCATTAATTCCTGGGACATCACGTTCTGGTTCAACCATTATTGGTTCATTATTCTTAGGTATTTCACGTAAAGCAGCGGCTGAATTTTCATTCTTCCTCGGTATTCCTGTATTGATGGGGGCAGGCTTACTGGATATGTATAAAATGCGTCATGAATTACATAGTAATGATATGGCTATTTTAGCAGTTGGAATTATTGTTGCTTTTGTTTCAGCTTTAATTGTGATTCGTGCATTAATTCGTTATGTCTCTAAGCATGATTTCACCGCTTTTGCTTACTACCGTATAGTGTTTGGTTTATTTATTTTGGCGACATGGTGGACAGGTTGGGTGCATTGGTAATGCAGATGATCTGTTGGTATCAGACGGAGTACGCGGAGCAATTTCAACAACTTCAAACCCGTTTAGCGAGTTTGGATGTCGAACTAAAAGGTCAAATCGTTGAAAAAGTGAATGCACGTTTCCTTCGTCTGAATCCAGATATGGCCTTGGTTTTAGATGAAGATGGACTGAGTCTGGCTGCGAATGGGATGAAAATGCAACCGGATTGGCGTGCTGAAATTCCTCGTTTAAAACGAGCCAGTCTGAAATCCGAAATGATCGCAAGAGCATGTCAATTAGGTGAAAAACCTAGCTTAATTGATGCAACAGCTGGCTTAGGTCATGATAGTTTATTGATGGCTTATTTGGGTGCTGATGTGCGTTTAATTGAACGTCATCCCATCCTATTTGTATTATTAGAATATACCAAAGCCCAAGCAGAACGAGATCCTTTTCTGCAATCTGTTATGCCACGGATTCAACTCATTTATGCTGATTCAACTGATTATTTACATGGATTAAAGCAGCGAGATGAACAGATCGATGTCATTTATTTAGATCCGATGTTCCCACAGCGAGATCAAAACCACCAAGCACAAAAGAAACAGGCACAGGTCAAAAAGCAAATGCAATTATTGCATATGTTATTACCTGAAGATGGTGAAATGGATTTAGGTGATGAATTACTGCATCTTGCCAGTAAAATCGCTAAGCGCGTTATTGTAAAACGACCACGACATGCAGTTTATTTGGCTGATCAAGCTCCAGATCATCAATGGCTAGGTGATGCTTGTCGTTTTGATGCATATTTTCCCAAAAGTTCAACTTAACTTTTATCCAAGTGATTGTTTAGCTTAGGTGAATGCTCGGTAAAGATTTGTGATATAGTGCAAAAGCATGATTGATAAAAAATTCTTGTCGAGCTTAAATGAAGGAAAGACATTGTTCCTTTTAGGAAAAGTCATATTCATTTTATAAAAGATAGACATATTCTCAATCTAAGCTTGAAAAGAGAAATACCCGAAGAACTTTATGATCGACCTCAAACCTTCCATTAATATCTGGCATGATTTTAAAAGTAACCAAATTGCTGGAATGTGGTTGTTCCTTGGGTCTCGACGTTCCTTACAGATTGTTCATCCATCAATTACCCAGCTCATTATTTGGGGTATTTTAGGTGGTTGTACCAACTCACTTTATAGCTGGTTGGTGGCAGGGCAAATTGGTGAGTTCAACCCTCAAGGTTTGATTGGTTACGCACTGTGGCCTTTTATTGCCTTAATTGTGGGGATTTTCCTTTCGCAACGCATGAACCAAGCCCGTTTAATGCTTGTACCTGCATTATTATGGTTAGTGCTTGATACCAATATCTTATTATTACAGTGTTTGATCCAATATTTAGGTTCAAATGGCTATCTAAATTTCATTCCCGATACAATCTATAATGGTTTCTTACCACCATTATTTGTTGGACTATTTGTTTGGCAAAGTCTGGCTGTGATTTGGGTATTTTCACGGGCATTAAATTGGCCGTGGTGGGAGCGTGCTTTAGTTTTTATTGCGACTATTGCAACCATGGTGGTTTGGCAACTTTCGGTAAAAGATCAACCGATTTGGAAAGTTGAAGAAACACCACCAAGTTTTGCTGAAGATGCTTTTTATGCGCAAAGTCATGTGTTGGACAAAGCTTTAGATCAAATCCAATATGGTGATATTGCGAAAAGCCATTGGTATTTTATGGGCGTAGCTGGGGATAGCTACGCTGATGTTTTCAAATCTGAAATTGAGCGCATTAGAGAGCAATTTGATACTCGTTTTGGAACGTTTGGACGCTCGATTATGTTGATTAATAATCCTGCGACACGTTTAGATGTTCCAATTGCGTCTAAAACCAGTATTGAGTTAGCGTTGCGTCGGATTGGTCAGCAGATGAACCGTGATAGCGATGTATTATTTCTTTATATGACATCCCACGGTGAGCGTAATCATTTTGAACTCGAAAATGCACCATTAGAATTAGGGCAAGTCGACCCGAAATGGCTACGTGAAACGCTCGATAAATCAGGTATTCGTTGGCGAGTGATTGTAATTTCAGCGTGTTATTCAGGAAGTTTTATTCCAGCATTACAGTCACCTGAAACCTTAATTATTACTGCTTCAGCCGCAGATAAAACCTCTTTTGGTTGTAATAATGAAGCGGATTACACTTATTTTGGTCGTGCTTTCTTCGATTTGGCGATGCGTGAACAATCCTCAATGAAAAAAGCATTTGATCAGTCTAAACAAACTGTGACACAGTGGGAAACAGCTCAAGGATTTGAACCATCCGAGCCGCAATGGGCTATCGGTCGTAACATGGAATTGATGTTGCCACAACTTGAGCCGTATTTATTCCCAACGCAAAATATCACAACAACAGACATTACAAAAACACAGGATAATCAACATGCAGCTACTGCAAAAAAATCGTTGTTTTGAAGGTGAACAGCGTATTTATCAACTGGAATCACAGCATCTTAAAGGTTTAACCAAAGTTGGAGTGTATTTACCTCCTGCTGCTTTAGAAGGAAAGCCTTGCTCAGCATTATTTTATCTTGCGGGTTTAACTTGCACTGAAGACACCTTTGCAATTAAAGCACATGCACAACGTATGGCAGCTCGGCTGAGTTTGATTCTAATTAGCCCTGATACCTCTCCGCGTGGAGAGGGAGTTGCGCAGGGTGATCATTGGGATATTGGTCAGGGTGCAGGCTTTTATATCAATGCTATTCAACAACCTTGGGCTGAACATTACCAAATGGAGTCTTATTTGGTTGATGAACTTTATGCACATGTTTTACAAGCATTTCCGATTATTGAAAGTCAGATTGGAATTTTTGGACATTCAATGGGAGGGCATGGTGCATTAACCTTGGCGTTTAAATACCCAGAGCAATTTAAATCGGTTTCAGCTTTTGCTCCGATTTGTGCGCCAAGTATTTGTCCGTGGGGAGAAAAGGCATTTAGTCACTATTTAGGTACAGATCAACAGCAATGGTTAGCACATGATGCAACGGCTTTAGTTCAGCAAAAGGGTGGAATCTTTGAGGAAATTTTAATTGATCAAGGTCTAGACGATCAGTTTTATGCTCAATTGAATCCTGAAAAGTTTAAGCAAGCTTGTCTAGAAGCAGGGCAACATTTAACTTTACGCCAGCACAAAGGCTACGATCATGGTTATTACTTTATTCAAAGTTTTATTGATGATCATCTGCAATTTCATGCGATTCAGTTAGAAAAGGGAATGGCTTAAAAAAAAGAAGCTCGATTGAGCTTCTTTTTAATGATGCTGCCATTCAACAATAAACTCTTGCTGTGCCATACGATTTAAATGATCAATAACCACCTGTTCTAGACGAGCAACATCTTCTTGCTGATTTTCAATCAATACATCTAAATGCTGTTCTTGTGGTGTAAGCGTCACTGTTGCTGTCGGCATAAAAATTTTTGAATACTGCTCAGTCTCTGATACTTCAAATTTGTGCTTCCAGTGATTCAATAACCGTTTACTGATACGTTTACCATCGTGAGTTGTAATTTGTGTCGTACTATTCATTTTTTAACTGCATATGATTTCACCATTAAAAATAGCAAAATCGTATGCAGTTAAAAACAGTATTCATGCAACGTGTTGTTGCAAGTTTGCAATGTCGTAATCGTATCTTTGTAACAGCCTAAAGCCGATGAATTTGTTATAATTCAATTATCATTTTTCAAAGTTTGCCAGGTCATTCATGTCCAAGCCTTATTTAATTGCTCCTTCGATTTTATCTGCTGATTTTGCACGTTTAGGTGAAGATGTAGAAAAAGTTTTAGCTGCGGGTGCAGACGTTGTGCATTTTGATGTCATGGATAACCATTATGTACCAAACTTAACTTTTGGTGCAGGTATTTGTAAGGCATTGAAAAATTATGGAATTAAGGCGCCAATTGATGTGCATCTGATGGTTTCACCTGTTGATCGTATGATCGGTGATTTTTTGGAGGCAGGTGCAGATATTATTACTTTCCATCCAGAAGCAACGGATCATATTGATCGTTCTTTACAACTGATTAAGGCGGGTGGTGCTAAAGCAGGTTTAGTTTTCAATCCAGCAACCCCTTTACATTACCTTGATTATGTTCTCGATAAAGTAGATCAAATTTTATTGATGAGTGTGAACCCTGGTTTTGGTGGGCAAAAATTTATTCCAATGACATTGGAGAAACTTCGCCAAGCACGCAAAATCATTGATGCCAGCGGTCTTGATATTCGTTTAGAGGTTGATGGTGGTGTTGGCCCAGCAAATATTCGTGAAATTGCTGAAGCGGGTGCAGATATGTTTGTAGCTGGTTCGGCAATTTTTGGTCAACCTGACTATAAAACTGTAATTGATCAAATGCGTGCAGAATTAGCTCAAGTTGGTGCAAAAGACATTTAGTGTTTTCATCCTATTTTTCACATAAGGTTGTGGATAACTTTGTTTATAACTGGGTGGATAACCGTGTTGATAAGCAAGTGGATAAGATGTTGTTAAAATAAACAAAATGATTTCAGTTGTTTATATTCTCAACAAAAATATCAAAAAAGGACAAATTTTTGTCCTTTTTTTTGTGCGTCAAGTCCTTTATTTTGCTTTATTTTTGTTCATAACGTATTTTATTCTTTTTCGTTTGATAAATCGGCAATTCTGTTGCTTAAATGCAAGGAATTAGCATAATTGAACATAAAGTAGATTGTGCATAAGATAGAAAGAAATTATGCTAAGTAAATCGCATTCATTTGATGATTGATCCAAGGATATTTAGTGCAACTTCATAAAAAATACAAGCATCTATGGTTTGTATTCCTGATGATATTTTTCATCGGGGGAAGCGGTGCGTCTATTGCAGCAGTCCAAAAGATTCAACTTGATCAAAAGATGCCTACAGCGCAAGTGATGCCATGTCATGATCAACAGATGACACGTCCGCATCATCAAATGGATATGTCGCATGATGTAACCAATGTGGTTAAATGCCATGATGGGCAAATGCAAGATCAGCAAGATTGCCCCGATTGTAATAATATTTCTCATTGCCAAACGATTAATTTTGCACTCGATCAACAAATTCCAAGCCTGTCTGTTTCACCTTTTTTTGAGCTAAACACTTATAAAAATACAGCGTATCAAGCTCGTCATCTTGCCGGTCATTGGCAAGAAATTTTACGTCCTCCTAGAACCTAATCTGTCTTAGAAGCTCTTTTTCGCTTCAACGAGCGATTTAAAAATAGTTCACAGATTAGGAAAATATTATGTCCTCAAAAATATATGCTGGTGTCATTGCTGGCTTAAGTCTAATTTTTGCGCCTTATACTTTGGCTGCAATAAAAGAATATCATCTGAACATTAATCAAGGAATGGTCAATGTTACTGGAAAACCTGTCAAACGTATTACGGTAAATGGCAAATTTATTGCGCCGTTATTAGAGTTTGAAGAAGGGGATGAAGCGGTCATTCATGTGCATAATCAACTCAAAGATCAAGATACGTCATTACATTGGCATGGATTACTTTTGCCAGGATTGATGGACGGTGTACCTGGTTTTAATGGCTTTAAAAGTATTAAGCCGAATGGCAGTTTTGAGTATCGTTTTAAAGTTCGACAAAACGGAACTTATTGGTATCACGCGCATAGTAAAGGACAGGAACAAGATGGCTTATATGGCCCTTTGGTAATTTATCCGAAAGACAAACAACCTATCGCGGCACATGAGAAAGCTGAGCGTGATTATGTGGTGATGTTGTCTGATTTTCATGAAACGGAAAGCGACAAGATCATGGCAAATTTGAAGAAGTCGGCTGAGTATTACCAAAACCAACGTGAAACGGTGGGTGATGTCTGGAAGCAGGTGAAACAAGACGGTTTAAAAGCAACGTGGCAAGATCGTTCGATGTGGAACCAGATGCGGATGCTCAAAACCGATTTATCTGATGTCACTGGTTATACTTTCTTGGTGAATGGGAAAACACCTCAACAAAATTGGACAGGCGCTTTTAAAACGGGTGAAAAGATTCGTTTGCGCTTTATCAATGCGTCAGCCATGTCTTTTTTTGATGTGCGTATTCCCAACCTAAAAATGACAGTCGTTAGTGCCGATGGTCAGCCAGTGAAACCCGTTCCCGTAGATGAATTCCGTATTGGTACAGCAGAAACTTATGATGTATTGGTTGAACCTAAACAGGCGCATTATCAAATTGAAGCAGAGTCAATTGACCGTTCTGGTTTTGCAATTGGGTCATTGCAGAATGAACAAGTGACCAATCCAACCTCAGTGCAAATCCCAAAATCACGCCCACGTGCATTATTGACGATGGAAGATATGGGCATGGATCATGGTTCGCATGGTCAGATGGATATGAGCAAAATGGACCATGGTTCAGATCAGCCAGTGAATATGGCCAATATGAATCATAGTCAGCATCAGATGCCTCAAGGTAAAGCACCAGTTACACCGATGCAAAAAACAGCGATGGATCATCGCTCACATGAAAAAATGGACATGTCGAAAATGGATCATAGTGGACATGGTCAGATGGATATGAGCATGATGGATCACAATGCTCATACGCAGATGACGATGGGGGAGATGGATCATAGCCAACACCAAATAACGGCATCTTCTAGAAAAATAACTTCAGATACCGTTCAGGGCTGGGCGAATGCAGCAACACCAATCGGTCAGAAAGCCTTAACTTATGCAGATTTGAAGTCGTTGCAATCACAACCTGAGCGTTATAGTCGTCCAGCAGAGCGAGAATTGGTGATTCGTCTTGGGGGCACGATGGAGCGTTACATCTGGACGATTGATGGTAAAAAGTTTAGTGATCCTGACTTCAAACCTTTAACCGTGCGTTATGGCGAACGTATCCGTCTCAAATTTGTGAATGAAAGTATGATGGCGCATCCAATGCATTTACATGGCATGTTTATGCAGTTGGAGAATGGTCAGGCACCGCAGGATATGCCAAATAAACATACGGTGATCGTGCCGCCGGGCAAAACTGTTACAGCTCTACTGACTGCGGATGAGCTCGGTGAATGGGCGATTCATTGTCACCTGTTATACCACATGAGTGCGGGCATGATGAGTAAATTGATTGTCGCAAATGTCGATGGCAGCAAAGTTTCACAAACTATGTCTGTTCAACCTACTCAAGGAGCGAGCCATGCACATCACTAAGCAAGCTTCTACGATGAAACGCTATACACAATTATTGGCAATTGGTGGCATGGTTTCTTGTTTGAGTGTATTTGCATCTGCACATGAGGGGCATGATCAAATGATGCAAATGGATCAGTCGGTACAACAGAATATATTGATGGAGACATCATCTCCTGTTGATCATTCAGAACATCAACCTGAATTAAAGCAAGTACCATCTGATATTCAACATGATACACATGATCATCATCGTGAACATGGTGGACAAATTTATCAAGCCACAGCGATTAAAAATGCATGGATCGTTGATGACGATGGTCGAGGCAGTGCCAGTACTGAGCTAAAAACATGGGTGGGAAGTGATAAAAATAAAATATTCATTCAAGCACATGTTGAAAAAGCAGAATCGGAAAAAACTCAAACCGAAACAAAGCTGTTATACAGCCGCAATGTTGCTGACTTTTGGGATGTACAAACTGGTGTTCGTTATCAATATCAGCCTGAGCAAAAGCATGATAAAAATCAATGGGACGCGGTATTGGGATTACATGGTCTAGCGCCGTATTTTTTTGAAACCGAAGCCTATATTTATGCAGGTCAAAACCAACGCTGGCAACTGAGTTTGGAAACAACACGCGATGTATTATTTACGCAAAAGTTGATTGCTCAACCTTATTTGAATGCAGATGTAATATTCAATGATGAGTCAAGTTATGCAAATAAATCTGGATTATCTAAACTTCAGATAGGCCTGCAAACGCGTTATGAAATCAGTAAAAAAATAATGCCATTTATTGATGTCGCTTATGCATACAACAAAGGTTTGAAACAAACCGAATTACAGTCGGCTACAGACAGTAAAAAAGGTTGGCTATATGGTTTGGGACTTACGTTAAAGTTCTGATCCTTTGTCTAAAATGTCACTTCCCTGAGATACTGTTGGTTTATACTGACAGTATCTTTTTTGAGTCATTCATGGTGCATAAATGGCTTTAGAACAACAAGACAATTTAATAACTGATAAAGCAAATGAATCTCTAAGTCGGAGAGAAAAAACACAAAATTTGATAACTCAATTTGACGCTGTTCCACGTGATGGCAGTATGAAAGTCAGTTTTTATTATATTCCACACATGAGTAGTTTGGTGGAAGTACAACGTATTCGAAAAGCATTATTGCCATTTGCTGAAATTTTAGTTGAACATAGTATTGATTTGGATACACGTCATCTAACTTTATATCATCATTATGGAATTGATGAGGTGACAATTGCTCTAATTCGCTTGAGCTTGGGAGCTGAGTTACAACAAACTTTGTCACATTATGAACCTTTAGAAATGAATACTTTGAATACAGATACTGCAACTTTACAGGAGCATAAAAATGAGTCACAGGATAGTTATTTAAGTGCTTTAAGTCATTTTTTAATTTCATGCTTCAATCATTTAAAGCAATGGATAAAATGCTTACAAGGAAAGAAGGATAATTAAGCATGCCAAGATGGATGTATGGCGTAGTAGGATTGGCTATCGCATGGTTGGTTTGGACACAGGTATTAAAACCAGCGCCAAATATTAGTCAAATGACCACTCAACAAGGCGTACAGATTAATGCATTAGAGCGTTATGAAGGCGCATTTCGTGTGCTTTCTAGAGAAGACTACAATTTAGGGCGTGAAGCTGAATTTTCACCAATGGATATTGCTGTTGGTTGGGGAGATATGGCAAATCCGCAGATCTATAAACAAATTGATGTATCACAAAGTAATCGTTGGTATCACTGGCGTATAGATCATCAACCGCCTATTTCTTTGAGAGAAATCGCAACGCATAGTGCCAATATGCATCTGGTTCCTGCCAATGCTTATGTCGCATCTCAAATGAAAAAAATTAAAAAAGATGATTTAGTCTATTTAAAGGGTTCTTTAATCGAAATCCAGACAAAAGATGGCTGGCATTGGAAAAGTTCTTTATCCCGTGAAGATACAGGAAACGGGGCATGTGAGCTAATGCAGGTCGATCAGATTTCATGGCAGTAAATCTTAACCTTAGATAAAGCTTTTAATTTTTAAAATACTGCACTGGAATCCATACATAACCTTTCACATAATCTCGAAATTTTACAGTACACTGCTTTTCCTAAGAGGACGACCTCACTTCAAAAGCATCACGTTGGGACGACCCAACTCTTGTTAAGGTTGAGTGTGAAAAATGGCATGGGCAATTTTAATTTTGGCGGGTATTTTTGAAATTATTTGGGCATATTCAATGAAGATGTCTGAGGGTTTTACCAAGCTAACGCCAAGTATCGTGACCCTCATTTTTATGATTTTAAGTGTCGTATTATTGTCAATTGCAATGCGATCGTTGCCTTTGGGTACAGCTTATACGGTTTGGACGGGAATTGGTGCGATAGGATCATTTATTGTTGGCATCATGGTTTTAAATGAACCAATGACTGCGATGCGAATGATTGCTGCAATATTAATTGTATCTGGCTTAATGCTGATGAAATTGTCATCAAATTAATGGTTTAAGGAGAGTGTAATGCAACTGGTGTATATGTACATGGATTCTCCTGTGGGTGCATTAAAACTGGTTGCTCATGATCATGCACTGGTCGCCGTGATGTGGGACAATGAAGATCATAAACGAGTTCGACTGGCTGAACTGATAGAAGATCATCAACATCCGATGTTACTTCGAGTTAAAAAACAATTAGAACAGTATTTTGCAGGGCAACGTCAGCAATTTGATTTACCTTTGGACTTTCAAGGGACAGATTTTCAACAACAGGTTTGGCAGACTTTATTAACTATTCCATATGGCGAAACACGTAGTTATAAGGAAATAGCCGTTCAGATTGGTAATGAAAAAGCAGTGCGTGCTGTTGGGGCAGCCAATGGTAAGAATCCGATTTCGATTATTGCGCCGTGTCATCGGGTGATTGGTTCGAGTGGGGCATTAGTTGGTTTTGCAGGTGGTTTGGATAAGAAGCAGATTTTACTGAGTTTAGAGCAAAGCCAAATTCCATAATCTGTAGTGTTAATACTCGATTTTCATTTCTTTTTGGAATAAGCTACTTAACAGATATGAATCGACATATTTTATGACTTGAACCGTAACTCAGTTATTCGCGAGGCGGTGTCTTGCTTAGTGTAATTCAATATTAGGAATAACCTTCGGTTCGAGTTACTTTGGTTTCGCCCAAAGTAACCAAAGGCATTGTCATCTACAAAAACTGTTCACTTGTTGCATTTGTTTTATCTATCGCAGAAACGGGATATTACAAATACCACGCAGGTTGTAGATGACCTTTCCGAGTCTCATATATAGGGTATGTATTCATTTTCTTTTTCATAACAAATTGAATGGAAGTTTAAAAATGGCTGTTGGTGACGTAACTATGCCACTTATGCATGTGGTGCAGGGTGTAAAAATTGGCTCAACTGAGGCGTATGTACGTTATCCAAACCGACGCGATCTGGTCATTTTTGAATTTGCTGAAGGCTCAAACGTTGCAGGGGTGTTTACCCAAAGCGCTTTTGCTGCTGCGCCTGTTCAATTGAGTAAAAAGCATTTAGCAGAAAATACACCACGTTACTTGATTATCAACACAGGCAATGCCAATGCTGCAACAGGCACAGTCGGTTATAAAAATGCAGAAGCTACTTGTGCTAAGTTGGCTGAGTTAGCAGGCGTGCAAACCAATCAGATTTTACCGTTTTCAACGGGTGTGATTGGTGAGCAATTACCAATTGAACGTTTAGTGCAAGGTATTCAACCTGCATTAAATGATTTAAATGCTGATCGTTGGGCGGATGCTGCATCAGGTATTATGACCACAGATACCACACCAAAAGGTGCATCTGAGCAGTTTGAACTGGACGGCGTAACTTATACGATGACGGGGATTAGTAAAGGTGCAGGCATGATTCGTCCAAATATGGCGACCATGCTCAGCTTTGTGGCAACCGATGCGCCGATTAGCCGTGAAATGGTACAGCGGTTACTGCAAACCACGGTTGAGCATTCATTTAACCGTATTACCATTGATGGTGATACCTCAACCAATGATTCGTGTATTTTTGTCGCAACTGGATTAGCAGGTGGTGTTGAGATTCAGAGCCAAGAGGATGCACGTTATCAACAGGTTCTTGATGTGCTGGCGCGTATTATGAACCGTTTAGCGCAATTGATTGTGCGTGATGGTGAAGGTGCGACCAAGTTCATTACTGTACAGGTTGATGGTGGAGAAAATACTCAAGAATGTTGTGATGTTGCCTATAGTGTTGCCGAGTCGCCGTTAATTAAAACTGCTCTATTCGCTTCAGATCCAAACTGGGGGCGAATTGTGATGGCGATTGGTAAGGCAGGTGTACCCAACCTAGATAGTAGTAAAGTACAAGTTTGGTTAGGTGATGTACAGATTTGCTTAGATGGTGGTGCAAACCCAGATTATACTGAAGAAGCAGGTGCAGCCGTCATGGCTGAAAAGGAAATTAGCATTCGTATTGACCTCGGTCGTGGTACAGCTAAAGACACGGTTTATACCTGTGACTTTTCTTATGACTATGTCAAAATTAATGCCGATTATCGTTCATAAATTTGCGTTATAATAAAGCCTCCACAGTGAGGCTTTTTTTATAAGCTGGTATGTGGATAGTGTGATATTAACTAAATGCTCACCAAGATACCCACGTTATAAGTTTGCAGCGATGCAAGCACGCAGGATAGAGAAGACGCTTTATGAATGATGCGAATTTAATTGCGAACGAAGCCAAAAATATTGTGCAGGCGCATTTAGATCGTTTGGGCGAGCCAAAGGACAATAGTCTTAGCCCAGAAGTGAAACAAGAAAAGTTTGCCCAAATTGCAGCTGAGTTGAAAAAGCGAAATGCAGTGCTTGTGGCTCACTATTACTGTGATCCTGAAGTACAAGAGCTTGCTGAACTGACAGGGGGCTGTGTTTCTGATTCATTGGAAATGGCACGTTTTGGTCGTGATCATCCTGCAACAACCCTTGTGGTGGCAGGCGTAAAGTTTATGGGCGAAACCTCTAAAATTTTATCACCAGAAAAAACAGTGTTGATGCCAACTTTAGAAGCAACTTGTTCACTTGATTTGGGTTGTCCTGTAGATGAGTTTTCAGCGTTCTGTGATCAGCATCCTGATCATACCGTGGTGGTGTATGCCAATACCTCGGCGGCTGTAAAAGCACGTGCCGATTGGGTTGTGACTTCAAGTTGTGCGGTTGAGATCATTGAACATTTAGATAGTTTGGGCGAAAAAATTATTTGGGCACCTGATCAACATTTAGGTCGCTATATTCAGAAGAAAACAGGCGCTGAAATGTTGTTGTGGGATGGTGCATGTATCGTGCATGAAGAATTCCGTGCCCGTGGTATTGCGCAAATGAAAGCGCTCTATCCAGATGCAGCGGTATTGGTTCATCCTGAATCACCTGAATCGGTGGTGGAAATTGCCGATGCTGTTGGGAGTACCTCGCAATTGATCAAGGCTGCGCAGACACTTCCACATAAACAAATGATCGTGGCAACTGACCGTGGCATTTTCTATAAAATGCAGCAGGCCGCACCTGATAAGGAATTATTTGAAGCACCGACCGCAGGCGAGGGTGCAACCTGCCGTTCATGTGCACATTGTCCGTGGATGGCAATGAACGAACTGGATGGGATTTTGCATGTGTTACAGCATGGTGATCAGGAAATACACGTTGATCCAGCCCTGGCTGAACGTGCCAAATTACCTTTAGATCGAATGTTGAACTTTAGCGCTTCGCTAAAGCGTTAAAATGCTTGTTAAATATACATTTGATAAGGAAAAATCATTTTTTTTAAAACTAGGTGTTGACGTGATGCAACGTCAAGCCTAGAATGCACACCGTACCGCACGATGTGCGATACAATAAAAGCTGAGAAATCGGAGCATAGCACAGCCTGGTAGTGCACCTGGTTTGGGACCAGGGGGTCGTA
>ERZ650312.685-NODE-685-length-19018-cov-4.961293_pt1 | contig 19018 bp, 14 predicted proteins | sample MGYA00376248_ERZ650312 | MGnify/ENA primary metagenome ERZ650312 (study PRJEB26733, sample SAMN07839316) | wastewater metagenome | biome: urban; feature: wastewater treatment plant; material: waste water | place: USA: North Carolina | collected 2016-07-28 ... | reverse complement strand
CCGTATGAAAGCAGTAGGCAAGAAACCTCTGACAGGTGGTATCAATGAGGATCTGCGAGTCAATGAAGACTCACTGGCTTTTGAATCTATGGCTATCCGTTTTTACATCACTACTGAAGTAAAATCAGGAATTGGAGACAAGGGCGTGTTCGCTAATCAGCTTAAAACGGTTTTCTCTAAAGTGATGGATTACGATATCACTACTGAGAATGGTACTAAAATTGATGCTGTCTTCGGAGCTAGAAGTATTGATGATCGTATCGTGCTATCACCAATCATTATTGGCACCACTAATGTAGTGCTTGAACTCATAGGTAAAGAAGCAGTAAAAGCTTATTTCAACGACTAGGAACTAATAGAAAATGAAAACTGAGAAACTTCACAATGTGCTAAGTAACGCTCGTGTTATTTCTAACGCTACAGAGCTTAGCGCCGCTATTGTCAAGAAGGTGTCTGGTAACGTAGTTGCTAACTCCATCAATGGCTCTCAGCTGTCTCGTGATACCTTTAAGGGTCTGATGCTGTCTCGTCTGCAAAAGCAATTGAACCTGTCTCCCGCTGGTACAAATGCAACCACAGACAAAGTACCTGCTATCACACAAAAGGTGCTGTTGATGGCTGCTGGTGCTACCGAAAACGGTGTGGCTCTTTATCCACAACCAGGCAGTCCTCTTGCTCTCATGTCTGGTATGGGTGAGGCACTGCAACTGGACTTGTCTTACTTGTCCGGTATGAGTGATAACGAGGTCGTAGAGAGCCTGGCTTCTATCTTGGAAGCTGAACCCATGAGCGACGCTGCTAACCCTTATGTAGCAGGTGACTACCAAGTTACAGTGAACCAAATCAGTGAACGACTGACAGAGCACATTTCGTTTATGCGCAATGTAATCGTTCCTTTGATTGATGAATACTCACTGAAAGTCAACACAGATATCGAAGCTCCTACCAACATCATGGAGAAGTTTGATATCCGTATCACTGATCTGGCTGAGCCACTCAATGACGAGGGATTCTACTCTACCATTGAATCTTCTTCTGGTGGTAACTACGTCTCTCCATCTGTGCGTATTCGCTCAGCAGATGTAGGTATGGACACTATCAGCAAGATGCTGGTAACTGGCTCGAAGTCTTTTGATGATGCTATTGCTGTGTGGACAGCTAAGCTGGGTGAAAAGGCTGTGCTGGGCTTGTGGTCTAAAGTGTTTGGTCCCTACAGTGTAGACCTGATGGAAGCCCTGGCTAGTCCCGATAAGGCAGACGTGGCTTTGTTTACATGGCTGGTGGCTGGTCGCCTTCCCGAAGAAGTGCCAGAAGGTACAGGCATGACCATGGCTCAGCTGAAGATTGCATGTGCACAGTACCGTGAGGTCAGCGCTATTGCTCTTCGCCAACACGTTGATAACTATCGTCTGCTTGAAAAGTCTGGCGTATTGGTCTTGTCTTACAATGACCGTACCAGTGTGGTGAATGTGCATGCTAAGAACTACGCTAAGTACATTAGCGATGGTGGTAAGAACGAAGTCATCCTGGGTGCTATGCTCAGTGACTCTGTAACCACTCCACGCACCATTAGTGCAATGATTGAAAACGCTAGCAAGTTCCTTGCACAGTACGAATCTATTCGTGCTTTGGAAAATGCACGTTATCGCAACGCTATGTTTGAACGTGTCAAGCGTTCGCTGGTGGTGAACTTCGCTGATCTGCTCTTGCAAGATCGCGGTGAGTTTGAACAAAACGCATGGAACAAACTAGGCCTGACTCAGGCAGCTTTGGTCAAGCGTGCTGAAGACATCGTAGCAGGTATCAACGGCCAAGACACTAAGGACTTGTACTCCCTGTGTATTCGTGTGATGACTGGTGCTCGTTTTTACTACACTGATGCCATGGTGTTCCTGACTTCGATGAATATCGCAGCAAAGGAAAACAAAGACATCGATGCACGTGAAGCAGCACTGGTGGCTACTGTTGAACTCACTGTAGACTACGTAGCCGATCAAATCGTGCGCACTAACGTCTGATTGAATGCAAAAGTTAGATTGGTAAAGCTATGGAAAAACCTCTGGTAAGAGATGCAGCCAAAGTCCGCGCCAATCTTCAAAAGCTTAGCAACTCAACAATAGTTACTTCCAAGCCCTGTAAGGTTATCCTGCCTTGCAGGTTTGAATCTTCAGGGCTTGCTGAAATTGGTGTTGAAACCATTGTACTTGGTTTGTTTGCTATTGAATATGAAGACGAAGGCAGTCGTTATTATGGCGTGATTAACGTCAACGCTATGGTAAAGCTCGGCCCTGCGCGAATAGATAAAGTAAAGATAGGTGGAAATGATTACTATCAATTCTCCTATGATGCTGGCTCCGTGGTAATTGCAAATTACAACTTGTTTTTGCAAGACGTATTGGTTTATGAAATCTACAACGAACTTATCTCTGCTGGTAAGGTTCCAGATTACGTAGACTACGAAGACCTTGGTTCTATCTTTGATAGTGCCGTGGACTACGCAGGAGCCAATGTGGGTCGAAATGAAGAAGTCACTGAAACACTGGTGGCTATCATCAGTCGAATTAAGTCCGACAGAAACAAACAGTTCAGAACACTAGCAGGAGATGAGCAGGCTATGAAAACTCAAAAGCCTGCTTATATTCCTTTGCGAAGTGTGATCTACTCAGCAACTAATACTCTGAATAAACTCGCAGGCTCTTACATGCAAGTGGGTGTAGTGAGTGCTCTTGTGACTCCATCTGAGAAGGTAGAGAAACTAGAAGAGATTTTGCGTCGCTAATTAAACAAACCCCCTTATTCCCTACAGGTGTAATCATCTGTAGGGAATATACTTCGTTTGAGGTCTTAAATCATGTCAACTGAATTTACTAAAGCCGTCAGGTTTGAGTGTACTTCCTTGCGGGGTACTAATAAAAAGGGTCTATTGCCCAAAGATGAAAATGGCTATCGCTGGATGCCTATTGGTGGATTGAACATTTTTAATAGCGCAGGTCAGTACTACACACTCGAAGGAGCTCGTGAACTGTTTGCTGAATCTAGCCAGTTCAATCGCCGTATTCAGCGCGGTGCTTTGCGTGGTGAAGTAGGTCACCCTGTGCGTCAGCCTGGCCAAAGCATGGATTCTTACATGCAGCGCGTCTTAGAGATTGATCCCACAAATGTGTGTGCACACTTTGCAAAGATTGAGCTGAACTTTGATGACTACAGTGGCCCAGAAGGCCCAGTCGTAGCAATCATGGGTTTGGTGGCTCCTAGCGGCCCTCACGCAGCCATGCTTGAGCGGTCTTTTAATAGCCCTCATGAAAACGTGTGCTTCTCTATTCGTGCTTTTACTCGGGATTATATCTCTCGCGGTATTTGTAACCGAGTATTGAAAAACATTATTACGTTTGACTACGTTAATGAGCCCGGTATTGCTATTGCTGAAAAGTTCAAGTCTCCAGCACTGGAGTCTTTTAATGAGGTGATGGTGACTAAGTCTCAACTGGAGCGTGCTACTTGTCAAACGGCTCATGCTGGCGTGGCAAAGGAAAGTGTAGCCCTCACAGCAGACGAGCTATTTGAGTCCTTTGGATGGGCTGCTGAGTCTATCGACAAGCCTATCTTTACTCGTTGGAAATAAATTCAATGAATACATATCTTCCTAGGGTCCAAAAGACTCTAGGAAGTATGTTCATTTATTTGATTCAAATTAATTTCAGGCACTTATTATTAAATTGAGTTAGTGTAGTTATTAATAAAAACAAGCAACCCAAACCGCTTATCTTTAACAATTTCTCAACCAAGAGCTTTCAATGGAAAACACAACCATCATTATCGGTACTAAGGAATATGACGTTTCTCGAATCGTGACTATTCACCGAGAGGGTCATAAGGCAGTCGCCAACATCGCTGACATTGATCTTAATGGATCTTTGGTGAGCAAGGACATCCAAGACTATGTGGTGATCCCAGCTGCTGACAATAAGTTCAAGGCTGTGCTGGTGCCATACACTGATGAGTCTAAACCAAACCGCAACCCCAAAGTGAGTGTTTACATCCTGTCCAAATTCGTTCTCAAGAAGGCAGATGCAAATGCTTTTTACCAAACAACACAGACAGAGCGTTTTGTGGACCGTTACTCTAGTGCCCGTCCACGCTACGACAGTCGCCGCCAGGGGAGATACTGATGAAGTAAAATAACCAAACCTCATCTCTCCCAATAGAAAAAATTACGTACACGACAAGTGATGTGCACTAGTCATGTACTATTGTGATCTTCATTTTAAACACAAGGAAACCAAAATGTCTGATAAAGAAACAACTCTCAAAGCCCTGTCTGCTCCCGTACAAGAACTGAGCGAAAAGCTGATCACCTCTGTTACCTTCTCTGGTGAAGGCGAACACATCAAGTCTACTCTGGACGAAGGCTCCTTTGTGGCACACATGCCTGAAGGTATCACTCCCGAGATCGACAAGGCTGTCCAAGCTTACCGCAGCACCTTCCGTGCAGCTGGCGTGCATAGCCTGGGTCTGGCATCTGTCAAGAAGATGTCTGAAGACAAAGCCATCAAGACGATTGAAGGCACCATCAATATGGGTGCTGAAGGCACTACATCGGTGCTGGTCGAACGCAGCCATGCATACCAAAACCGCATGGGTGGCGGCGCTCCCCAAGAAGTCATCAAGTATGGCCAAACCACCGTGGGCATCCATCTGGCTGACACTCCAAAAACTGGTCAACTGGGTCTGGCTCGTCGTCACATCGGTGTGGCTGCAGCTGAAGCCTTTGGCAAGAAGTAATAGCTAGCTAATAGCTTATCTTTGCAAACTACTAGACACTGGTAAAAAGCCAGTGTCTAGTATGCTGTATTTTTATTTGTCTCAATGGTCAGCGCGGGATGTTGAAGTGTATAAATGTTTTGGGAAACTTAATCACTTCAATACTCATCCCAGAGGTTTTGTAAAAATGTCTTCAGATACTCATTGCGCTATTTTTGTTTGTCAGAAAAAACTCTCAGAACACGACGCTCAATACCGTAAGTTCTACAACGATCATTCATCCCCAGCATTGGTGAGGCAGGCGCTAGCTAAATTGACTAGCACTATTGCTGACTCTAGTGAAAACAAAGTCACCTATATCGACGACAGCTTCAAAGAAACTTATAATCTGGTTGCTAAAAATGGATTACTAGTTACGACTCAGTTGACATCGGCAAAACCCACCTGTATCAAAACATACAGCATCAGAAATCCTTCAACATTTCAGCACTTCAATAAACTTTGTAGTTTCATTGATGCTGCGCTTGACGAAGTGCAAGCTAGTGCGTTGGTAAGCTATCTCAATACACTCATTAACCTTACGCACAAAGGCTATGTCTTTGATTGTCATGTTGAACCTACATACATGGCTCTCAATATGGAGTCCACTAGAACAAAACTTAACGTGGACGTAACTATCGAAATAGTCTAAAGGCTATAAAAGAATTCACAGCATACTCCCAGTACTCCAAAAGAGTACTGGGAGATATGTTTGCTTTTTATTTTTTGTCTATTTACAGTTCATACACTGGCAAGCCAGCCATGCCCAACAAGAGGTCTGTACCGTTAGCACGTTTAATGAACTCAATAAACAGAGTACTGTTTGGTGCAATCGACTGAGTCACCACCAGCTCGCTATTCCACTGGGAAATAGGATACTCGAATCTAACTCCATTGAGCTCAATAGCGAAGAAGTTAGGAGTCACTGGATTGACTTCACGTTGGCGATCAATCAGAGGCTTGGTGTTCAGATACAATCTTTGCAGCCATTCATTAACATCAAGAGCACCGCTACCCACACGCAGTGAATAGTTAGAAGCAGAGTTCATACGTGCATTTGCTCTCAAACCAACACCATACAGAGGATCTTGGTAAGGCTCAAAAGCAATAGTCCAGTTCGTAGTGCGTTCTGTTCCTGGTTCACGCAAAACAACCGTAGTCGTTTGTACGTGCTGGTATGACTTAAAGGACATACTCACATCGCGCAGGTTCAGGCGCACAGTGAGGTTTTGTACCTTACCGTATGCCTTACCATCAAAAGTGTCCCCAGTAGTGCCTGGATACACGTAAGGTGTCACTTCAAAAGACACACCGCGATCCAAGTTGTAAAGGAACCACTTCATCTGGTAGCCCACAGTGGAGTCAACCCAAACAGGATAGCCATACAGTTTTACAATGTACGCACCTTCTTGCTTGATAGTGGTCATCTGGTAGGGTTCTGTGACAAACTTACCTTCTCCAGAAGTAGCGTTGTAAGTCACCTCCCCATTGCTGAGCATGTAGCTTGCATCAATTGGGAAAGATTGATTAGGTACTGTAGAGATAAAGTTCTCCAGTCCCATAATGCGGAACTTAACACCGTCGACAGGGACTTCTACGGTTGATCCATCTGAGTAGTGAATCAAGCCAATAAAGTTAAAGGCATCAATGTGTGTATTCATCGGGATGTTGATGATGTGATCATCAGTATCTGACAAATATGGAGTCTTAATGCCAATCTTGGTGATGTATTTTTGAGATGCATCCACAGGCATGATAAAGCTTGTGTTCACTACCCACATCTTCTTTCTAGCAATGACCTTACCAAGGTCATTATAAGCCACTACAGTGACTTCTTCTGCATCACGCATAGCTCGGTTAGTGTTGCAGCTTTTAACGCGTTTGAGAGCATGATTGGTGGTGTTGTTCAACGTCACCAGTTCCAGTGGAACATTGTGCGTGAGGAACTGCCCTGTGTTATCGTACAAGAAGCTGACCGCTTTGCCGCTTTCTGCACTGATATCGGAGCCCAAGAAAATCTTTACGTAGGATGTATCTGTGCCACCAATTTGGAAACGTGCATCTACGCTCAAAACAAATGGAGTCACTGAGGTGTCTAAGTAAACACGATAGGAATCCACTGTGTTGCCCGAGAATGGATCATCAGCTGCATCTTCACAAGAACACTCATGACGTACCTTTTCATAGGTTGGGATGAGTGTAGTGGGGTCTAGGTTCACTACCTTGTAGGTAATGGACTCAGGACCCTCTGTGTCTTCAGCATAGTCACCGATTTTAGGCACGTATCGACCAGCTCCTACGGTGCCGTCAAAACACTCTTTCTTGTTCCACCACTTCCATGGTGCGTTCCCATCATAAACGGCTACTTTGCCATCTGTGCCAGTAATGCCTAGTGTGGTAGGCGGAATAGTGTTAGCCATTAAACTTCCTTTAGTTCATTGTTACGAAGGGTGACAGCTGCACCAGCGAACGCATATAGAGTTTTACTGCTTTTTCTACAAACCGATATTGGTTAATAGTCAAGGGAACAACAAAATCAAGATTGTGCGGGTGAACAATCACGTATCTATCATCTACTGCATTTTCAATTTGAGTGGGGTCAAATTTTAGCAAGTACTCATATTGTTTAAGGGTCTTTATAGCTTCTTGATCAGAGTAGATCTTGTCAGCTATTGGGAGGGTTCCTCTGTAGATATCGTAAATGACCTTATTGCAAAATGGACTAAAGATCCGATATCTTGCAGTAATAGCGTTTGTACCAGTAGGTGAAGGTTGACCTAACTTTAGAGTCATGTAGTCAGAGACCACCTTATCCACAGCTTGGGAAGTATCCCTGTAGTTATACGTATCCGTATTGGCAAGTCCTCTTACAGGTACAACAATATCTCGAACACTGTAAGGCTTACCATTCAAAGCGTGAATGACTGATACACCTGAATGATTTTCATAGAACTTCAAACTCTGACGAGTCTTCAGACTTCCATCTACAACAATCCTGAGTACCTTATCATCACGAAGATCAAACTTGTTGTTATTGCTGAGCATACCGTACTCAACATAACCTCTGTCGTCTTCTTGACGAGGTTTTAAGTCTTTTGTACAAAAACCTGTAAAGCGCAAATGGATCTTTTGAGCTGTGGTGTCAGCATTGACCAAGTACTCTTTGTTGTTGATGTAGATCTCTGGGAAGTTAAAGACATAATCTACGTCTTTGACCAAAGGTCTGTCGTTGAGGAATACATCCAGCTCACCCATAGACACATGCATCACCCAGGTAGACCAATTAGGTCCACGTTTTTGAAGGTGGGTAAGAGTAACCTTGAGCTGACCGTTTTGGGTCATCGCTTCAATATCAAGAGCTAAGAACCTAGCATTGGTTCTCACTAAGCTGTAGCTGGAGATACTGGGTTCAATCCAAACGACACGTGAGTTTTCGTACTTGTACTTAGCTGTATTACCAGTCACGTCTTTGAATACGTTATTGGCGACACCATTGACTACCATGCACTCATAGACTCTGAAATCATTTTTCTCATCTACAGCCATGCTTCGGCTATTGTAGTACTCATCAAGATAGTCACCACCCCTGCCTGAGATAAACTCTACAAGGCTAGCGTTTGCATTGGTGCAAAAGTACTTATCTCCAGCTTCATGGATGTACCAACCAATGAGGTGTCCGTTAGAATCGTACTCATAAGCAGTAGCTCCTGTTTGCAAGCCATATGGGACATCAGCTACTTTTCTAGAGCTAAAGTCATACGTCACACTAGGAGTATCCCCAATGGCTTTACTCGTAGCATTGTAGCCATAAGCGTCACGCACTAAGTCATTAGTGATCCTACCGATAGGTGTTTCTAGCAAGCGGTTGAAAGCGCTTTCTTCAAGCACATCAGCTCGCCAATTAGAGACATTTGAATCAATCCCTAAGAAGGCTCTGAGGATATTGACTTCTTGCAGTTTGTATAACTCATGAATACGGTTATGTTCAAACACCAGTGGTCTATGAAAGCCAGATTTGCGGATATGCAACCGCACGTAAAGGTTATCCTTTACTACTGGGTTAGGAGACACACCTGTGGCTTGTAGCTTTGAAGCATACCTGTCCAAGTACTGAACACAGACACTATAGTCTCTATGAGTAATGTTTCTTAAAGCATCTTTAGAGTTTTTATGGTAATACACACCTTTGTGCCTAGTACCTGCTCCTGGCTGCACTACAAAAACATCAATGTCGTCTTGGTAATCAGTCGTTCCATTGTCTGCGCCTGTATAATGCAGCAGATACTTCTTCTTTTTATCTAAGGTGCTGTGAAAGTCATTGAGATCACCAATTTTGAAATCAATGATTTTGTAGATGCTAGAGTCATACACAAACTCAGCCACATCGCCAGGTCTGACACTAGCCAAATCAATGGTGTCTACCTTGAATCCATTGACAAATCCATACACATAACCAGGCATGGCTTTGTATGTGTCAAAGATTGCTTGGAAATTCAGGATTTCTTGATCATTACTAAAGACACCACCCCGCACATTAATGATGTCTGCTACTTGGTTAGCCTGCAAAGACTTGAAGTAGTAGTTGCTGTATACCCTCAAGAAGATCTGTCCATTGTTAAAGTCAAAAGGAATGCGATCATTTCTCTTGACAGCTAAGATCAGGTTCTTGTCTTCGTTGTAACGATAAAACGTTTGGAAACGAGGAAGCTGAATACCGTCATCGGTATAAATATCCACAACCATCTTGTAGAGGTTGCTAGTGTGTGCAAGGCTGACCCATTCATTCGTTGCTGGAAACAATCCAAGAATGAGTGGATGGATACCGCCAATTTGGTACATGTTCCAAAAAGAAGTGTCGTCAGGAAGTTTCACATAACGTGCAAGCACTTTTGTTTCTTTTCTGACACCACCATCACGTGAAATCTTAGCAGGCTCGATAATGTACTGCGTGTCCTGCTCTGGACTACACCATGCATTATCCATAGCGTGCTTTATGAGATAGTCTAGGTTCTTCATTGTTTGCACCTGGTATAAAGGGTCTGACCTTAAGTATACTGAAAATGTAGACACCAGAGGAGCAGCCCCTAGTGTCTACAAGTTTATTTGAATAATCTTCAGATATACAAAGGCATGTCTTGAAAACCTCCATTTGCTGTGTACATAGCAAAGAAAGCTTTCACGAAATCATTCTCTCCTTTGTTAGCAGCGTAACGCTTAGAGATCATAGAAATGTTGGAGTTCTTAAAAGACTTCTCATTGAAAGAAGTAAACACCAATGCAAGCCATGTAGGTGGATGCTCAAGCGCGCAAGGAGTCACCTCACGAGAGTTTACACCAAACCAAGTATTAGCTACCACAGTCACCAAGATGCCTGCGTTAAACAATTGCATGCGTTCATTTTCAACGATAGTCTTTACTGCGTTGCAAAAGTCATTGATATTTGCAAAAGGATTGACATCCAAATTCTCTACGATTTGATCGATGATCTTAAAGATCTCTTCGATTGGAGCGCGAGTAGCTTTGGAAGCAGCAAAGGCGATCTTTTGGCGATCATTTTCATCAGCCAACCCTGTGTCTGTGAACAAGCACTGGTAATACAGAGCTGCGATAATTTGAATACGTAAACGATCTTTAGGGTCTAGTCCAAATCTATTAGCTACTGCTTCACTGATCCAGTTACTATAAATAGCACATGGTACAAAGGAAATATCGCGCAGCAATGAGTACTGTCCTTCAATCCACATCTTAGACATGACACCCCTAGTAGACATGAACAAGAATTCACCACTGTTGCGAATACGGTTACCTGTTACACTGCCAGCGTGTTGGGGCAAAGCCATGCGACTAACAATGGGGCGTACATCAACTACCAGGTATTGCTTTTGGTTATTGCGACCTACACCAAATACAACAGGGTGAGCAAAAGCAGGGATAGCATCAGCATCTTTAGTGCTAGCTGACAGATAAAACAATTCCACACCTTGTTGGTTTTCACTAGGGGTGGAGCTCACTGCTGCGTTGTTGATAAAGTACTCTTGCAGAGGATGAATGAAACGATCCAAGTTAGCACCACTACCTACGGTGGTTTCGTATGGGGTTTTGAAAATAGCCATTTGATTCTTTCAAATATAAACACTATACGGAGGAAAAAGTACTTATATCTATGGTAGATGTAATTAATATTTTGATGACATCTAAAGACTCTTAAGTACTGAGGGTTCTATGAGGCACAACTGCTTCAGTATTGTCAAACACATGATTTTACTAAGACACCAATAAAGCATTGTTGTCTGTAGAAAATATTAGTAGTGCACATACTCCACACTAGCGAGCGTGGAGCTGAATAATGTGTCTACTAGTATAGAAATGTAATTTAACTTTATTGTATTTTTACAACAATGTTAAACTGCCAAAAGTAGCTCGCAGCAGCATCGGATAAACTGAAGATGCGCTAATACGTTTGTTTTGGTTTTGAAAATGCTTTTTTATTAAGGAACAAAAGATGTCAGCTATTATCGTCAATGCTGCGCCAATGACGTACCCATTGGGTACTAATGACGTAAGTACCGCTCAAGTGCCACGGGAAGCGGAAGCTTTGCCTACCCACTTGGTGAAAACTTATCTGTACACCCAAAAGGGTCCTGCTTATCCAGTGCTTTGCTCTGGCGCTGAGCGTGTCCGTATTTACGGTGCTGATTCGTTTAACCCTCTGAAGAAGTGGCACAACCACGCTACTGTCTTCTCCAACATCTTCGCTGCCGCTGGCAACGCCGAGATGATCCAGCGTATCATTCCTGCTGATGCTGGTCCTGAATCGAACCTGCTGCTGTCTTTGGACATCGTGCAAGATGAGATTGACGACTACGAACGCAACAGTGATGGCTCCATCAAGGAAGATGCTATCACTGGTAACAAGGTCAGCCTGGGTAAGATCCCTGGCACTCGTTACAAGTGGGTGGTCTCGCATATCAACACCACTGCTGATATGCAAACAAAGTTTGGCAAGCAAACCATCAAGCCCGGTACGATGGTTTCTACTGCTGCTGGTGCTGCACAATCACAAAGCTACCCTATCCTTGAATTCAAGGCTAGCTCTATTGGTGGCTGGGCTAACAATGTCGGTATTCGTCTGTGGGCTCCTAACACCCAGTCTAACGGCGGTGTGGATACCCGTGTGATGGCTAACGGTGGTGCTTATCCTCTGCGTTTGGCTGTGATCAAGCGTAACAGCGAAACCTCTAGCCCCACTGTTGTGGAAAACATGTTTGGTGAGCAATATGTGGACGTGGTATTCAAGCCAGGTTTCCTGCACCCCAACACAGAAAACCCACTGCACATCGGCAATGAAAACTCTTTCCTGAACCGTTATCAAAACCTGTCTGATCCTGGCTATCCAGTGTTTGAAGGTGACTTCGGTACAGTGGCTGTGTATCAAAACAACATTGACACCATCGTCAATATGCTGTACACTGCCGAGAAGGCTTATGTTGATACCAACGCTATTGCTTCGAGCTTTGTTGACTTTAGTGGCGCTGAAGGCGAGCAGTATCTGTTTAACATCTTGACCGGTCAAAGCTCTAGTGGTTATCTGTACCACACGTTTGTGCAAGACACCAGCGCTACTTTGGCACTGAACGAATACACAAACCTGTATGCTGCTGGTGGTAGCGACGGTACGATGACCAATGCTGCATTTGCTGATGCTGTCTCTGCTGCTGTCAAGGAATACAACAATCCTAACAGCCCACTGCTTGATACTGCATACTACCCTGAGGCATTTATTTATGACTCTGGCTTCCCAATGCAGACTAAGAAGGACTTGCTGAACTTTATCGCTATCCGTAAGGATACGTTTGTGATGCTGTCCTGCTATGAGCACGGCGGCCCTAAGCTGACCGCTTTGCAAGAGAACTCAGTGGCTGTGTCACTGCGTGCTTACGCTTCTATGTTCCCTGAGTCTGAGTTCTTCGGCACAGGTACATGCCGCGCCCTGATCATGGGTCGTGACGGTAAGATGCGTTCTAGCCAAGTGGACTACCGTGTGCCAGTGCTGGCTGAAGTAGCTCGTAAGGCTGCTGAATACATGGGTGCTGCTAACGGTGTGTGGCGTAACGGTGAAGACTTTGATGGTGCTCCTGGCTCTATCATTGAAAACATGTATGACATCAACGTGTCGTACACTCCAGCATCTGCACGCTATCGCGATTGGGACGCTGGTCTGAACTGGGTGCAAAACTACGACCGCAGCTCTAAGTTCATTCCTGCTTTGAAGACGGTTTACACGGAAGACACTTCTGTGCTGACTGGATTCCTGACTTGCTGCGCTATTGTTGAAATCAACAAGGTCACTGAGCGTGCATGGAGACACTTCTCCGGTACACAAAAGCTGACCAATGCACAGCTGGCTCAGCGCGTGAACGACTTCATCTCTGAGCGTCTGCAAGGTCGCTTTGATGGTCGTTTCATTATCCAGCCTGAAACGTACTTCACTACAGCTGACTTGGCTCGTGGCTATAGCTTCACTGTTAAGGTGAAGATCTACGCTCCGAACATGAAGACTGTGGCGACAACATACGTTGAAGCTTATCGCCGTGACTCACTGACCAATCAGTAAAGTCAAGCTCAAAGGCGAGATCTTAGTGTCCGGGTGAAATTCCCGGACACTAAACCTATTTATTCATCACTGAGGAAAATTTATGGCACGAGTAACTGACGCCCTTTTGGGCGAGAAAGCATACGCTCGCGGTCGTCCTACGCCAACTCTGGATTTGGCTTTCGGCGGTCAGATGGGTTATGCTCCTGACTTGACGGAATGGGTGAGTAATGCTGCTCACGTTCGTCGTCACGTCTTCTTCTTGCTGTTGGAAGCACCACGCGTTTTCCGCGTACTGCCAGATAGCGACAAGTGGACACAAGCTCTTCGTATGATGATGGAAGTCCATCCTCGTAGTATCGAAGGCCTCACAGCTACCCTGACTGTGGACACTGACAACACCCCTGTTGGTGGTGGCGGTGAAATCCAGGAAGAAATCACGAACGTCACACGCGCTCCTTCTACTCCATCGTTTACCTTTAACGATAAGTACGGCTCGCCTATTAGCACGTTCTTGGATAACTGGATTACCTACGGTATGATGGACCCCAATACAAAGGTGGCTAACGCCGGTACTTTGTCTGGTGATCGTCCTACTGACATGCTCCCTGACTGGTACAGTGCTACAGGTATCTTCATTGAACCTGATCCACTGCATCGTAAGGTGGTGCGCTCTTGGCTGTGCACCAACATGTTCCCTAAGAGCAACGGTGAAATCACTGGCTCTCGTGATCTGACTTCTGCTATGCAGATGTCTAACTTCACTGTGGAGTTTGCTGCTATTTCCCAATATGGTCTGGGTGTGAATGTGCTGGCACAACAGCTGCTCGATAAGATCAACATCAGCAATGCTAACCAAAACCTGCGCTCTGCGTTTGTGACTGGTGAGTCTGCTGACGTTGCTGCTGTCTCCAATATGGGTTACAAGTCCAGCGCTGAACGTGTAGCCTCTCAAGCCGTCAAAGCCTAACTAGGCAAACCACTATAACTTCCCCTGGGGCACCGAGAGGAGCCCTGGGGGACGTTATGCCGCACTATTAGGGGTCCTTATGATTTTATTCCTAGACGACTGGCTAAAGTTTCCTTACGCTAAAGTCCATGAAACTACAAAAAACAAAAGCTTTTTAGAGATTGCTTCTAAGTACAGAACCATGGGGGTGAGGAACCATGTATTTCCATTGGCTCTCATTGATCCTCGGTTAGAATTTATCGATCCACATGACCCAGACATTGATGAACATCACATCGGTCTAGTAGTACAAGAGTGTAAGCTCAATCCATGGTACTTCATGCGTGAATGCCTGATGGTGCCTCCACAGGCTGGTCTTGAGTACAGCCAATTCTTAGCTAACCGCGGCAACATTGCTTTGTGGTGGTTGTTCTTCAACCACATCACGACTATCTTGATTCAGATTCGTCAAACAGGTAAGTCTGTGACTGGTGACGGTTTGTCTGTGTACTTGATGAACGTGCGTTGTAACAACACACAAATAAACCTGCTGACAAAAGACGATACACTTAGAGCTGCCAATATTAAGCGTATCAAGAATATGGAAGATGGTCTACCTTTTTACCTCAAGCAAAGAACAAGGCTAGACGCTAACAACACCGAAATGATTACGGTGAAGTCTTTGAACAATACATACCTCGCTCACGTTCCGCAAGCATCACCTAAAGCTGCGCTTAAAGTGGGCCGGGGTCTTACGTCTCCAATCTTCTTTGTGGACGAAGCACCGTTTCAGCCAAACATCGAAATCTCCATGCCTGCCGCTTTGACTGCCGGTACTGCTGCCCGTGAACTTGCTGCTAAACTGCATGAGCCCTATGGTACGATTATCACTACTACGGCTGGTAAGAAAGACGACAGAGACGGCAGATACGTTTACAAGATGGTGGAAGAATCTGCTGTTTGGTCTGAGAGATTTTTAGATTGTAAAAATGCTGAAGAGCTTGAGAAAGTCATTCGTAGCAACTCCCCAAAGGGTCGTCTTCGTGTCAACGCTACGTTTAACCACATCCAGCTTGGTAAAGATGATGAATGGCTTAAGAAGGCTATTGAAGGTGCTGAAAGTATTACACCTGATGAAGCTAACCGAGACTTCTTTAACTTGTGGACATCAGGTAGTCAGTCTTCACCATTGAGCACTGAACGCCTTGAAACTATCAAGAAGAGTCAGGTTGCTCCTGTCTATGATGAAATATCTAAGGTAGGTGGATACGTGACACATTGGTTTATTGAAAAGCATGAAATAGACAACTTCATGCGAAATAACTTTTGTATCATGACCTTAGATACCAGCGATGCACAAGGCGGTGACGATATGTCATTGCGTCTGACGTCTATCACTAGTGGCAAAACCATAGCTGTAGGTACATTTAACGAAACCAACTTGATTACGTTTGGTGACTTTATTTGTAGCTGGGTACAAAGATTTGAAAACTTTGTACTTTTGATTGAAAGAAAGAGCTCAGGCGTAGCAATCATTGATTTGCTACTTCGGGCTTTGCCTGCTATGGGGATTAACCCATTCAAGAGAATATTTAATTGGGTAGTCAACGATAGCGATGAAAATCCAGCTAAAGCCAAAGAAGTGCTGTCTGAACATATCTCTAGAGTTCCAGTTACTTTGTACAAGCGTGAGTTTGGTTTTGCTACCAGTGGCTCAGGCGTTACAAGTAGAAGTTCTTTGTACTCCGATACGTTCCAAGACGCTGCAAAGAAGATTGGTCACCTAGTAGCAGACTTGAAGACTATTCACCAAATATGCTCATTGATGATTATCAATGGACGGGTAGATCATCCACCAGGTGAACATGATGACTGTGTGATTACGTGGCTGTTGACTTATTGGTTTATGACCAAAGCCAAGAATCTACACCACTATGGCATCAACTCTAAAGACATCCTTAAAGATCTCAATAAGGAAAAGTTCGCTCAGATGTCTACTTACGATAGGTTCATTGAAGAAGAGCAGCAAAAGATCAGAGAAGAGATGGATTATGTCTACGAGTGCTTACGTACAGAGACTAGTGACATTGCTTCTTATCAATTAGAAAACAGACTCAGGTATTTGAACACCAAGCTCATACTCAAAGAAACTGAGATTTATTCTATTGATGAATTGATAAACAATTTAAAAGACCATAAACGCAAAGAAAGGCATTTACCTAGTCGAGATATGTCCAGCAATTATAATCAAGCTATAACGGGCTATAATGGCTCTTATCAGCCGTCCTATGGTGGCGTGACTGAAAGCAAAGGACAATACTCTTCTTACGATAGAAATTTGTCTCGTTACGCTAGCATACTCTAGTGACTAAGCAGCATACTCCCAGTAGCCTTTTGAGCTACTGGGAGATATGTTTGCTTTTAGCTAGGACGAGTCTCTGTCAGAGTCTTGTGCAGTGCGTAAAGAATCTGCTTGACTTGTTCGACTTCATGTCCGCACTTGACCATGGTAAAGTTAGTCATACCCTGCAGACGTGTGCCGTTAGGTCCAGGAGAGACTACATTACACTTGACGCAGTGGTACTTAATGTTTCGTTCAGGCACAGACAATGCACGCAAACCACTCGCTACCTTGTCATTGATACTGCCTGCTACTACTTCATAAATCGAGTTAATGGAGATCTCAAAGAACTTCTTAAAGTTCACAGCAGCGACACGCTCAGCATTTGCATTGTGTTGCTCAGCTGCTACCACCACAGCACTATGTGTAGCTACTGCATTAGCAATGGTGTCAGCATATGCGAGCACATCAGCATAGGTGGTCGTGAGTTTCAAAAACTCAGGCATCTTAAAGAACTGATAGTTAGTGCCATCAAAAGTAGTGACACCATCACTGCCATAATACACGGAGACTAGTTGCGCCATTGATGAAAATCCTTTTTAAGTATTTAAGAAATATAGACTGTCTTGTCTTGCATACTAGCTCCACTGTTGAGCAAGTAGTTTACAAACACAGCCTTTTGCATATTTGCAGAATACACGTAAGAGGTCATATCTCCTTGCATCTGCTGCTCATAGATATTCATAAGTTGCTGCAAAGTCTGTGAGTCTATTGCAAAACCCTTGTACTTACGCTTGATTCTCTCAGCACACATGTTCATCCGGTACACCCAGCCATAAGAGTATCCAAAAGCCAGCTCATGTATCCGCTTGACTACAATGTTATCCAGATACTGATTCAAATCAAAGACTTCATCAATGAGTTCAGTCGCCTCAGTAGGAAACTTGTCCACACTAAAAGTACCAGTATACCGATACTTCAACCCTGTAGAGTCATTGTAGATTTGATATCCCAGATGGATAGCATAATCAAACCAATTCTTAGAATCTATGCAGGCTCCATTTTTAAAGTCATCATGCAACTCTTGTAAGTCACAAGAGTGAATCAACTCTTTACCAAACATCAAATCCACTACACTCACAAAATCACTACCGCCCTCGGCTTTGTCATTTCGGTAGTTTCTAACAAAGTCACCCAAACACAAAGTAATGAAACCATCAGTAGGATGCTGCCTTGCAGCTTTCATACCGTTTTGAAGCTTTGTATCAAAAGCATAAATAGGCCCATAAGACAAAGCAATACCAAAGCCTTTGCTCTCGCCTTCATACAAAATAGATTCCACAAGCCCAGCACTGCATGGCTCATAGCTGTCATAAGCATCCTTCTTAGAACCTGTGCTAATGATCAGTCCATTGAAATGCTCACGCAAAACAATAGTGCTAGACAAAAAGAATTTTACGTACTCACTGAAAGTGTTGTTCATGGTTTTTCTTGAATATTAAAAAGAAAAAGAAGCAAAAAGAAAAAAGAATGACTAGTCTACTTTCTTACTACTTCTCGTGTACTTCAATGTTGTTACACTCTATTGAGTTTTGTAGTAATTTAAAGAAATTGACTAGTATTACTATTACCAAAACATATTACTAAATATAATTATACTAATATGTAAAAAAATCTATAGGAGCTAAATGGGGCTTCGCCCCATTTAGCTCCAGTAAGCTTACCGCTCTCTTCGTGTCAATAGCCACTCATCGATCAGTAAGCTTACGGCTTACTGTATCTGCTACACTCCGTATAGATTACTCCGTACTCTATACTCCGGTAGCTACCCCCCATTGCCTTCGTTCGTGTCAATAGCCACTCACTCAGTCAATGTAACCCCCAAATGAGAATTTGGTGGTTCATGTTATTTATAAGCTTTATGTAATTTTTTACTTTTTTAAAGAAAGAGAGGAATTCAAAATGAAAATTGGATTTATCGGATGTGGAAATATGGCTTCCGCGATGATCGGCGGAATCATAAAAAATCAGGTGGTAGCACCGGCGGATATCCTTGCTTCCGCAAAAACAGAGGTCAGCCGTGAAAAGAAAAAAGAAGAACTGGGGATTGTAATAACTGCAGATAACCGGGAAGTGGCAGCATTTGCAGAAGTTCTGATTCTGGCAGTAAAACCATTTTATTATGAAGATGTGATCAAAGAGATCCGGGATGTTGTAGCCGATGATACCATTGTTGTTTCTATTGCACCGGGAAAGAAACTGACATGGATAGAGGGATTGTTTGGAAAACCGTTAAAGATTGTCCGCACCATGCCGAATACACCGGCACTGGTAG
>ERZ650312.684-NODE-684-length-19023-cov-14.403785_pt1 | contig 19023 bp, 16 predicted proteins | sample MGYA00376248_ERZ650312 | MGnify/ENA primary metagenome ERZ650312 (study PRJEB26733, sample SAMN07839316) | wastewater metagenome | biome: urban; feature: wastewater treatment plant; material: waste water | place: USA: North Carolina | collected 2016-07-28 ... | reverse complement strand
TAAGATATAACTCATTGAGATGTGTCATAGTATTCGTCGTTAGAAAACAATTATTGTGACATTATTTCAATGAGTTATCTATTTTTGTCGTGTACAGAGAGGATGTTTATTCTTTCTGCAGCCTAGCGTTGCAACAGTGTCATCACAAACACTCACCCCATCTGCCCAAGCACAAAATAGTTTGGCGGAGTTTTTCCATAGTGATTCGCCACAAATGCAGCATATGTATTCCATTATTGAACGGGTAGCGATTACTGAGTTTCCTGTTTTGGTGCGTGGTGAATCTGGTAGTGGTAAAGAGTTGGTGGCGCAAGCAGTACATGCACGCAGCCAACGGCATGCACAAGTCTTTATTGCGATTAACTGCGCGGCTTTAAATGCCAATATTTTAGAAAGTGAATTGTTTGGGCATGTGAAAGGTGCATTTACAGGGGCAATTCGTGAGCATAAAGGTGTGTTTGAACGTGCTGCAGGTGGTACTTTATTTTTAGATGAAATTGCAGAAATTCCACTGGAACTGCAAGCCAAATTATTGCGAGTATTAGAAACGGGCGAATTCACCCCTTTGGGCGGTGAAAAAGCGATTAAATCGAATGTCAGAATTATTACCGCAACCCATCGCGCTTTACGTGAAGAAGCGCGTTTAGGCAGATTTCGCCAAGATTTACTTTATCGTTTACGGGTGATTCCAATTTTTGTGCCACCACTACGTGAACGTAAACAAGATATCCCTAAAATTGCAGCATTTATTTTGCAACAACAAGCCCAGTTTCAGGTCACGCCACATTTGACCGAGCAAGCACTGAAGGTATTAATCAATTACGATTGGCCAGGCAACGTGCGTGAATTAAAAAACACCTTGCTGTATGCCTTAACCATGTCGGCAGGTAAAATTGAAATTGATCAACACGATTTACCCGATGAAATTGTACATGCCAGTTTGAAACTCGCCTCAGCTCCCGCAACGCCACAACCTATTGAGCTACCCATCAAAACCAACAATAAAGTAGATAAAGACACGCTGCAGGATTTACTAGAAAAATATCAGGGGCAAACTGAATTGGTGGCACAAGCCTTGGGCATTAGCCGAACCACCTTATGGCGATATCGAAAAAAATATCATTTATAAGGCGGAAACTTAAAAATCAGGAATCAGTCGCTTTGCTTTGATCTGCATATTCATAAATGGTGTCTAAATCTTTTTGAATGGCAGCTGCGACTCGGCTAGGCATCAACTGATTAAGTTTTACAAAGACTTTTTCAGGATAACCGACCTGATAGGATTGACGGTCTGTTTGTAAAAATTGATACAGTTCTTGTGCCACAAATTCAGGTGAATCCACTTTTGTACCCATTTTGATATTCATTTCAATCACATCGGGATTATTCATACTGGTATTGGTCGCGCGTGGGGAGAAATATCTAAAACGAATGGCAGTCTGACCATACTCTCGCGCCAATGCTTCAGTTGCACCACGCAAGGCAAACTTACTGGCGCAATAACTCACATAGCCAGGGTAGCCGATGCTGCCAAAAGTCGAGCCAATATTGATGATCTGACTCGGCTGACTGTCCGACATATATGGAATCACATCCTGAATCAGTTGCAGCGGATAAGCCACATTGACCAACATCATTTGCTCAATGGTATCCTGTGATTGCTGCGCAAACAGACGAAAATCATTCATGCCTGCATTGTTAATATAGTAATGAATCGGCTGTTTTAATGCGGCAAGTGCCTGAATAAAATCATGACGACTGCTGGCATCAATTAAATCACAACACAGACTGTGTAATTGCAACTGAGGATACTGCTGCGCCAGACTTTGCTCTAGTTGTTGCAAGGTGTCTTGCTTACGCCCAACCAAAATTAAGTTTAAGCCTTTTTCAGCAAAATGATGCGCAATCGCATGACCAATCCCGCCTGTTGCCCCGAAAATCACCGCAGTTAAATTTGACATAAAAGATACTCTCAATTTTAAGATATTCGATACAACTCAATTATAAAAATGCAAGATTCAGTCCCAAGCCCATACAAATATAGAGTTTACGATCTTCTAATGGCACCAATATTTCACGTCTGCCATGCATAAAGCGCTTGTTATCAATGAGCACCACATCACCATCTTGCCAGTCAATTTCAGAGGTTTCACGCTCGCATCGCTCTGCCAACTCTTCCAATAATTCCGCTTGGATTTCGCTGCCATCGGCAAAGTAAAAACGCGGCTTTTCGTAATTATAAGAAGGCCCCAACAAGGTGTTGGCAAAGGCAGGCACAGCTTTTAAATTGTCATGACGAATCATCGGCATGCTTAAATCGTACTGTACGCCTTCATCATGCGCAGGGCGAATCCGTTGTCTAGGAATCATCGGAATAAAATGAGCGAGTTCCTGCTGCCCGACCTGTACGGCATCGGCAATATTGAGTGCTGTCGCCACATACTTTTGCCACATTACTTTAGGTAAGTAACGGCTGATGGTCATCGGTTCAGCAAATTTCTGTTTCAGTGTATCAGGCAGTTTTTGCCATACCTCATGTCCATCACATAAGGTGGTCTGCGAACCACGCGAAGCACTTTTTTCACTAAAAAAAGCAATAATATCAGGCGGCATTGGGGTTGAACCATTTTCTATATGCAGTCCCATTGCCTGCGTACCCGCATCTACTTTTTGCGATTGTCGGGTCACATTTTCACGTGCAGGGTCATAGGTCAGCTTTTGGCAAATATTGCTCATCAGCCCACTAAACGCATTCACATCATAATGTTCATTTCTAAGTAAAACCCAACCGTGCTCCACCAAACGATCTTTAATTTGTTGTGGGGAATGTTTGAATTGCTGTTGTGCAATATTCATGTGATTTCTCTCTATCTCTATTGATGACTGACAGGTTGGTGTCTATCTGTGAAACATCTCCAAGATCAGCCACTAAATACGTTGTAGGATGTGCCAAAGCTGTCTGATACTGTTGCTGAATGACTGCTCTACGCAATTTTCCGTTATCGGTTAACATCTGATTATTTAAAGAAAAAGGTTGTTCAGCACGGCACCAGTGTTTAATTTGGGCATAATCAGGCATACGGGTATTGGCACGATAAATCGCGGCTGCCAATTGCGCATCTGAACGATGTTCCTCGGCATAAATCACTGCAGATAATGACGGCTGCGCTTCACCAAACACGGCAATCTGTTGAATTTCAGGCTCACTCAAACTGTTCGATTCAACCCATTCTGGTGAAATATTGCGCCCAAAACTGCTGACAATAATTTGCTTGATACGCCCCGTGATATATAAATAGCCATCTTCATCAAAATAACCTGCATCGCCTGTGTGAATATCGGCTGATACCGCATCCTGCTCACGCCCAAGTTCATGCATATATCCCAACATGGCATTGCCCTTGACCACCACTTCTTGATTGGCAGCAATTTCGACTTGAACATGCGGCAATACGCGGCCAACACTGCCAATTCTGCGAGCTTCAGGCAGGTTTAAACTCACGACCGATGCACATTCAGACAGACCATAACCTTCATAAACAGGTAAATTGAATTGCTGACACTGCTTGAGTAAATCTGCAGACACCTTGCCACCACCCACGGCAATAAACTTCAAAGTGCGCAAGCCCAAATCGCCGTGTTGATGGATATATTCCACAATCGCTTTGAGCATTTGCGGCAATAAAATCACGCTTTCAATGCGATATTGCTGCACGGCATCGACAAAGCGTGAAACATCAAACTCATGGTTGGACAGCAAACCAAACTGACTGACTTCAGCCACCACCACTGCACGCCCCATGTGAAAAGGCACATACACGCCTGCGATATTTTCAAGCAATGTTGCAAATGGAATTAGACACAAATGCCGCCCAAGCTGGCTGCTTTGCAATGCCTGACTTAAAGAGTACGTAATTGAATTAATGGTGGCTTCTGCCAAACACACACCTTTGGGAGTACCCGTACTGCCCGAGGTATAAGTAATTTTTGTAGGCTGCTCAGCAGAATTTGGGGATAAATGCGGTTGTGCTGTTTCAACGCTTAGACGAAACAACTGCCCTTGATATAAATCTGATGGTGGCAAAACCTGTGCCTGAACTGCATCAATCATCTCCAACAAAGCTTCTGGAATAGCAGTATTTCCAATAGCCGAGTTAACATTGGACGGAGTATCGCTTTGTGCAGTATCCGTCAAAATACACAGCAACTCGGCTTGGCTGTCTTGCAGTAAATGTTGCACTTGTGCAGCAGTAAAAAATAAAGGCACAGGAATGACTGTCGTTGCAGCTTTACGTGCGGCTAAATCGACCACAATCCAATCGGCCTGGTTCACACCCCACAACGCCAAACGCTGTACTTGATAAGTTGCCAATTCTGCACTGAGCAACTCAACCCGTTGCTGTAATGTGGCATAACTCAGTGTGGTTTGTGCCGTCACAATTGCTTCACGCTCAGGGTCTGTTTGGGCATAGTGATTCAGGTTTTCAAACAACTCATTCATCTTTCAATTTCCGCCTTTCTGCATGACCTTAGGCATAAAAACAATATTGCTGTTGCGTGACCGCCAACGCTGCTGCAACGTCAATCGCCAGTACATAAGGCTTCTGTTGGTAATAACTGCCCCATTGATGCTGTGCATCGCCCAAGGCTTCGGGGTTGGCTTTTTCTAGCACCTGAAAATGCAGTCCCATTTGCTGTAACACATAGCGCACTGCTGCTGTTCCTGTGCAAACTGCCCACGACACATTGTTCTGCGATAAATGAAACACCAAAAAAGCCACCATCAATTTGGCTTTGCTCATGTCTTGCGCTGCTAAGTTGCCAATTTCAACAATCTGCGCGCGCGTTACAGGCACTTGGCTCAATTGGGTTAAAATGGTTTCAATGGGTGCATCTAAATACTGTTCCAAAAAGGCTTGGTTCGCGCCCAATGGTTGCATGCCAATCACCACTTGCATGTCGTGGTTTACATAGCCTGCAAACAAGGTATCTGAAAAAGTATTTATGGATGCCTGATGGACTTTTTGGTATTTATCTCGAATAAAATGCTCTAATGCCAAGCGTTGTTTGCTAGCATCTTGGGTCACAGTTGTCACATTTAAATGTTGTGCTGTTGTGTGTGCTTGAATCACCGAGGCATAGCTGTGTAATACATCTAAATGTGGCTGTTCTAGGTTCAACTGTTTTGGGTTCGTTTGTGGTTTATACGGCTGCGCTACAGATGCATACCCGTTGAATTGTTTTTTATTTTTTTGCTGATGAAAATTCGCATCCAGAAAATGCGTTTGACTGGATGATTGAGCATCAAAATTAAATTTGATCATGTGCATCACATTGGATAGAAAATAACTCAATGCTCAAGATAGAAATCTAAACTTAAAGAAAACTTAAGTCGCTACAAACTGTCACAATTCATAAAGTTGTTTATGCACACAAAAAAGGAGCTGATCACTCAACTCCTGATATGTCTAAAACAATAAACTAATCAAAATAAACAGTCATCCAATTAGGCAAAACACAATTGTTCGCGCCCTACCTTAGATTTTAATAGGCATAAGACGCAATTGCCGTTGCAATTGGTTTATCTTCATCATTGACCATCGTCATGCGCATGGTGCAGCCTTTACGCCCTAAACGTAAAGTTTCCGCACGGGCAATAAAATACTTACCGCGTCCCGGTGCTAAGTAATCCACCCGCATATCTACCGTAGCCAAACGGGTGACTTTTTTTATGGTATCGGGCAAGTCGTCAGGTTCAGTTCTTTTATATAACTCACCCATCGCCACAATACCGCCCACACTATCCAAAATGGTTGCAGCAACACCACCATGTAAAATTTGAAATGCCACATTGCCTATCATATACGGTTGCATCTCAATATATGCTTCAATTTGACCATCTACCACACGCATGCTCATGCCATTGTGTTGAAAAAATGGCGATCCATTAAATGCATTGACCAATTGTCTTAGCACGACATCAATATCGACTTTCGCGCCTAAATGTATATTCCCAGTCCAATTTTTCTCTGCATTACTCATAACGTGCCCAAAAGTCTAAACAACCCAATTTACCAACAATAAAAAAAAGCCAATGTATGCCCAAATGAAATTTAAGGGGCTACAATAGTCGTCTAGTTTAATACCGATCAGTGAGATTTTTATGACCTATACGTTCAATCGCCCTGCATTTCCTGCCACTCGTATGCGTCGTATCCGTAAAAATGATCAATTACGCGCCATGGTGCGCGAAACTCACTTAAGCACAGATCACTTGATTTATCCTGTATTTGTTTTACCAGGACAAAATCAAACCCAAGATATTCCAAGCATGCCGAACATTCAGCGTTTATCGGCAGACCTATTACTCAAAAAAGCAGAGCGTTTAATGCAGCTGGGTGTATCTAAACTGGCCTTATTCCCAGTCACGCCACAAGAGGATAAAAGCTTAAACGCAGAAGCAGCATGGCGTGAAGATGGCTTGGTGCAAAACACACTACGACTACTGAAAAAAGAATTGCCAGAGATGGTACTGATTACCGATGGTGCACTCGATCCATACACCACGCATGGTCAAGATGGCATTATTGATGACACAGGCTATGTACTGAATGATGAAACCGTTGAATGTCTAATTAAACAGGCTTTAAGCCATGCAGAAGCGGGTGCAGATGTCGTTGCGCCAAGTGACATGATGGATGGTCGTATTGGTGCGATTCGTCAGGCGCTCGAAAGCAACGGGCATATCTATACCTCTATCATGGCCTACTCTGCCAAATACGCCTCTAGCTTTTACGGCCCTTTCCGTGATGCCGTCGGTTCTGCTAACAACCTGAAAGGCGGCAACAAATACAATTATCAAATGGATATTGGCAACCGTGCCGAAGCCTTGCATGAAATTGCACTGGATATTCAAGAAGGTGCAGACATGGTGATTGTAAAACCAGGCATGCCTTATTTAGACATTGTACGTGAAGTGAAAGATAACTTTGGTGTGCCCACCTTTGTCTATCAAGTGAGTGGTGAATACGCCATGCTTGCAGCCGCGATTCAAAATGGCTGGTTGTCGGACAACGTGATTATTGAATCATTAATGAGTTGCCGCCGTGCAGGTGCAGATGGTATTTGGACGTATTTTGCCGAAGAAGCAGCACTCAAACTTAAAGATATGGCATAAAACAGAGGCTTTCATGCACATCGCAATTATTGGTGCAGGCATCAGCGGTTTGTTGTCTGCACTCGAACTGGTAGAGCAAGGTTGCTCTATCAGTATTTTTGATCAACAACAGGCAGCACAAGCCGCATCATGGGCAGGGAGTGGAATTCTATCTCCCATGTATCCGTGGCGTTATCCTCAAGCGGTCAATGACTTAGCTCAATTTGCCAAACCACAGTACCAAGCATGGAATGAAAAACTCAAACCCATCACAGGCATTGATTTTGAAATCCATGAAACAGGCATGCTGATTTTTGATGAAGATGATTTTGAAATTGGTTTAAATTATGCCGAGCGTCATCACGAACCCATGCAGCAAGCCGAATATCTGAATCGGGAACAGCTCGAACAAATTAACCCGCATATCCATCCTAAATTTAAACAGGCTCTGTATTTTTCGCAGCTTGCCAATGTGCGCAATCCACGTTTATTACAATCGCTCACGCAATATTTAAAACAACATCCGCGCGTGCGTTTTTTTGAACACTGCCCAATTCAACAATTTCAGATCATTGAAAATCGTATTCAAGCCATTCAATCTGCCGATGGCCGCTTACATCAAGCAGATCATATCGTGCTTGCAACAGGTGCATGGTCACAGCAATGGGCGACGCAACTGGGTTTAGAGATTCCTATACAGCCTGTGCAGGGGCAAATTGTATTGTTTAAAACCCCTGCACAATGGTTACCCAGCATGTGCATGAACAAGGTGATGTACTTGATTCCACGTCAAGATGGTCATGTGCTCTGCGGTTCAAGTATGCGTCATGTTGGTTTTGATACTTGCCCTGACCCACAAATTAAGCAGGATATTTTAAGTGCCTGTTTTGAAATGGTGCCTGAACTGGCACAATTCCCCATTGTGAAACAATGGGCGGGTTTACGTCCAGGCTCGCCTACAGGTGTACCGTATATCGGCAAAGTACCAAACTTGAATAATGTTTGGGTGAATTTCGGACACTTCCGTAATGGCTTATGTATGGGCACTGCTTCAGCGCAGTTATTAAGACAGCTCATGCTTGGGCAAGAGACAATTGTTGATCCTGCTGCTTATGATCCAAGACAGTTACAGCCAACTTCTATCAATGCATAATGTTCAGCATCATCCTCCGTTTACGTAGAGGATGATGCACCCAGACAAGCCGCTAGCGCCTGTTCAAGTTTTGGATATTGAAAGCAATAGCCCGCGTGTTCTAACGCTTGTGGTTTGACATATTGCCCATTGAGCACCAATTGTGATTGCTCGCCCAATAGCCAACGTAAAACAAAAGCAGGTAACACAAAAAATGGACGACGCTTTAAAAGCCGAGCTGCTGTTTTGGCAAAGTCCTGCTGACTGGTTTTTTCAGGTGCAACGACATTCAGAATTTTGGCGTCTACAGTTTGCGTCATTAACCAGTGAATGACCTGTAAAACATCTTGTATATGCACCCATGCAACAGGCTGCCGTCCATGCCCAATCCGCCCGACGGCATTAACACGAATTGGTAATAACATTTGCGGTAAAATGCCGCCACCGCGTCCAAACACCACGCCCAAGCGCATAATTTTGGTATTTTGCTGGCTGAAGCTTAATGCAGCCTGTTCCCATTGCTGGCACAACTGCGACATAAAAATATCTTGTGCTGCACTGTGCTCGGTACACAATCCTAGCCATTGTTCCTGTGGATCAATTCCGTAATACCCCACAGCCGAGCCTGAAATAATACACTTTGGAAAAATACGGCGCTTTTCAAGATATTGATATAATTGCAGCGTAGTTTGAACCCGACTATCGAGCAATAGTTGTTTGCGTGCTGCTGTCCATCTGCCCTCTCCAATGCTTTCTCCCGCCAAATTAATTACATAATCAATTTGGTCGGTGTCGAGTTCATCTAACTGCTGAATCCAACGTAATTGTGGATGTTTGGATACTCGATTAGGCTGTCGGGTTAGCCCCACCACCCGATAATCCTGTTGCAATAAAAACGGCAACAATTGTGAACCAATAAAACCACTTGCGCCTGTTACCAGTACCAAAGGTTTATGCATTGTCCAGTCTCAGCATGAGAAAAAATATAGTGTTAGCTATACGTGATTAAGGCTGAATATTCAAGTCTGCGAAAATCATCACCACCTGACGGATCATGTATATTTAAATAAAATCAGTCACTCATAGCTATTTTTGCAAGCCAAACATTTTAACTGCCATACGCTGAGCCTGTTTGCCATAAAACCAATAGGTCAGCAAATACAATGGAATTGCGATCAATAAGAACATGATCACCACCACGCTCATAAATTGCGGCTGTTGCACATACTGTAAAAAATCTTGCCAAATGCTGGGGTTTTGGCGAGAAAATATCGCCAAACCTAATAATAAAAATGCCAAGTTATAGCCCCAAAAAATCAGGCTAAATCCTAATGTAAATGCTTTGCGTTCCTTATCATTCGGTGCACGGCGTTGTTGTTTTAAAAACTTATACAGCACTAAAATCATGGCAACCAAATAAGGCACCGCAGTTAAAATCCCGCCCACACCCGCAGGTAATAATGCAGCCAACACGCCACAAATACAGGTCATCACAAAGCAATATAAGAAAAACCAAAGAAAATAACGGCTTAGCGATACCATGAAGATGACTCAGACAAAAGATTCAACTTAGTATAAAAAAAAATGATTTTTTTTTCATGAAATTGTCAACCGAATACAAAAGCCTGACGTTATATAGGCTACAAGGTCACAACAACCGTTAATGTGTATGGCATCCACAATATTTTCGGTGACCTACTAAAGCAATAAATCGCATACAGTCATGCTTTGAACATCAGCCCAAGCTTTACTGTATCGCAAGTTTTTTTGACCGACGATTTCATCATCACTCGAATCGTCGGTCTTTATTTTTTAAGGTCTTTTTTATATCAAATATCTAGCATCTGTATTTTACCTTCCCTAATTTTCTATACAGATCACGACATTTTTTGCCCTTATTTTTAAAACTCATGCGACCTAAATTGTCGTTTTAAAAGCAGAAAACCATTTTTCGCCACAGTGTTACGCTCGATTATGTTAAGTTATCCCATAATTCAACATCAAGATTGGAACACCTATGGCTGTTCATTTTTTACATACTTCTGATTGGCATTTGGGACAATTTTTCCATCACCATGAACGTGAATATGAACATACTGAATTTTTGAATTGGCTCTTAACTCAAATTAAAAGCAAACAGCCGAATGCCCTGCTCATTGCAGGCGATATTTTTGATGTAGTGAATCCTGCTTCGAGCGCTCAAAAACAACTCTACCAATTCCTCACCGATGCGCATGCGCTTGCCCCACACATGCAAACCTTAATGATTGCTGGTAATCATGACTCTGGATATCGCATTGAGCAAGTTGAACCCTTTTTGGATCGCTTCAATGCCAAAGCTGTTGGTGTAATTGGCAAAACAGCCGAGCAAAAATTAGATTTAGATAAACTCTTAGTGCCTATTTATGACGCTGCGCAAAATATTGTGGCGTGGTGTCTGACTCTACCCTATTTACGCAGTGCAGAAATTACTGGCTTAAATGAGCATAGCAGTGACAATCAATCTGCGGTCGCTTATTTGCATCAACAACTCATTGCAGAAGCCAAAGCCCGTAAACAGCCCGATCAAGCTTTGATTTTAATGTCTCATGCGCACATGCAAGGTGGCGAAACGTCCGACTCAGAACGCCCAATTGTAGTGGGGAATGAAGAAGCGTTATCGACTGCGCTGTTTGATGAGATGATTGACTATGTCGCACTCGGACACTTACACAAACCGCAACAGGTTGGACAGCCACACATTCGCTATAGCGGTTCACCCATCCCCTTATCATTTAGCGAGCTGAATTATAAACACCAAGTTCTTGAGGTCAGAATTGACCCGTTGCAGGCAGATGCACAGCGTTTCCAATATGAAAGCTTGCTTATTCCACGCACGGTAGAGCTGCTTCGGATTCGCTGCGAACTTTCTGAATTAATTACTGAACTAAATCAATTACCAAAAGATGAAATTGCAGAAGTCTGCGCACGGCATTTTTTAGAAATTGAATATGTCAGCGATGCACCACCACCCATTGATTTACGTCAACAAATTGAACAGGCACTACCTGCCAACCGCTATCGTTTACTGCGCATTGCACGACGCTTTCAAAACAGTGAAAACTCCAACTTGCAACAATCAAAAATTGATTTAGAACCGCCAACGCCTGAAAAATTATTTTTAGATTTATGGGAAAAAATGGGCTATCAACCTGACCCAGAAGTAAGCCAAGATTTTTTACAGCTTTTGACCGAAGCCCAACACGAACTTGATCAGAATAAAGCTTAAGGATTTGCCATGAAAATTTTACGTTTAAGTTTAAATAATTTGGCATCTTTGGCAGGCACCCATGTCATCAATTTTGAAGATGAGCCATTGGCACAGGCAGGTTTAATTGCAATTACGGGCAAAACGGGTGCAGGTAAATCGACTTTGCTCGATGCCATGTGTTTGGCACTTTATGATGAAATTCCACGTTTAAGAGGTGCTACAGGCAGCCTGACTGATACCGCAGGCAAAGAAATTTCCTTAAAAGATTCTAAACATATTTTACGTCGTGGCACGACTTCTGGCTTTGCAGAACTTGAATTTATCGCGCTCGATCAAAAACGTTATTCGGCACGTTGGCAAATACGCCGTGCGCACAACAAAGTAGATGGTAACTTAAAAGTTGAACGTGCCATTACCTGCCTAGATGAGCAACGGGTTTTAAATCAAAAAATTTCTGAAGCTACGCCAATTGTAGAGCAGTTGATTGGCCTTAGTTTTGAGCAGTTCACTCGAGCAGTCTTATTGGCACAATCGGAAGTTGGTGCATTTCTAAAAGCCAAAGACCATGAACGGGCAGATTTACTCGAATATTTAACCAATTCGCAAATTTTTACCGAAGTCAGTAAACGTGCAGCCGTTAAATTTAGTGAAATTAAACAAAAACGGACAGATCTTGAAAATGTCATGGGGCATGTGGTGCTGCTCAGTGAGGAAACACTGAAAGGCTTAGAAGTCCAAAAACATGAACTGAGTCAGCAGTTAGCTTTGCTGACCCAAACCGAAAAACTGTATGAAAATGATGTGAAATGGCACAAAGATTGCCATGAACTCTATGCCAGCACCCAAGCTAAAAAAGAAATATACGATGTTCAAGTCGATGCCGATCTTAAACTCGCCTCGCAAAAACAATTGCTCAAACATTTAGATGAATTTCAAACTATCCGTGAGCAATTTGTGTTACGTCAGCAAGCGGATACCGAGCTAAAAAACCTGAATCAACAGCTTTTGAAATTTGAACCAAACTTGCAACAAGCTGAACTCGCACAACAGCAAGCGATGAGTCAGCAACAGCAAGCGGAGAAAGAACTTCAGGCATGGCAGCAACATGTAGAGCAATTGAAGCCACAACTTGAAATTGCGGCACAGTTACAACATGAAATTTCCAGCAAACTCCAGCAATATACCGCTTTGGATGCCGCACAAAAATTATTTTTAGCGCAGCAAATTCAGCCTGTACAAAATGACTTAAACCAACTGACCGCTCAACTTGCGACTGAGCAACAACAACAGCAACACTTACAGCAACAATTCAAACAGACTGCTGCATGGGCAAATTTTGATGAAAACTTAGCCCTTACGCTGCAACGTCTACAAGATTATTTGCAGCTTGAACAGCAACTGCGTCAGCAAAACCCAGAGCTGTTCCAATCGGCATTAGATACCTTAATTGAGCAACAACAACATACACAACAACAACTTTTGGTTTGGGAAAAACAATATCAACACCCTGAACAACTTGAGCAGCAACTCACGGCAGAGCAACAGCAATTACAACATGCTTTAAAGAGTGTGCATGTTTTAGAACGCTTGCAGCAAGCACTTGAACAATGGCAACAACAGACCACTTTATTTGAGCAATTACAACAGCGTCAGCAAGAAACTTTAAGCTTGCAACAGCAGACACAGGCTCAAATTCAAACCCAACAGCAGCAAGTACAAATTACTGAACAAGCCTTGCAGCAATTACAGCTGATTTTTGAACAGCAGCGTTTATTGCAGCATCAAAGTGTGCAGGATTTACGCGCCCAACTGAAACCGAATGAAGCTTGTATGGTTTGTGGCAGCCATGAACATCCATTTATTCAACATGAAAACTTACTCAGTGATGCTTTAAACCAATTGCAGGATCAGCAATTGCAGCAAGCCAAAACTGAATTTGAGCATGCGCGCAAACAGTTACAGCAATTGGAGCGTGATTGCAGTCAATACAATGCAACTTATCAGCAACAACAACAACGTAAACTTGAGCTGCAACAGCAACTTGAGCAACAGCATACATTGGTACAACAGCTTACAGCGTCCTTATCATTAGATGTGGATGCGGCGCTGCCTGTTGCAAAGCAAATTGAAAGCGTGCAGCAACATTGGGCAACCACATATCAGTCCACTCAACACTTGCAACAAAGCATTCAACAGGCAAACGACACCCTAAAACAATGGCGCAATGCTGCACAGCAGGCAGAACAACTCAAATATGCTATTCAACAGCGCCAAGATCTTTCGCAGCGTTTACAGCCTATTTTGTCACTTTTAGATGCAGAACAAAAACTTGCTTGGCTCAATCAACCGATTGAATACTATCAACATGCCTTGCAACAGTTAGAGCAACGTCATCACTTACAGCAGCAACAAGTTCAACTGAGCAAAACGATAGAACAACTGACTCAACAACAGCAGCAAGTGCAAGAAAAGTTGCTATTTTTACAACAGCAACATGCAGAGAAAACCCAACAACTGCAGCAGATTAAAACTGCAGGAAGTGAGCTGCGTGATCAAATTAAGCAGCTTACAAGAACCCATGCGGGATGTGAATATCAGACCTATCAAGAATGGCAGCAGGCTTTAGATCAGCAACAACAGCAACTCAATCTTGCACTTAACACACAACGCACCGTACTTCACCAAGCAGAACAGGTGTTAAAAGACTTACAACTACAAAAACATGGTTTGGACAGTAAAATTCAACAGCGCATGCAGCAACACACTGAATGCCAGCAACACATTGCAACGTGGCAAGCGGCACACACGCACTTTCAAGCCAGCGTCATTGATGAATGTTTACAGATTTCTTATGCTGAACATCAGCAAATACGCAAGATGCTACAGCAACAGCAAAACAGTTTGGAAAGTGCTAAAACGGCTTGGCAAACGCTAGAAGAACAATATCAAAAGCACTTGAAACAACAGCCGCAACTGACTTTTGACGAGGTCACTACTCAACTTGCTGCGCTGCAAACAGACAAAGCCAAACAACAACAAGACTATAATGACATTGAGGCGCAACTACGCCTGAATCGCACCAATCAGGGGATTTTTGCAGCCTACCAGACTCAAATTGAAAGTATCAAAGCTGAAGAATATCGTTGGGGACGTATTTACGATTTAATTGGGCATAAAGAAGGGACAAAATTTAAGAAAATTGCCCAAGAACATCACTTGGATATTTTGGTGGAATACGCCAATCAGCAATTACTACCACTCAGTTCGCGTTATCAATTGCATCGTATTCCTGACAGTTTGGGTTTGGCGATTATTGATTTAGACATGAACAGTGAAATTCGCCCTGTCCTGTCTTTATCTGGTGGGGAAACCTTTTTAGTTTCTTTGGCTTTAGCACTGGCAATTGCCAATATGGCATCTGGTTCAATGAAACTGGAATCGTTGTTTATTGATGAAGGCTTTGGCACACTCGACCCGACTTCCTTACACATGGTGATGAATGCCTTAGACCATCTGCAAAGTCAGGGACGTAAAGTGGTGTTGATTTCGCATATTCAGGAAATGCACGAACGAATTCCTGTGCAAATTCAAGTCAAACCTGTGGGTGCAGGCGCAAGTGAAGTCAATGTAGTAGGTTAGACCCAAGACTGCCTAAAATCTGGAAATTATTTGTCGATTGAAGAATTTATGAGTTGACTGTGAGATTTCAGATTTTAGGCTTACCTGAAATTACATGGGGTTGATTTTAAAATCAGCTATACTTATGTATTTAATTTTATGGAAATAAAAACGATTATTCTCTTTGCTGTATTGCCCAGTTTAAGTATTATTTTTCTCACGTGGTTAGTGCGTTTCCCTAAAGCTTGGGTTTTTAAAGCGGTTTTAATTTTTGAAATCATCCTCACCGTCTGCACTTTAGTCATTGAGTTGGATACAAGAAAAATACCTAAAAAACCGGTTAGATCATCATTTTTACAGGCTTCTTTTAGTTGTGTTTTTTGTTATTTTTACTCATTGCCCGCATTCAAATCTGGATAGCGAATAAATCTTAAATATCCGCTTGTCATATTTACTAGACGGAAGTGACGCTTTCTAAAAAATAGTGAAGGTCATTAAAAAAAATCTACATAAGCCAAAATTTTGACAGCTTTACGACACAAAACTAAAAAAGCCTCGACATCCTGTCGAGGCTTTCTAGATTCAGTTTTTGGTATAACTCCTGTCGTACCAAGCACTTCCGTGTTGTTCTATTTCTTATTCTTCTTATTTAGGAAACTCCCTGTTTCCCGATAAGTTCATAATAAGAAAATCCAGCCTTCAGCACTAGCCGCAAAATTCCGCATTTCGTGTCAGCCAAAACGTACAAGGTAGCGTTTGCTAAATCTTGTCGCTTTTCTAGTGTATTTAAAGATTAAGCCTTGGAATAGTCACGTGCACCAAACAATGCTGTCCCAATCCGCACCATGGTTGAACCTGCTGCAATTGCAGCATTTAAATCGCCCGACATGCCCATACTCAAAGTATCCCAATCTTCAGGCTGTGCATGTTGTACTTTAACTGCATCAAACAATTGTTTGGCATCCTGAAACGCTTGCGGATGATTGGGCGCAGGAATCACCATCAAACCGCGCAGTTTTAAATGCGGTAATTGGCTGATCTGTTGGACTAATTCTGCAACTTCGCTCGGCTGGCAGCCATCCTTAGTATCTTGCGCATCAATATTCACTTGCAAACAAATGTTCAGTGGCGCTTGCTGAGCATCTCGCTGATTCGATAATCGTTCAGCAATAATTAAACGATCTACTCCATGCACCCATGCAAATTTTTCTGCCAAATGCTTGGTTTTATTGCGCTGCACATGTCCAATAAAGTGCCATTCGATTTCTAAATCGCTCAAGGCCTGCATTTTATCTAAGGCTTCTTGCAAATAATTTTCGCCAAAAGCACGCTGCCCTGTCGCATACATTTCACGCAAAGCTTCACTCGGATGAGTCTTAGACACCGCCAATAATTGCACCGTATTTGGCTCGCGCTGCGCCAACTGGCATGCGTGTTGAATTTGTTGCAAAACCTGAGTGCGCATAAGCTGCAGATTATTCATTGATGCATTTCTCATTTCATTCATCTTTTTTTACCTTGTCCAGCAACTAACAGTTGGTTAAGCTGATGGAAAGCCGTATTATTCTATCAAAATAATTAAGATTTAATTGATCTCGGGGACTTTCATGGATATTACAGAATTATTGGCGTTCTCCGCTAAAAACGGCGCTTCGGATTTACACTTATCTGCGGGCATGCCACCACTGATTCGTGTGGATGGTGAAGTTCGTCGTATTAACTTACCAGCATTAGAACATAAAGAAGTACACAAATTAGTGTACGACATTATGAATGATAAACAACGTCGTGATTATGAAGAAAATCTAGAAACGGACTTTTCTTTTGAAGTCCCAGGCGTGGCTCGTTTCCGTGTGAACGCATTTAACCAAAACCGTGGTGCAGGTGCAGTATTCCGTACCATTCCTTCTAAAGTTTTGACCCTTGAAGATTTAGGCATGGGACAAATCTTTAAAGATATTTGTGAATATCCACGTGGTTTAGTGTTAGTGACAGGCCCAACGGGTTCAGGTAAATCGACCACACTTGCCGCGATGATTGACTTTATTAATGACAATCGCTACGACCACATTCTGACCGTCGAAGACCCAATCGAATTTGTACACCAATCTAAAAAATGTTTGGTCAACCAACGTGAAGTACACCGTGATACGCATGGCTTTAACGAAGCATTACGTTCAGCACTGCGTGAAGACCCTGACATTATTCTAGTGGGTGAAATGCGTGACTTAGAAACCATTCGTTTGGCACTGACGGCTGCCGAAACAGGTCACTTGGTATTTGGTACGCTACACACCACCTCTGCGGCAAAAACCATTGACCGTGTGATTGACGTATTCCCTGCAGAAGAAAAAGACATGGTACGCGCCATGTTATCTGAATCTTTACAAGCCGTCATTTCGCAATCTCTGCTCAAGAAAAATGGCGGTGGCCGTGTAGCAGCGCATGAAATCATGATTGGTATTCCTGCGGTGCGTAACTTAATTCGTGAAAACAAAGTAGCTCAAATGTACTCGGCAATTCAGACAGGTGCCAACTACGGTATGACCACCCTCGACCAGAGTTTGAAAAACTTGGTATCGCGCGGTGTAATTAGCCCACAAACGGCTCGTACGGTTGCAAAACAGCCTGAATCATTCTTATAAGTTTAAAATTCGAGATACACGATGGACTTTAATGATTTACTGAATTTAATGATTCAGCAACAAGCATCAGACTTGTTTATTACAGCCAATGTTGAACCTTCCATGAAAATTCATGGACAAATTGTACCTGTCGCAAAAAGTAAGCTCACAGGTGAAATTATCGGTCAGTTACTTAACTCAATTATGAGTGAAAAACAGCGTAAGGAATTTGCCGAAACCCGTGAATGTAACTTTGCGATCACCAACCGTGAAAAAACAGCACGTTTTCGTGTCAGTGCATTCCAGCAACGTGATGAGCCAGGCATGGTATTGCGTCGGATTGAAACCAAAATTCCGGCCATGGATGACTTGAAACTGCCCCCTATTCTCAAAGATTTGGCGATGACCAAACGTGGCATCATCATTTTTGTAGGCGCAACGGGTACAGGTAAATCGACTTCTTTGGCGTCTATTATTGGTTACCGCAACCAAAATTCTAAAGGTCATATTATTACCATTGAAGACCCGATTGAATTTGTGCATGAACATGCGGGCTGTATTATTACCCAACGTGAAGTCGGGATTGATACCGATTCCTTTGAAGTAGCGTTAAAAAACACCTTACGTCAAGCGCCTGATGTGATTCTAATTGGTGAGATTCGTTCCCGCGAAACCATGGATTATGCCATTGCCTTTGCCGAAACGGGGCATTTGGTATTTGCCACCCTGCACGCCAACAACGCTAACCAAGCCATCGACCGGATTATTCACTTCTTTGAAGCAGACCGTCATAACCAATTATTCATGGATTTATCACTAAACCTGAAAGCAATTGTGGCGCAGCAGTTAATTCCAACCATTGATGGCAACTCACGACGTGCTGCGATTGAAATTTTAATTAACTCACCATTAGTTGCAGATTTAATCCGTAAAGGTGATGTGCACGAAATTAAAGACCTAATGAAGCGTTCACGTGAATTGGGTATGCAAACCTTTGACCAAGCTTTATACGACCTCTATAAAGCCAAGCAAATTAGTTATAAAGATGCACTCAAACACGCCGACTCGCCAAACGATTTGCGTCTACAAATCAAACTTGCAGAAGAAGGTGGCGAGCGCTTGTTACATGCAACCTCGAATATTACCTTCGATGGTCAATAACAACGCTTAAACACAAAAAAATAGGCTTCCATACGGAAGCCTTTTTTTATACCTTTAGCAAATTATTTTTTGCGTAACGCTT
>ERZ650312.681-NODE-681-length-19036-cov-20.814920_pt1 | contig 19036 bp, 17 predicted proteins | sample MGYA00376248_ERZ650312 | MGnify/ENA primary metagenome ERZ650312 (study PRJEB26733, sample SAMN07839316) | wastewater metagenome | biome: urban; feature: wastewater treatment plant; material: waste water | place: USA: North Carolina | collected 2016-07-28 ... | reverse complement strand
AAGATTCCCCAAACCTTTGGAGCTAGTCTTTTTGATTTTCATTGAGTATCAGTTTTTTTCTGAAAGCTCTTCATTCGACTATATTAATAGATATTTAATATTTTCTGCTCAGATTTTTTCTTGACAAGCGAAGCACAGTTTGTTATAGTATTTTTCGGGCACCTCTTTTGAGAGGTCGGAGAAAAGGCTCCCTAGTTTTAGGGAGCTATTTTTTTGTTTTTCCCAGAGATTAATACACATTTGGAGGACTTATTGGATGAAGAAAATCGCATTTGATTCAAATAAATATTTGAATTTACAACGTGATCATATTTTAGAGCGCATTGCTCAGTTTGAAGGCAAATTGTATATGGAATTTGGTGGGAAAATGTTGGAAGATTTCCATGCAGCTCGTGTACTTCCTGGCTATGAACCTGATAATAAAATCAAACTTCTCCAAGAGTTAAAAGATCAAGTAGAAATCGTCATCGCCATCAATGCTAGCAACATCGAACACTCTAAGGCACGTGGTGACTTGGGTATTTCTTATGACCAAGAAGTCTTCCGCTTGATTGATACATTTAATGATATTGATATTTATGTTGGTTCTGTCGTCATTACCCAATACCGCAACCAACCAGCTGCGGATGCCTTCCGCAAGCAGTTAGAAAAACATGGTATCAAGTCCTATCTCCATTACCCAATCAAGGGCTATCCTTCTGATATTGACCACATCATCTCACCAGAAGGTATGGGCAAAAATGACTACATCGAAACTAGTCGCAATCTCGTAGTTGTCACCGCACCTGGGCCTGGTTCAGGTAAATTGGCGACTTGTATCTCCCAACTTTACCACGACCAACTGCATGGCGTAACATCAGGCTATGCTAAGTTTGAAACCTTCCCAGTGTGGAACTTACCACTTCACCATCCCGTAAACTTAGCTTATGAAGCAGCAACTGCCGACCTGGACGACCTCAACATGATTGATCCTTTCCACCTTCAAACTTATGGCAAAACTGCGGTCAACTACAACCGTGACATCGAAGTCTTCCCTGTCCTCAACCGTACCTTTGAACGGATTTTGAGTAAATCACCATACGCATCTCCGACAGATATGGGTGTCAACATGGTAGGTTATTCCATCATCAATGAAGAAGCTGCTATCGAAGCGTCCAAACAGGAAATCATCCGTCGCTACTACCAGACCTTGGTGGATTTCAAGGCAGAGCGGATTAGCGAACAGGCTGTGAAGAAAATCGAACTCCTCATGAATGAAGTCGGTGTGACACCAGCAGATCGCAAGGTTGTTATCGCTGCGCGCGAAAAAGCAGAGCTGACAACTAGCCCTGCCCTTGCTATTCAGTTGCCAACTGGAGATATTGTAACAGGTAAAACATCCGACCTACTTAAACCAACTGCATCTGTCCTCTTAAACGCCATCAAACAAATTGCGGCAATCGAAGATGAAACCCTCTTAATCGAACCAACCTACATACGCCCAATCCAGGAATTGAAATCAGATTACCTCGATAAAACCAATACAAGACTGGATGCCAGCGAAATACTCAACGCATTGGCGATTACTGCACAAGATAGCCCAATTGCGGCGAGTGCCATGAAAGAATTGGGCCAATTAAATGGTAGCGAGGCCCACTCAACCGTTATCCTGTCAGATGAAGACAAGAGTGTCCTACGTAAGCTTGGAATCAATTTAACATTTGATCCAATTTACCAATACAATAAATTTTATCAAGCAAAATAACCGAGAAAAGGAAGTATCCATTAATTGGAAACTTCCTTTTTCTTATTGTATATCAAACACAACAGATTTTACCTTAGTCATGGCTTCAATACTATATTTAATCCCCTGAACTCCAGCACCAGAGCCTTTGATCCCTAGGAATGGGAAATTATCAGGACCACGTTGCGTTTTAGCATTAATATGCACAGTACCGACCTCCAATTTTGAAGCAAATTCAAAGGCTAATGGGTAGTTTTTCGTAAATATAGATGACTGTAAACCATATTCTGATTGATTACATAACTCAAGTGCTTCTTCAATAGATGATACGCGAATAATTGGAAGCACTGGACCGAACGGCTCTTCCCAAGCAATGTCCATCTCAGGAGTGACTTCGTCCAACAAGGTTGGCCAAATTAGATTTTTCTCACGTTTGTACGGAGTTAACTCCACTGCCCCTTTTGATTGTGCATCCTTTACCAAACCTTCGATAAAGACAGCAGACTGTTCATCAATGACAGGCGTAATATCCTTATTTTCAAATGGATCCCCTACCGTTAATTTTTCAACTTCAGTCTGAAGTTTCTCAGCCAATTGGTCTGCAACTTCATTTACAACTAATACTCGCTTAATAGCAGTACAACGTTGACCAGAATAACTAAAGGCCCCACTAACGATTTCCTTCGCTGCATGATCCAAATCCGCATCGCTTAAAACAACAGCTGCATCCTTTCCACCCAACTCAAGCATAATTGGACGAATACCAGCCAATTTCCCAACTTTTTGACCAATCGGTGTCGAACCTGTGAAATTGATAAAATTCACTTCAGGATGTTCAATAATATAGTCACCAATTTCTGATCCACGACCAGTTATTGTATTGAAAACACCAGCTGGAATGCCTGCATCAGCAAAAGCTTGAGCCAAAAGCAACCCCGAAATTGATCCTTGTGTTGGTGGTTTAAACATCACTACGTTCCCACCGATAAGCGCCGGAGCAATTTTAGAGGCTGACAAGTTGACGGGGTAATTATAAGGTGCAATAGCTAGAACAACACCAACAGGCTCACGACGAATCAACGATATTTTTGTTTTTGCAGCTGGTTCATACGTTCCCCCTTCTAAAGAGGCCCCATAAACACGTAGCCCCTCTTCAGCAGCATAGTGTATCAAATGAGCTGACCTATCTACTTCTCCAATCGATGCTTTTATCCCTTTCGCAACTTCTTTCGCTAATATCTCACCAATGCTTTCTTTGCGTTCTTCTAAAATATCCGCAGCTCTGTGCAAATATTGGGCACGTTCGTATGCAGATAAAGCACGCCAAGCTGGCAAAGCCTTTCTTGCTGCTTCCATAGCCTTGTCGACTTCTTCCTGTGACATGGCAGGAACATTCCCCAACTCTTCTTGATTAATTGGCGAATAAATGGTTATTTTCTTTTCGGAATCAACCCATTTCCCATCAATATAATTCTGATACTGCTTCATTCATTCCCTCCTTCTGGATAATGTGAACATTGTAACATAGTCAGAAAACATTTGCAAGAATTTTTTGAAAATTTCCAATATTCTTTCGGATTTTGATGCAAAACATAGAAAAAAAGAGCCAATAATCATCTGACAACTCCAACAATGTCAGATGATTATTTACTCTTTTAATAATTAATCGAAATCAACATACTCTTTTTGAAGTTCAAGAACTTCTTCTGCCGTTGCACATTCTGTCAAGGCACGTTGAGCATATTCTTCCATCTTAGCTGTGTCAAGTTTCTTCATAAGGCTACGTGTACGAAGTATAGAAGTTGCGCTCATAGAGAATTCATCCAAGCCCATACCTACAAGAAGCGGAACAGCTTGTTGGTCACCAGCCATCTCACCACACATACCAGCCCATTTGCCTTCTGCATGTGCAGCCTTGATAACGTTGTTGATCAAGCGAAGGATTGATGGGTTATATGGTTGGTAGAGGTATGAAACTTGTTCATTCATACGGTCTGCAGCCATTGTGTATTGGATAAGGTCGTTTGTACCGATTGAGAAGAAGTCAACTTCTTTGGCAAATTGGTCTGCAAGCATTGCTGCTGCAGGGATTTCAATCATGATACCTACTTGGATATCATCTGCAACTGCTACACCTTCAGCCAACAAGTTTGCTTTTTCTTCATCAAGGATTGCTTTTGCTGCACGGAATTCAGTCAACAAAGCAACCATTGGGAACATGATACGAAGTTTACCATGTACTGATGAACGAAGAAGAGCACGTAACTGAGTACGGAACATTTGGTTACCAGTCTCAGAGATAGAGATACGAAGGGCACGGAAACCAAGGAATGGGTTCATTTCGTGTGGTAGATCGAAGTAAGGAAGCTCCTTATCACCACCGATATCCATTGTACGAACCACAACTGGCTTACCATTCATACCTTCAAGTACTGCCTTGTAAGCCTCGTATTGCTCGTCTTCTGTTGGGAAGTCTTGTGAGTCCATGTACAAGAATTCTGTACGGTAAAGACCAACAGCTTCTGCACCATTATCATTTACACCTTCAACGTCTTTTGGTGTACCGATGTTAGCTGCCAACTCGAAGTGTTTGCCATCTGACGTCACTGTTTGAGCGTCTTTTAATAATGCCCATTCAGCTTTTTGCTTAGCATACGCTTCACCAGCTGCTTTGAATTCTGCAATGACATCTTCTGTAGGGTTGATAACAACATCGCCTGTGATACCGTTAACAGCGAGGACATCGCCATCTTTAACAATTTCTGTAATGTTGTTAGTACCTAATACAGCAGCAATTTCAAGTGTACGAGCCATGATAGCTGAGTGACTTGTACGACCACCAATGTTTGTTACAAAGGCTTTTACAAATTGCTTGTTCAATTGAGCTGTATCTGAAGGAGTCAAGTCATGAGCAATCACAATAGATTCTTCATCAATTGTTGCTGGGTTGGGCAAACGAACCCCAAGCAAATGAGCTAAGACACGTTTTGCTACGTCACGAATATCTGCTGCACGCTCTTGCATGTATGGGTTATCTTCCATACCTTCAAAGATAGCGATAAACATATCCGTAACTTCTTTCAAAGCAGTCTCTGCGTTTGTTTTCTTGGCGCGAATCGTTTCTTTGATTTGACCTACCATTTCTGGGTCAGAAAGCACCATTAAATGTGCATCAAATACTGCTGCAGCTTCTTCTCCAAGGCTCGCTACTGCATTCTCACGAATAACAGAAAGCTCGTTCTGTGATGCTGTAAGAGCGGCATCTAAACGAGCTTCTTCTGCATTTGTGTCCTCAACTGTAATCGTTTCGAAGGACAAATCGGGTTGAACGAGTAGATATGCCTTAGCAACGGCAACACCATCAGATGCTGCAATTCCTTTAAGCATTTCTGTCATCTTTTTATGCCAATCCTTCTTTTTCCATTGTTTCAGTGATAGCTGCAATTGCATCGTCAGCATCTGCACCTTCAGCTGAAATAGTTACATCAGCGCCTTGACCAACACCAAGACTCATTACACCCATGATTGATTTAAGGTTTACAGATTTGTCTTTGTAGTTCAAAGTGATGTCTGAAGCGAATTTGCTAGCTGTTTGCACAAGCAAAGTAGCTGGACGTGCGTGGATACCTGTTTCTGCCACAATGTGGAAGTCTTTTGAAGCCATAGTTGGTTTCTCCTTTATTTTTACAATTATTTCGAGTCAATGTGATAACCCTTACAAAGAACATTATATCATTTTTTGAAATCATTTTCAAGAATTTTTTATTATTCTTTCAGTATTTCAAGCCGAAAAACCCACCGAATGGTGAGTTCCTTTCTATTCTATTAAATACGAGCGATAAGTGCTTCAGCAAATTGGCTAGTTGACAGGCTTTCAACACCTAATGCACTGGCAAAATCAATCGTCACTTGTTGATGTAAAATAGCCTGTTCTAGAGCGACAATAATTTTCTCAGCAGCTTCATTCCATCCCATAAACTCTAACATCATACAAGCAGACAGGAGTACTGAGCTAGGATTTGCCTTATTTTGACCTGCAATATCTGGAGCAGTTCCATGTGTCGCTTCAAAAATTGCATGACCAGTCTGATAATTAATGTTAGCTCCAGGAGAAATGCCGATCCCTCCAACCTGAGCAGCTAAAGCATCTGATGCATAGTCTCCATTCAGGTTGGTCAAGGCCACAACATCAAATTTTTCAGGTGCCAATAAAATCTGTTGTAAGAAGTTATCCGCAATAATATCATTGATAACCAATGAACCATTTTCTAGCTCATTCGAAAATTCCTCTTGAGCTAATTCATAACCCCATTTTCGGAATCCGCCTTCTGTAAATTTTTGAATATTCCCTTTGTGTACCAAGGTTACTGTTTTTAATTGGTGTTTTAATGCATATTCAATAGCAGAACGAATGAGGCGTTTACTTCCCTCTTCAGAAATGGGCTTTATACCGATACTTGATGACTCTGGAAAACGGATTTTAGCCACTCCCATCTTCTCTTGAAGAAATGAAATGACAGTTGCAACTTCTTCTGTACCAGCATCCCATTCGATTCCTGCATAGATATCTTCTGTGTTTTCACGGAAAATAGTAATATCGGTTTTTTCTGGATGTTTTAATGGACTTGGAACCCCTTGAAAATACCGAACTGGACGAACACAAGCAAACAAATCTAGTTCCTGACGCAATGCGACGTTCAGTGACCGGTGGCCTTTTCCAACAGGTGTACCCAAAGGTCCCTTGATGGCCAACAAATGCTCACGAATCGTTTTCAACGTCTCATCAGGTAAAGACGTCCCGGTTAAAGCATAAGCTTTCTCACCCGCCAGAACTTCTTTCCACTGAATAGAACGCTGACCATTGTATGCTTTTTCAATTGCTGCATCGATGACTTTTTGAGCTTCTGGCCAAATATCTTGCCCAACCCCATCCCCCTCAATATAGGGGATAATTGGTTGGTCAGGCACTAAAAGCCTTCCATTTTCCAATCTAATCTTCTCTGCCATACTTACCTCTTTCCAATAGGAATATATTTTAGATTTCTGCTACCAATATAGGAAGAACGCGGACGGATTAACTTATTATTCTTCCGTTGCTCTTGAACATGAGCAATCCATCCTGCCATTCTACTCATTGCAAAAATGAGAGTAAAAATGTCACTATCAATTCCTAACACATGGTAAACAGTTGCAGAGTAAAAGTCGACATTGGGAATCAGCCCTTTTTTGTGTTTAATAAAATTCTCTACTTCCTCTGACAACTGATAAAATGCTTCATCGTCAGTTCCGAGTGTCAAATCACGCGCCATTTCTTTCAAATACTGTTGGCGAGGGTCCACAGTTTTATAAACACGGTGACCAAATCCCATGATTTTCTCTTTCGAATCCAACTTTTCCTGCAAGTATCCTTCCGTATCACCGCTTTCACGAATCGCTAGTAGCATGTCAAATACACGCTCGTTTGCACCACCATGCAAAGAACCTTTTAAAGTCCCAATCGCAGTTGTGACACAAGAATACAAATCCGTTAAAGTTGATGCAGTGACACGCGCAGCAAAGGTTGATGCATTCAATTCGTGATCAGCATGCAAAACTAGTGCTTTACTAAATGCTTTCACTTGCAATTCAGAAGGTTCTTCACCATTTAACATATAAAGGAAATTTGCGGCAAATCCCAAGTCTGAACGCGGTTCAATTGGAACCAATCCTCTTCTCAAACGAGCAAATGTTGCAATGATAGTTGGAACCTTTGCCATAATTTGAATAGATTGATCATACAAAGCCTCTAAGGAATTTTCTTCAGCATGCACATTATAAACACCTAAGAGGGACACAGTTGAACGTAGCACACTCATCGGATGCAAGTGCTGACGAGATTGAATCAAAATACATTGTTCGACAGCATCAGAAATTGCATACTCCTCACGCAACTTTTTCTCAAAATAATTTAATTCAATTTGAGTTGGTAAATGCAAATTCCACAGTAGATAAACGACCTCTTCAAAGGAAACATTATTATCCATTAACTCTGCGATATCGTATCCTGCATAAGACAAGCGATCATCTTCAATTGCGCTGATTCGCGTATCGCAAGCAATCGCATCTTTTAACCCATTCGTTTCTGTCATACGTTTCCCCCCAGTTTTTTTCTTACCACCATTGGTAAAATACCACCATGGCGGTAATAACGAATATCCGCTTCTGCGTCGAAACGCACAAGAGCTTGAAATTCTTTTGAACCTTCTTCAGAATTTGCATGGACGGTAACAACTTGTCCAACTTTTACATCTTCTGGTAAATCAATCGTATAGTGTTCATGTCCTGTTAAACCCAGACTTTCCGCTGTTTCACCATCCAAAAATTGAAGAGGTAGAACGCCCATCATGACCAAGTTTGAACGGTGAATTCGCTCAAATGATTCAGCAAGTACAACTTTCACACCAAGCAAGTTTGAACCTTTCGCTGCCCAGTCACGGCTAGAACCCATTCCATAGTCCTTACCAGCAATGACGATACTACCGATACCAGCAGCCTTATATTTCATGGCTGCATCATAGATAGGAAGGATTTCTCCCTCATATGTGGTCCATCCACCAATTTTCCCATTTGCGAGTTCATTTTTTATACGAATATTTGCAAACGTACCACGCATCATGACCTCATGGTTACCACGACGACTTCCGTAAGAGTTGAAATCCACATAAGAAATTCCATTTTCCTCTAGGTATCGTGCAGCAGGACTTAGACGGGCAATATTCCCGGCTGGCGAAATATGGTCTGTTGTTACTGTATCTCCAAATTTAGCCAAAACAGATAAGTTTTCCAGTGGTTTTATAGATAAATCTTCCTGCATGTTGTCAAAATATGGCGGATTTTGAATGTAGGTAGAAGATGGATTCCAAGCATAATTCTTATCTGTCTTTGTTTCAATCGCATTCCATGCTTGACTATCTGTAAAAACTTGCTGGTATTCTTGTTTAAAGAGATCGCGCGTAACGTATTGGTCAATATATGCGTCAACTTCTTCACGACTTGGCATAATATCTGCAAGATAGACTGGCTGATCATCCTTATCATATCCCAGTGGGTCTCTTGTCAAATCAACATTCATATTACCCGCAATAGCATAGGCAACAACTAGTGGTGGACTCGCTAAGAAATTGGCTTTCACAAGTGGGTTGATCCGTCCTTCAAAGTTACGGTTCCCAGATAATACTGCTGAAACTAATAAGTCTTCATCTTTAATGGCTTCTGCTACTTCAGGTCGTAAATCACCTGAGTTACCAATACAAGTTGTACAGCCATAGCCGACCAAATTGAACCCTAAGGCATCCAAATAGGTCTGTAAACCTGAATTTTTCAAATAGCCTGTTACAACTTTCGAACCTGGCGCCAAGGACGTTTTGACAGTCTTCGCAACAGTCAAACCTTTTTCAACTGCATTTTTAGCTAATAAACCAGCCGCCAATAGAACATAGGGGTTCGAAGTATTGGTACATGAGGTAATCGCTGCAATCGCAACATGTCCTGTTTGAATCAGTTCGTCGCCGTCTGCATATTTAACCGTGGCTGTCTTATCTAATTCTTCTTTCTCCAAACCAAATCCACGAACACCAACTTCACGTGTTACACTTGCTTGGAACTCATTTTTAGCATTAGACAATTCAATCAAATCTTGTGGTCTTTTCGGACCAGAAATGGATGGAACAATCGTAGACAAATCCAATTCAAGTACCTTAGTATAGGTTGGAATAGCTGTGCTGTCATAGAATAAGTGATTTGCCTTTGCATATGCTTCTGTTAACTCAATTTGCTCCTCTGTACGGTTGGTCAATCTCATGTAATTGAGGGTTTCAGAATCAATTGGGAAATATCCACAGGTTGCACCATATTCAGGAGCCATATTTGAGACTGTCGCACGATCTGCAAGAGCAAGGGAGGATAAGCCAGGTCCAAAAAATTCCACAAATTTTCCAACTACATTTTCTTGACGAAGCAACTGTGTCACTTTCAAAGCCAAGTCCGTCGCAGTAGCTACTTTCGGTAACTGTCCAGTCAAGTGAACTCCAATCACTTCTGGAATTGGAAAATAAGATGCTTCACCCAACATTGCTGCTTCCGCCTCAATACCACCGACACCCCAACCAAGTACACCAATACCATTGATCATAGTTGTGTGGCTATCAGTACCAAACATAGAGTCTGGATAAAGCAAACCATCCTTATTAATGATAACGTCACTTAGAAATTCAATATTTACCTGATGAATAATCCCAGTTGCAGGCGGTACAGCACGGTAGTTTTCAAATGAATTTTCTGCCCACTTAAGAAACTCATAGCGCTCATTATTTCGTTTAAATTCTAAGGCGATATTTTGCTCAAGCGCCTGATCTGTCCCGAAAAAGTCAACCTGAACAGAATGGTCAATGACCAAATCGACAGGAATTTCTGGATTTATCAAGTCTGGGCTTCCACCAGCTTTGACAACAGCGTCGCGCATGGATGCAAGGTCTACCACTACAGGCACACCAGTAAAGTCTTGTAAAATGACACGACTAGGTTTAAAAGGGACTTCTCCAGATGGTGAAGAAGCCTGATAATGTAATAAATCTAAAATGTGATTTTTAGTAACATCAACTCCGTCTTCCTTACGAAGAAGACTTTCCAATAAAATTCGGATGGTATATGGAAGTGTATGAATATCCACACCATTTTCGGTTGCAACCGAATTCAATGCATAGTAAGAGTATTCATTCTCATTATGAAGTAAGCGTTTTTTATACGATAGACTCATCTGCTCTGCCCTCTTTCAACATTATTATTTAGTATAGTATAGATTGTAATATTTATTCAATCAATACCTAACCAAACATGTTACATCATATGACATATTGCGTACTATTTATTAATCATATCAACCGTATCTGATTCTAATATACTCTTTATTTTTTGTCCTGCACCTACTATTGTACATCAAGCGTAACCATTGAAAACCCTACCAAAAATTAACAATAGAAATAGGTTTTGGACTGCCCACATACTATATTTGGTGTTGTCGATAAATTGATTGCACAATATTTAGTGATTTATTCAGACAAGCTCCTTGACTTTAACTTCAAAATTTTGTATCCTAGATTGGTAACAAAAATGGGATATTTTTATCCTTGAGAGACAAAGGAGAAACTGAATGGTAACTATCTATTCAAAAAATGATTGTGTTCAATGTAAAATGACCAAGAAATTCTTGGACCAACACAAGGTGGAATATAATGAAATCAATCTAGATGAACAACCTGAATTCATCGATCATGTAAAAGGACTCGGTTTCTCAGCAGCACCTGTTATTGAAACGGAAAATGATGTCTTTTCTGGTTTCCAACCAGGTAAACTAAAAGCCTTGGTTTAATTCCTAATCTATCCTACTATAATTAAGAAAGAGATTGCAACTATGAGTTTAAAAGAGCTAGGCGATGTGTCCTACTTCCGTTTAAATAACGAAATCAACCGTCCTGTCAATGGGCAAATCCCACTCCACAAGGACCAAGAAGCGGTTAAGGCCTTCTTTAAAGAAAACGTCCTCCCAAATACCAAGCAATTTGATAATATTTTAGATAAGATTGCTTATCTAGTAGAAGAAAATTACCTTGAAAAAGAGTTTTTGGACCAATACAGTCCAGAATTTATCATCAAGATTGATCAATTCCTGAAAGACCAAAATTTCCGCTTCAAGTCTTTCATGGCTGCCTACAAGTTCTACAATCAGTATGCCCTCAAAACAAACGATGGCGCCTATTACTTGGAAAGCATGGAAGATCGCGTTCTCTTCAACGCCTTGTATTTTGCTGAGGGCAACGAAGAATTGGCATTAAACCTAGCCAATGAAATGATTCACCTTCGTTACCAGCCAGCAACACCTTCTTTCCTAAACGCAGGTCGTGCTCGCCGTGGTGAGTTAGTATCTTGTTTCTTGATTCAAGTCACTGACGATATGAACTCGATCGGACGTTCTATCAACTCTGCTCTACAATTGTCCCGTATCGGTGGAGGTGTCGGTATCTCTCTTAGTAACTTGCGTGAGGCTGGTGCACCAATCAAGGGCTATGAGGGGGCGGCTTCTGGGGTTGTTCCTGTTATGAAACTCTTCGAAGACAGCTTCTCCTATTCTAACCAGCTTGGACAACGCCAAGGGGCTGGTGTCGTTTATCTTGATGTTTTCCACCCAGATATTATTTCCTTCCTTTCGACTAAGAAAGAAAATGCCGATGAGAAAGTTCGCGTGAAGACCTTATCACTCGGTATCACCGTTCCTGATAAATTCTACGAATTAGCACGTAAAAACGAAGACATGTACCTCTTCAGCCCATACTCAGTTGAGTTGGAATACGGTGTCCCTTACAACTACCTAGATATTACTGAAAAATACGATGAATTGGTGGCGAACCCTCGCATTCGTAAGACAAAAATCAAGGCACGTGACTTGGAAACAGAAATTTCCAAACTCCAGCAAGAGTCTGGCTATCCATATGTTATCAACATCGATACAGCTAACCGTAGCAACCCTGTTGACGGCAAGATTATCATGTCCAACCTTTGTTCGGAAATCCTTCAGGTCCAAACACCAAGTGTTCTAAACGATTCTCAAGAATACTTGACCATGGGTACTGACGTTTCATGTAACCTTGGTTCAACTAATATCGTTAACTTAATGAAGTCACCTGATTTTGGACGTTCTGTTCGTACAATGACACGCGCTTTGACTTATGTCACAGATCATTCACACATCTCTGCTGTACCATCTATTGAAGCAGGAAACAGTCAGGCGCATTCAATCGGTCTTGGAGCTATGGGACTTCATTCTTACTTGGCTCAGAACTTGATTGATTACGGTTCAAAAACTGCCGTAGAATTTACCAACATCTACTTCATGCTCCTTAACTATTGGACTTTGGTAGAATCAAATAATATCGCTCGGGAACGAAAAGAAACCTTCCATAACTTTGAAAAATCAAAATACGCAGACGGCACTTATTTCGATAAATATGTGACTGGAGACTACCAACCACAATCTGACCGTGTCAAAGAACTATTTGAAGGAATTTTCATTCCAAGCGGGCAAGACTGGGCTGAACTACGCGACAATGTAAAAGCTGATGGTCTCTATCATCAAAACCGCCTAGCTGTTGCACCAAATGGATCTATTTCCTATATCAATGACGTCTCTGCTTCTATTCACCCAATCACACAACGGATTGAAGAACGTCAAGAAAAGAAAATCGGTAAAATCTACTATCCAGCAGCCGGCTTGTCAACAGAAACCATTCCATTCTACAAGTCTGCCTACGATATGGATATGCGTAAGGTCATTGATGTCTACGCTGCTGCAACAGAGCACGTCGACCAAGGTTTATCCCTCACTCTTTTCCTACGCAGTGAACTACCTAAAGCTCTTTATGAATGGAAGAAAGGGAATAAGCAAACCACACGTGACCTCTCTATCCTTCGTAACTACGCCTTCAACAAAGGTATCAAGTCTATCTACTACATCCGTACCTTTACCGATGACGGAGAAGAAGTCGGCGCAAACCAATGTGAAAGTTGTGTAATTTAAGATGTGAGGGCGTCAAAAGGACACAGCAAAAATAGAAAATACCATAGAGATGTCTTACATCTCGTAGGGATTTATCTTTTTTGCCAAGTCCTTAGCCCGAACTCGATTTTGACGTAGCAAGATTAGCTGTTGGCAAACTAACTAGCTCCGAAACTGAAGAAATATCGTCTTCAGTTTCTACGTGTCGTTAGATGTGAGGACGTCAAAATGACACAGCAAAAATAGAAAATACCATAGAGATGTCTTACATCTCGTAGGGATTTCTCTTTTTTGCCAAGTCCTTAGCCCGAACTCGATTTCAAGACACTAATATTCATTGATCCTAAAGCATCTAATGAATGAACGGTACTGACTATATGGTCAGTACCTAAGTGGCTTACTACCTCGAAAAGTCCTTAAGTTCGAACGACTTTTCTCAGGTCGTAACTTTCACAAGTCTAACTGTCGGCAAGCCAACTACCTAATCTACGCTAACCGCTATAAGCGGATTAGCTAGCTACCTTACGACACTGTCGCGTTCATGATGTGAAGCGACTATTGAGCGCTCGATTAAAAATCCCTTGTGGGGGATTTTTTTACAGGCTACTATCTACTTGTGATATACTATTAGAAATACAAGAAAAAGAAAGAGAACATGATGGAAACCTACTACAAAGCCATAAACTGGAACGCCATTGAGGACGTAATCGACAAGTCTACATGGGAGAAATTGACTGAGCAATTCTGGCTCGATACGCGGATTCCCTTATCAAATGACTTGGATGATTGGCGTAAACTCACAGCGGAAGAAAAAGACTTGGTTGGTAAAGTCTTCGGTGGATTGACCCTCTTGGACACCCTTCAATCTGAAACAGGTGTTCAAGCTCTCCGCAACGATATTCGCACACCGCACGAGGAAGCAGTCTACAACAACATCCAATTCATGGAGTCTGTTCATGCGAAATCCTACTCTTCTATCTTCTCAACCTTGAATACCAAAACTGAGATTGAGGAAATTTTTGAATGGACAGATAGCAACGAATTCTTACAACGCAAGGCAAAAATCATTAACGAAATTTATGAAAATGGTACGGCGCTTGAAAAGAAAGTTGCCAGCGTATTTCTAGAAACTTTCCTATTCTATTCTGGTTTCTTTACACCGCTCTACTATCTTGGTAACAACAAACTGGCCAACGTTGCAGAAATTATCAAACTAATCATTCGTGATGAGTCTGTTCATGGAACTTATATTGGTTACAAATTCCAACTTGGTTTCAATGAATTGTCCGACGAAGAACAAGACAAACTCCGCGACTGGATGTATGACCTTCTTTACCAACTTTATGAGAATGAAGAGGACTATACACGTTCACTCTATGATGCAGTTGGGTGGACTGAGGAAGTCTTAACCTTCCTTCGTTACAATGCCAATAAAGCCCTTATGAATTTGGGACAAGATCCACTCTTCCCTGATTCAGCAGATGATGTAAACCCAATCATCATGAACGGTATCTCAACCGGTACATCTAACCACGACTTCTTCTCACAAGTCGGTAATGGCTACTTGCTCGGCGAAGTGGAAGCCATGACAGATGATGATTATCTATATGGGTTATAAAAAGATCCATAAAAAAAGCAGTTCATCTGAGCTGCTTATTTTTTATACCAAAAATAGTATCATCAAATAGGAAATTCCATTATTTAACATATGTAGCGACATTGGATAACGAATATCTCGTCTAATTAGATAAAGCCAACCAAGATTAAGACCCATAGTGAAATAAATCAAAAACTGTGGAATGGTTGCTGGAACATGCACCAAACTAAACAAACATCCTGTTACAATCAGATACAAGCTCACAGTTTTCATATCAGCCATTTTGGGGAAGAAATAGGTTGCCAACAAACCTCTAAAAATCAACTCCTCTAATATTGGTGCAAAGACTACGACTGCTAAAAACGCAACCAAAGGGTAGGCAGATACAAATTGGATGACCAAAGTTTGATTCTGACTTTCAGATACTGGCACTAAAAGTTGGACGATGAAGAATACAATATAAAGTAAAATTGGCCAATAAATCTTATGAAACCATGATGAAGATACACTGTAGTCAATGGTCTGCCGAGAAAACACAAATTTCCATAATACAATTGTAAACGCAATTCCGAGTACGATACCAATAATCGCACAAACCCAAATCATATTCTCAATCAATTGAGCTGGAAATTCTGGAATAGCTTGTAATGTCGGTCCTACCATCAAAAATCCAGTAATAATTTGATAAGCAACAAAAAATAAAAACAATAATGCAGTGTGTTTGATAAATTTTAACATGACACCTTTTCCCTTCTTTTTTTCTTAGCTAGAATGTCAGATCGACTATATTATCTACTCGAACCAACTTGGTTTCAATCTTTCCTTCCGCAAATTCACGAGAAATTTTAACCCATTCCTCATCAACTGCTAAAACTTTGCATCAGCAACATAAACAAAAATCCGATAAAATTGTTGAGACTATGTAGGATGAGTGCATTGGTATACTTGACAGAAATTTGATAGGCGAGCCCTAGTACTAGGCCCATACCACTATAAATAATCCAAGATCCGATATTAGTCGGTACATGAATAAGACCAAATAGAAAACTTCATCGCAACAGACCAACGATAGAATCTTTACCAAAGACTTTCCCCATAACAATTCCTCTGCAAAACAGTTCCTCCAAAAAATGATAGCAATCTCCTTCACATACACTAAATCAGTTCTTATCACTTTCTTTTTTGAACAATAGCAGAGCTGGCAAGCCCAAAACCATCGGCAAGAGGATATTCAGATTTGACAAATCAATCTGCCCAGTAGCCAGCCATTCTCCGAAAATATAGCCAACTGCGTACAGACCGAGGCCGATTAACCCCACGAAGTAAACAATTTTTAGAACCGATATAAACTTTTCATTCTCTTTCATAATCACTACCAAAACCTTTCCTTATTTAAAATACCGACGGATCATGCGAACCTGCATCACATTGATGTAAATGTGCAAAAACGCTACAACTAGAAAGGCCGTAATTTGTCGTTCCTGCAATAGCATGCTAACTACAAATAGGAAAAGATACAAACCTGGTAACACAATTTGATTCAGAGTAAAAACAATCTGGAAACTCATTTCGTAGTTAGCTTGTTTTTCTCCCTCATCCATAGCCTCCATAAATTCCTTCACCTCTTTTACCGTAGCAAAAGCAGAAAGCTTATAGTCACGAATTTTCTGAGTTAGTTTCACAATAAAAACCTGAGAGATGAGAAGGATAACATAGAAAACTACGTCAAGAATGGACCCGTACATAACTGCACTCTCTTCTAAGAAAGTGACCCCGAATCCTAAAACCAAATTTAACAATGTCAATGATACAGCAACATTGAATGAAATGGTCGCGTACTCTAGGTTACGATACATTTTCTTATATAGTTTATCAACACGTTCTTCATCCTCATCTGAAATGAAATGATAAAGTTTATAATTTTGATTAGCTTTAACACCAAAATATACGGTTCCTGCGAAAATTACAAATGTAATAATCCTCAAAAAAGTTAGAAAATTATCTAAATTGAGATAAGAAGGTAGGCTGAATTTAAAGATTAATACTCCAAAGAAACCGATAAAGCCACCCAAAATTGCTGAAATCAGCATATACGCTGAATATCTCATCCATCTTTGTTTCGTTGAAATTTGTTTCCCCTGTTTCATTCTTCTACCTCCACTAATTGAAAAACATTCTCCACATTTTCATTAAAAATTTGTGCTATACGTATGGCAATGACCACCGAGGGCGTGTATTCGCCCCGCTCAATCAAGCTAATGGTCTGCCGCGATACTTCTGCTAACTTTGCTAGTTCTGTTTGATTGAGACCATCTCTGGCTCGCAATTCCTTGAGCCGATTTTTTAAGACATATTCCATGATATTTCCTTCCTAGGCTTGATAGATAATCAAGCCTGTTTCTGTGTCTTCGACAGCTATATTTCCCTTGGCAAACTTAACCAATAAAAGATAGGTATAGTAGAAATCGCCTGCACAAGAGGCAGCGTGCATGGTTGCTAACATGAAGTAAAGAGTGGTATTCATCATCCCAAAACCTGCTAACATAGTCAAGACCAAACTAATCACAACAAAGGGAGCCAGGCTGATTACTAGCATTTGCACCCGATTGTAGAGCGAACCTGGACTGGTCGCATAAGCCATGCCCGATTTCCATTTAAATCCATATTTGACAGGATTTTCAGGACAAAAAACTTTGAAGAAGATTCCGTGGATAGCCTCATGCACAGCTATTAAAAGAAAATACAGTAGCAAACCTAACCATAATTCAAGTAAGTCCATTTCAAGATTTTGTGCACCGTCAACGAGCAACAAAGATCCTATCTTTCCAAATATGTACGCAAATGGAAAGATGAGTACCACAGCAAGAATATTCAATCCCCACACAAACTTCTTATTTTCCATGATATTGACTTCAAATAATTTCTTTTTAGCTTCCATTTTTCTTCTCCCTTTCTTTGCAAATAGCTAAGTCTAACATCAACAAAAACACGTCATTATCAAAAGAAGCACCATATCCATTTCATAACCGAATATGAGCTTCCGAATGAAAGAATAGAGTATAGCGAATAAGAAAGGCAAACTGGATTCACCTTGTAAAACTTGTAACTGCGACAAGAGTTTTTTTCTTATTATTGATATTCATATCTACCTTCCCAGACATTATCTAGTTGTTTTGGAATTTTTTCTCTAAGCCAAAACCTACCTTTATAAAAAACGGAATAATAAAGAATCCAACAGCGATAGAAAGGTATGGTTGGAAGTCAACTTGATAAGATGGCTCCTTCATCAACCAATAGAAATCATTCAGGAGGAAGATAAACAATCCAATTGCTAATAAACCAAAATAGACACCCTTACAAAATTCTTTCCATTTCTCCATATTACTGTTCTCCTGCTACATTTCTATTTCTTTTGTTCTTTGTTCTTTTTTCAAAAATATCAGTTGTCATTACAATAAGACAAATGGCAAGGGTAACTTGAGTATCGTCCAACTGCTGCCACTTCATAATATCTGATAGTATGACAAAAACTAGATAGACAATTACCAGTACTTGTACAAAGCGTGCAATGTGAAGATTGTTTAGCTTTTTTATGATTACACCTCCTTATTCATCAGTTTTTTCAGTGTCGTTTTCTACTTTCTTACCAAATTCTAGTTTAAACCACGGCTCTTTCTCCGTATCTGAGTTATCGATATCTAAGAGATATACGGCGAAGAATGAAGCGTAAGGTGTCAACATAAACGGTTCCAGTATCCCTTTGATATAGGCAAGTAGCGTAAACGGGATATATAGAATCATTACACCGTAAAAAATATGTTTTCCTGTTATAACCAGTTGCTTTTTCATCATAAATCCCAACTTTCTTTTTTTCTTGTTCGATGAATTCGTTTCCATCACTTTATGTTGATATCATTGTAACACTTCTTTTTCTTTTTGACAAGTATCTTTGTCAAAAAAATAATAATTTTTGTCAAAAAGTTTATGATGATAGTCATAATGTAATAAAACCTTGTCATCGTTCTATCTAGTTATTCGTAAAAAATAAAAAAAGAGGCTGGGCAGAAAGTCCATCCTCGCTTCTCAGAGTTCGTGTCAACATCTCAGCGCAGTGGTTGATTGGCTTTAA
>ERZ650312.680-NODE-680-length-19045-cov-27.213217_pt1 | contig 19045 bp, 16 predicted proteins | sample MGYA00376248_ERZ650312 | MGnify/ENA primary metagenome ERZ650312 (study PRJEB26733, sample SAMN07839316) | wastewater metagenome | biome: urban; feature: wastewater treatment plant; material: waste water | place: USA: North Carolina | collected 2016-07-28 ... | reverse complement strand
TTTTGAAATCAATTCCCATCGCTTGTGGAACTACCAAAATATCAGAAAATAAAATCGCTGCATCTAGCGGAAATCTTCTAATCGGTTGAACAGTAATTTCTGCTGCCAATTCTGGAGTTTGACAACGCGTGAAGAAATCATATTGGTCACGAAGTGCGATGAATTCTGGCAAATATCTTCCTGCTTGTCTCATCATCCAAACTGGTGGTCTTTCTACAGTTTCGCCTCGTAATGCTCTTAAATATAGGTCGTTTTTTATCATTTTTATTATTTTGCTTCTCACGGATTACACAGATTTTCACAGAAAATAAATTCAAGATTTCTATTTCTTAGTCTTTAACTGATTTAATTTCAATCAATGAAAGAATTAAACTTTAAATTAAAAATCTGTGCTATCTGTGAGACATTATTATTTTAATTAAATCTTCTAAATTGCTTTCTTTACTGGTAAAAATTTTATTTTGTGTAAATTTTCTCAGCTCCTTTTCTGTGGTTTGTCCGATAGAAAAGATTTTCAAATTTTCTAAAGAATTAAACTTTGCAAAACTACGAACTCCACTTGGACTAAAAAAAACTACAGCCTCATATTTTTCATGAATTTTTGGGTAGAGAATTTTAGTATTGTAAAGCACTACTTTTTTGTAAGAAATATTCTGAAGCGGTAATGCTTTATCTAAAATATCAAGTGCTAAATTTCCACAGAAGTGAATGAAATTTTCTTTTTGGCTATGCTTGAGAATAAATTCAGACAAATCATTGAGATGTTTCTTCACTTTAAAAGTTCCAAAACCGTTATTTCTCAATTCTTTTTTGGTTTTAAGACCTACTGCGTAGATTTTATTATAATGGGCTTCTTGAAAATTTTCATTCGGTTGAAAACCATTTTCAAAGAAAGATTTTACAGCGTTTACGCTCGTGAAAATAAGTGAAGAATTCTTAAGTGGAAAAGGTTTGGTTTTAATTTTTTCAATCGCTATAAAATCCTTAAAATCACAAGAAAAACCGGTTTCTAATTTCTCTGAAACCTCATGTTCGATTCCTGTTTTCGTGAAAAGGATTTTCATGATGACTCTATTCCTTTATTTGTTTCTTAATCTCCTCCATCATTTCTTTTCCTCCGTTTTCAAGCACAAATTCTGCAAATTTTTTGCCGTAATTTTCAGATTCATCATATTCAAATTCTTCAACTACACTTATCGTTTTACTTCCGTCTAAAGAATTTAATCTTCCCGAAAATTTGATTTTATTTTCTTCAAAAACAGCTATTGCTCCAATTGGCGCAGTACAGCCACCTTCTAAAGTTCTGAGGAAATTACGTTCTATTTCAACGCAAATTTGAGTGGTTTTATGATTGATTTTTTGCAAAATCGCTTTGGTTTCTACATCATCTACTCTACTCGAAATCGCTACAACTCCCTGACTAGGAGCAGAAATCATAAAATCTAGCATTTCATACTCCAACTCCATTTCCATTCTTTTAATCCCCGCTAAAGAAAAAAGTGTAGCATCAAAATCTCCTTCTTCTAATTTCTTTAAACGCGTCTGTACATTTCCTCGGATGTCTGAAAACTGAGTGTTCGGGAATTTTTCTGACCAAAATGCTCTTCTTCTTAAACTGCTGGTCGCAATTTTAAGTTCTGCTAAATCTTTATTTTTAGAAGAAGATTTTCTCACCAAAACATCTTGCGGAAAATCTCTTTCTAGAACGGCAGAAACTTCTATATTTTGAGGTAAAATAGTAGGAACATCTTTCAGAGAATGTACTGCAATATCTATTTCATTATTGAGTAAAGCGATGTCTAAATCTTTGGTAAAAACGCCCGTAATTCCTAGAGAATAAAGCGGTTGATTAAGATTTTTATCACCAGAAGAAAGCACAGGAACCAGCACTGTTTCGTAGCCTAAATTTTGTAATTTTTGTTCTACTTCTTTTGCTTGCCACATTGCAAGAGGCGAATTTCTGGTACCTATTCTAATCATTATAAAAATTTATTTTCTTGAAAACTTCGTAAATCCTAAATCGTAAATTCTAAAATTACTGATGTTTTTTGTTGAACTCTTCTTTAGGTTGTTCTACCAAAATTTCGTTCATCAACTTAGTAACTTCTTCGGCACGAAGCGGATTTTCGATGATATATTTCGCAAATCTATTGGTGATTTTTTGAATCAATTTTTCGGTGAGTTCCATGTCTTCTATATCCACATATCTGTGTTTTCTGTGGAAATTATGCATTTCATGGTCTTCTATATGTTTCAGCGCAGCTTTGAACTGATGAATATTCGGTGCGAATTTTCTTTTTCTTTCCCAAGCCAAAAATTCTTTGGTCATTTCCTTGATGATTTTCTCCGCTTTAGGAATTTCTTTCTTGCGTTGCTCGATGGTTTCCTGAATATGCTTAGACAATTCGTCTACGTCTACCAATTGCACCGCTTTATTTTCCGCCACTTTTTTATCTACATTATTTGGAATAGAAAGGTCTATCACCAATGTTTCTTTTCCATTTGGAAAATGTTTTTGGTGAATAATCGGATGAGAAGCGCCAGTTGCAACGATAAGAATATCTGTAGATTTCAGTTCTTCTTCGAAATTTTCAAAAGCAATTTGCGGAATGCTGTACTTTTCTGCAATTTTCTCTGCTTTTTCATAAGAACGGTTGGCGATTTTTACTTTTGGCTGATAAACATGTTTCACCAAATTTTCTACAGTATTTTGACCGATTTCGCCAGTTCCCAAAAGAAGAATATTCTTCTCTGAAATCTGTTTTTGAGTTTTTAAGATATAATGAACCGCTGCATAAGAAACAGAAGCTGCTCCGTTTGAAAGGGCGGTTTCGTTTTTAATTCTTTTAGAAATTTGAATCGCCGAATTGATGGCTCTTTCTAAGTAAGGATTGCTAAAACTTTTATGTTTTTTGAATCGATGGTAAGCATTTTTTATTTGACCAATGATTTCGAAGTCTCCTAAAATCTGACTTTCTAAACCTGCAGAAACCCTGAACAGATGATAAAGCGCTTCTTCGTTTTTCATCACATTTACAAACTGCATGAAATCCATCAAACTTACGTCTACACTCTTGCAATACATCTCTGCAATCGCAATATAATTATGAGAAGTAGTGTAGATTTCGGTTCTGTTACAAGTAGAAACTACAAACGCATCACCGAGTTTCTTTTCATGAATTTCTTTTACGAACTGTTTTACGTGTTCATCAAAAAACGCAAATTTCCCTCTGATTTCGGCATTGGCTTTTTCAAAACTAATGCTTAAAACAGTGAAGTTCTGTGTATTATATGTCTTCGCAAGAGAATTCATTTCAAGTCTGCAAATTTAATCATTATTATGATATAAAATTTCTAATTTTCATCATATTTTAATAGATGTTATGAATTGAAATATTTGGTCATTACATAATGAAACCCGATAGGTTTTATGTTAAACAACTCACCTTCAATTTTATACCCTAATTTTTGGTAAAATTCTGCAGCTGTTTCTCTGGCATTCATCCAAATTTTATGAATTTGTGCTTCACTCAAAATTTCTTCAACTTTTTCTACCAATTTTTTTCCTATTCCTTTTCCTTGATAATCTTCTGAAACTGCCATTCCTCTAATTTGAGCAATTTCTCCATTTTGCAAGACCGTGATAATTCCCACAATTCTATCTTCCACGAAATAACCTAGATGAAAAGTTTGGTCATCAAAATCACCACTGAACTCATGCGATTCTTGTGGAAGATTTTTTCTAAGGATTTCTCGTCTAAGAAGATAGGTTTCTTCTGGGCTAATTCTTTTAATCATTTGAAAATCTGAATGTTAAATTATTTTAAGAATTGAAATTCATTAAATTCTCAACAGAGAAAAATAATTTTTAAAGTTTCGAGTTTAAAGTTACAACAAGCATTTAAAAATTAATAAAATTTTAACGATATTTTTTGTTTTTCATTATTTTTAAATGCTCTGAAATTTATATCTTTGTCACTTAAAAATTTATAGAAGAAAATGGGGTTATTTGATATGTTCACGCAAGAAATTGCGATAGACTTAGGAACAGCGAACACACTTATCATACATAATAATAAAATCGTGATTGACCAGCCGTCAATCGTGGCTATCGAGCGTTCATCTGGAAAGGCAATTGCTGTAGGAGAACAAGCGAAACACATGCAAGGAAAAACGCACGAAGATATTAAAACGATTCGTCCGCTAAAAGATGGTGTAATTGCAGATTTTGCTGCATCAGAACACATGATTAAGGAATTTATCAAACAAATTCCGGGCATCAAAGGAAAATTAATTCAGCCTTCTCTTAGAATTGTAATTTGTATTCCTTCTGGTATTACAGAAGTAGAAAAAAGAGCGGTAAGAGATTCTGCTCAAAAAGTAAATGCTAAAGAAGTAAGATTAATTTATGAACCAATGGCTGCAGCAATAGGTGTAGGAATTGATGTACAAAAACCTGAAGGTAACATGATTATCGATATAGGTGGTGGTACTACAGAAATTGCAGTAGTGGCTCTTGGTGGTATTGTTTGTGATAAATCTGTGAAAATTGCAGGTGATGTTTTCACGAATGATATTGCTTACTACTTAAGAACGCATCACAACTTATACATCGGAGAAAGAACAGCAGAAAGAGTGAAAATAGAAGTAGGTTCTGCAGTAGAAGACTTAGATGTAGAGGTAGAAGATATTCCAGTACAAGGTAGAGATTTAATTACTGGTAAGCCAAAAGAAATTATGGTAGGTTATAAAGAAATCGCAAGAGCTCTAGATAAATCTATCATCAGAATAGAAGATGCAGTAATGGAAACGCTTTCTCTTACTCCGCCAGAATTAGCAGCAGATATTTACAAAACTGGTATTTATTTAGCTGGTGGTGGTGCTTTATTAAGAGGTTTAGCAGACAGACTTCACAAGAAAACAGGATTACCAGTTTTCGTAGCAGAAGATCCATTAAGAGCAGTTGTTCGTGGAACAGGTATTGCTCTTAAAAACATGGATAAATTTAACTTCCTTATAAAATAAGTAAAAACCTAGTTATAGAATGGGGTTTTTGATAAGATTATTTAGCAAGAACGGATTATTTCTGTTCTTTCTTTTTTTACAAATAATTGCCGTAACATTGATTTTCAGTAGAAACTCAATGCAACAATCTTTTATTGCAGCACAAACTACCGCGTTTAATGCTTGGGTTTCTGGTTACATAGACGAAGGAACCAGCTACTTAAAACTGAAGCAAATTAATGAAGAATTAGTTGCTCAGAACAAAACGCTGATGCAGGAATTATACGGTAAAGAAAAAATTAAAAATCCTAGTTTTGTAAGAGTTACCGACACGATTGGTGGTGGACAGATTTACACTTTCGTAGATGGTGAAATTGTAAATAATTCTATCATTAGAAAAGATAATTATTTTACCATTAACAGAGGAAAAAGACATGGCGTTTTCCCTAAAATGGGTGTAATTGCACCACAAGGAATTGCAGGAATTGTTATCAATACCACTAATAATTATGCATTGGTACAATCTGTACTCAGCATGAACAAAATTAGAATTAATGCTTCGCTGAAAGATTCTGGATTTTTCGGGACGCTTACTTGGAGAGGCGAAAATTCTAGAACCATGCATTTATCAGACATTCCTAAATATGTGCCAATAAAAGTAGGCGACACGGTAGTTACAGATGGCAAATCTGCAATTTTCCCACAAGGAATTATGATTGGTAGAGTTGCTGGCTACGAAGTAGATTCTAAAACAGGATATTGGGATATTTCTGTAGAATTAAGCCAAAAAATGGGACAACTTAACAAAGTTTATGTTGTAAGAAATTTAAAAAAATTAGAAGTAAAACAAATTCAAGATACTCTTGATGCCACGATAAACAATGATCAGTAGAAATTTATTTACAGATGTTTTATTAATCGCAATGTTAGTTACATTGCAAATATTTTTATTTAACAGAATAGATATTGCTGGTAAATATACTCCTGTCATCTACATTATTTTTGTTTTGTTTTATCCTTTTTACAGGAATCTCTATATTTTCCTATCGGCGAGTTTTATTTTAGGATTATCTATAGACGCATTTTTAGGAACTTGGGGTATCAATGCATTTGCCACTACACTTATCGCCTATTTTAGAACCATTATTTTCAAAACTTCCACAGAAGTCTCTTCGGATGTATTTTCTTTCCATAATCTTCAGTGGTCACAGTTTCTATTTTATATTTTTTCAAGTATTTTTGTGCATCAACTATTAGTTCAGAGTATAGAATTTTTTAAATTCGACAGGTTTTTTGAAGTAATACTTAATATTTTAGTAACCAGTGTTATTTCTATAATATTTGTACTCCTCTATTCGTTAGCATTTAAAATCAAAGAAAAAGTTTGAAAACAGCCTATTATAAAATTACCTTATTTCTCTTTCTCATTGCCGCAATTTTTGTGGCAAGATTGGTCTATTTACAGTTGCTTACAGATAGATATGCGCTCAATGCAGCCAATACTTCTATCAAAATAGACTATGTCATTCCTCAACGTGGAATTATCTTTGACCGAAACGGAAAAATTTTAGTAGGTAACCAGCCTTCTTATGAAATTTCTTTTACCCAAAGTCAAATGACGCCAGATTTTGACACTTTGGGTTTTTGTAATTTATTAAAAATCAGCAAAAAAGATTTCATCAAAAAAATAGAGTCCATTAAAAAGGAAAAATATTACTCTAAGCTCACTCCTATGACTTTCAAAAGTGATATGAGCAGAGAGGAAATCGCTAGAATTCAGGAAATTATCTTCAAATATCCCGCTTTTAACATTGTAGAAAGACCTCAACGTAAATATGAAGTTTCTACTTCAGGAAATTTACTTGGCTATACCAATCAGGTCAACGAAAATTACATCAAAAAAGATTCTCTTTATTATTTGCCTGGTGATATTGCTGGAATTACAGGAATAGAGCGCGCCTACGAAAAACAATTGCGTGGTGAAAAAGGAATGCGCTACATTCAGAAAGACATTAAACTGAGAAATGTAGGCCCTTATAAAAACGGTGAGTTAGATAAAGAAGTGGTTTCTGGTAAAGATTTAACGCTTACCATAGACTATGATTTGCAAAGAATCGCCGAAGAAATGCTCGTGAATAAGCATGGCGCAATTGTAGCACTTGACCCAAATAATGGAGAAATTTTAGCGCTCGCAACTGGTCCAGACATAGACCCAAATCTTTTTACAGGTCCTAACAAAAAAAGAAATATTTATAGATTGGCAAATGACACCATCTATGATAACAAACCTACTTATGACCGTTCAGTTCAAGCAGCTTATCCTCCAGGTTCGCCTTTTAAACTATTGACTGCACTAGCTGGCTATCAGATGAAAGTCATCAGTGATTCTACCAAATTTACTTGTAGACACGGTTATAGAATGGGAAGACACACCATCGGTTGTCACTGTGGTACTTATTGGCCTATCGGAATGGAAAAAGCCATAGAAAAATCTTGCAACAATTATTTTTCTAGTGTTTTTTATAAAATCACCGAAAAATACGGCCCAAAAGGAAGAAATAGAGCCATTGATGAATGGAAAGAAATCATGAATAGCTTCGGTTTAGGAGAATTCATGAATAACGACTTAGCAGTTGGTGCAAAAGGAAAAATTCCTTCTGGAGAATTTTACACCAAAAGATTAGGGGAAAAATGGCATCCATATCAATCTGCTATTTTTAATGGAATGGGACAAGGAGACGTTCTACTTACTCCGCTTCAAATGGCAAATTTTACTGCCGCTATTGTTAATAGAGGTTGGTATTTTACGCCACATATTGTAAAATCTATTGACGGAAAACCTAATCCAGACGAAAGATTTAAGAAAAAACATGTGACCAAAGTAGAACCTAGATATTTTGATGTGGTTCTAAAAGGAATGAAAGACGTTTTCATTGGCGGAACAGCTAGAGGACTTGCTTCTAAAGAATTCACACAACTCGGAAAAACAGGAACAGCTCAGGTTCCAGGAGGAAGAGATAACTCTATTTTTGTAATGGCAGCACCTGCTGATAAACCAAAAATTGTAGTAGTTGCAGTAATAGAACACGCTGGTTTTGGTGCAACTTGGGCAGGTCCAGCTTCTACCATTATCGCTGAAAAATATTTGTTAGGAGATATTAAGAGAACTTATCTCTACGATAGAATGATAAAATCTAGTTTCATGGGAGAGTACAAGCGAATGTACATCAATCATCTTACCAAAAAAGGTTGGTATACCGCGCCTAAACCAGACCCTATTCAATTGAAAAAACTAGAAGACAGCCTTAGATTACTCAATGAAAAAAAGGCAGCACAAAATCCAAAAAAATTAAAAGACACCACTAAAAATAATAAAACGTAAAAGATGAAATGGGCAGAAGGAATTGATAAACTTGGCATTTTTCTATACTTGGCTATTTCACTTTTTGCAATAGCAAATATTTATAGTGTAGATGAAGGATTAGGAACCAAACAATTTATATTTTTTGGAATTTCACTCGTGGTAGGACTTGTAATTTTCACCATGAGAACAAAGTTTTTCGAAAACTTTGCAGGAATTTTTTTCATATTGGGCGTCCTTTCATTAGCAGGTTTACATGTTTTTGGAACTGAAATTTTAGGTCAAAAAAACTGGTACAAGTTTGGCGGATTTACCATGCAACCCGTTGAATTTGCAAAAATCGGAACAGCACTTATGCTCGCCAATTACGTTTCTGGACCAGATTTTAATCTGAAAATGAGAAAATCACAGTTGACGGTTTTAGCGATTATTGGAGTGCCAGCTTTAGTTGTTTTATCCATTCCAGATGTAGGTTCATTATTAGTATTTACTGCATTTGCAATTGCTTTATACAGAGAAGGATTAAATGGTTGGCTATTTATAGTAGGATTTGTTTTAGCAGCTGTTTTTCTTTTGTCGATTGCGTTTAATCCTTTATACATTACTGGAGTTTTAGTAGGTTTAGTCCTCATTTTTATTCTCTTTAATTATCAAAAAATTCATTGGAGCGTTCCTACGATAGTCACCATTGTCGGAAGTTTGGGAATTTTAGCCGGCATCAGTTTTGGAACTCCAAAAATCATGGAAAAACTACCAAAGCATCAGCGAGAAAGAATAGAAGTTCTCTACAAAGGTGAAAAAGCTTTCCGAGATACTTCTGGTTATAACTTATTGTATTCTAAAACGGCTATTGGTTCTGGCGGATTTTGGGGAAAAGGTTATAAACAAGGTTCGGTAACTCAAGGAAAATTCGTTCCTGAACAAGAGACAGATTACATTTTCTGTACTGTGGGAGAAGAATGGGGCTTCTTCGGAAGTTTTCTTTTGGTGTTATTTTATGCTATTTATATTGGCAGAATATTTTACTTAGCCGAAACTCAAAAAAATACTTTTAATAGAGTTTTCGGTTATTGTTTTGCTGGAATATTACTCATGCACTTTTCCATCAATTTAGGAATGGTAATGGGACTATTTCCTACAGTGGGAATTCCACTGCCTTATTTCAGTTATGGAGGGAGTTCGTTTTTAGCTTTCTCTATTATGACCGCTATTTTCTTTAAATTAAATTACGCAGATAAGAATTCACTCGTATAAATAAAAAAACCTCCGCAACTAGTTGCGGAGGTTTTTTATCACTATTTAATTTAATTAATCTATATTAATTCGTTGCTGCTGCTGTAGCAATATTTTGATCTTCTTTTAAAATTCTTTTAGCAAATCTAAATTTTGGACCCCAATAAGAATCGTTAAGTGAAGAAATCATTACGCCTCTAGAAGTAGCAGCGTGAATAAATTTAATTTCTCCTTCTGGTGTAACTTCTTGTACTATTCCTACGTGAGAGATTCTTCTGCTGTGTGCAAAGAAAACCAAATCTCCTTTTTGCAATTGCTGTCTGTCTACTCTTTCTCCTAACTCAGCTTGCTCAGCAGCAACTCTTGGCAATTCTAAACCTGTAGATTCTTCATAAACATTTAAAACGAATGCTGAACAATCTATTCCACTTCTGGTAGAACCACCAAATCTGTAAGGAGTTCCTAAATAAGTATTCGCTTCACTTAGAATATCATCAATCGTTTTAGCGTGAGAAATCGCTCCTGTAATCAAAGCAGCCATTTCTGATTTTTTTGCCATTTCAAAAGTTGCATTATAGCTATCATAAGAACTTTTGCTCGCAGAATTTAGATTTCTAGTATTTATTTTATCTAGTTTGGTACTAGATTTGTATTTTGTAGGTGTAGAAACAACGTAGTTTGTAACACAAGATTGCAACGAGAAGATGGAAATAATTGCAACCAAACTTAGCAAAACTCTTTTCTTCATATTTATTTGATTATCTGAGTAGATTTCTTTTTTAGACAAGACAAAAGTATATCATCCAAGTTTTTTAGGACTTGATAATTGTCAGCTAATCAAAAAATTTAACATTTTTTAACATTTGTCTTTCATATGTTAAAAAAAAATTTCCGCGAGGCTCCTATTTTGGAAATCCTGCGGAATTTTTTTTTAAGACTTTTTAACAAAATATTGTCAAAATCTATAAATTATATAACGCTAGTCTATAATGATGTAAACTTTAACGAAGGAAATTCTTTATTATTAAATTTATTATGTAAATTTCTTAAAATCAATACACTAACTGTTTTAGAAAACAAATGCTATTTTCTACATTTTCATAAGGTTCATAATTAGGAATACGTGAATAGCCGGACTTTTCATAAAGATGAACCGCCGAAACTTGCTGAACTCCAGTTTCTAAAACAGAAAAATTGTAACCTTCTTCTTTTGCCCATTTTTCAAGAAGCAATAGAACCATTTTAGCATATCCTTTTCCTCTATAGTGTTCTTTGGTAAACATTCTTTTAACTTCGATGGTTTGGTCATCATATTTTTTATAAGCACCACAAGCAATGGGTTCTTTGTCTATATAAATAATAATACAGTTTTTTATAGCGTCTAGCTTATTATATTGAGCATAAAAAGAATGGTCTTCTCCGTCTATTTCTGCAAGATAAAGATCTAATTCGTAGACTAATTTTTGGAAATCTTTGTGATGTGATTCGGTTTTTAGGATATCTATTTTCATATTAATTTTTTAAAAAAAATCCCTCTCGAAAAGGAGAGGGAAGTGTGATTATCTAGTGAATAATAATTCTCTGTATTTTGTGAGTGGCCAAAGCTCATCATCTACCATCATTTCTAATGCGTCTGATGCTTCCCTAATTTTATCAAACAATGGCTTCACTTCGTTACAATAGGCTTCTGCCTGTTTCTGCGAGTTGGTAGTAGATTTAGCCTTATCTTTCGCTTTTAACAACTCTTCTACTCCTAACTTAATAATAGAAACGTTTTCAGAAATCTGAGTAATTAAACTCATTTGTTCTTTTGCTAAAGCTTTGAATTCTTTATCTCCGAAAATTTCTTTTAATCCTTTTACATTGTCTATCAATCTGTTCTGATAGTTTAATGCAGCTGGAATGATGTGATTTCTAGCAATATCTGCCAAAACTCTAGCTTCAATATCAATTACAGTAGAATATTTTTCTAACTTAATTTCGTTTCTAGCTTCTACTTCTACATGAGAGAAAACGCCCATTTCTTCGTAAAGTTTCACGAATTTTTTGTCCATTTCTCTTTCTAAAGCTTCTGGAGTAGTTTTAAGGTTAGATAAACCTCTTTTCTGCGCTTCTTTTGCCCAGTCATCAGAATATCCATCACCTTCGAACATAATGTTTTTCGATTGTTTGATGTATTCTCTTAACACATTGAAAATAGCTTCATCTTTTTTAAGGCCTTTTTCAATTAAAGCATCTACTTCTTTTTTGAATTCTTTTAATTGTTTTGCAGCGATGGTATTCATTACCGTCATAGATTCTGCACAGTTTGCAGAAGAACCTACCGCTCTAATCTCAAATTTATTTCCTGTAAATGCGAAAGGCGAAGTTCTGTTTCTATCTGTATTGTCTAATAAAATTTCTGGAATTTTACCTACTACATTTAGTTTTAATTCTGTCTTTTCTTCTGGAGAAAGTTTACCATTAGTCACTTTTTCTAATTCAGAAAGTACACTATATAATTGTGAACCGATGAAAACAGAAATAATTGCTGGTGGCGCTTCGTTTGCTCCTAATCTGTGGTCATTACTTGCAGAAGCAATACTTGCTCTTAATAAATCTGCATATTCATGAACTGCTTTAATCGTATTCACGAAGAAAGTCAAAAACTGTAAGTTTTTCTTAGGATTTTTCCCTGGGCTTAATAAATTTTCGCCAGTATCTGTAGAAAGTGACCAGTTATTGTGTTTTCCACTTCCGTTTACTCCAGCAAATGGTTTTTCGTGTAATAAAATATGGAAATGATGTTTGTGAGCTACTCTTGCCATTACATCCATTAATAATGAATTGTGGTCTACTGCTACGTTTGCTTCTTCAAACATTGGAGCCAACTCAAATTGATTTGGAGCAACTTCATTATGTCTAGTTGTAACAGGAATTCCTAATTTCATACATTCTATTTCTAGCTCCTTCATAAAATTCATCACTCTAGTAGGAATAGAACCGAAATAATGATCATCTAACTGTTGACCTTTTGCAGGAGAATGTCCTAATAACGTCTTACCAGTTAATACTAAGTCTGGTCTTGATTGATATAATGCAGAATCAACTAAAAAGTATTCTTGTTCCCAACCTAAAGTAGGAATCACCTTTGTTACATTTTTGTCAAAATATTGCATTACTTCTGTTGCGGCTTCGTCTACAGCATGTAAAGCTCTTAATAATGGTGCTTTGTAATCTAATGTTTCACCAGTATAAGAAATAAAAATAGAAGGAATACAAAGTGTAGTTCCCATAATAAAAGCTGGAGAAGTAGGATCCCAAGCTGTATAACCTCTCGCTTCGAAAGTATTTCTAATTCCACCATTTGGGAAAGAAGAAGCGTCTGGTTCTTGCTGAATAAGCATTCCACCATTAAATCTTTCGATAGCTCTTCCCCCTTCAATTGGAGTAAAAAATGAATCGTGCTTTTCTGCAGTAGCTCCTGTTAATGGCTGAAACCAGTGAGTGTAGTGAGTCACTCCTTTAGACAAAGCCCAATCTTTCATTGCTACAGCAACCTGATCTGCGATATGTCTTTGGATTTTTGTTCCTTTTCTTATAGCATCTAAGATAGACTGAAATGCTTCTTTGGTTAAATATTCTCTCATGGTTTCTTCAGAGAAAACATTTTCGCAATACAATTCTGATAATTTCGCAGGAACTTCTACGTGATTATCTTTTCTAAAGTTTTTAAAAGGAAGCGTTTCTAACGCTTTAAATCTTAATGTTGACATATAGGTGTTAAAATTTTCAGCAAATTTAAGTAAAAAATCGAAACTTTTATAAAACACCCCTAAAATTTTAAGGGTATTTTTAAATTTTACATAGTTTTTTGAATAGTAAATCAATAAAACCGATAACTTAAATCTATTTTAATGTAAAATTAATTTTAGTTTAGGCTATTTTTCGTACCTTAGAGAAACAAAATCATTTTGAACAAAAATGAACTTAAACATCTCAAAATCAATACAATTAAGCACTCTTATCATAAATTCAAAATAAAAATTGTATCTTTGTAGACTTTTTTAAAAACAAAATATATATGGCAAATTCTAGAGCAAGAGAAACAACAGAAGCAATCGAAAGAATTTATGTCTCTATGAGACATTTGTTTTACAGAGGATTTTTTAAACCTTCAGGAGTTTCAGGGGATAGCATTAGAAGCCTTCTAAAAATCATCAATCCAGAAATCTACGGAACCATGAATGTTCCTAATAAAGTAGAACTAGATGGTTTATTATATGTATTAGACAGATTACCAGAAGGTATAGAAGAATGCGCATTTATTCACCTTACTTCAGACGAAGGTTTTGACAAAGGAAGTTTTGAACCTATAGTTCCTAAAAAACGTAGAAGAAATTGCTATAGAATAGATGAACACCAAATGAACATAGAAGTTCTACTCGGTCGTTCAGAAATTTATGATATTCTTACTCACCTTACCTTTTTATATATAGAAGCAGACAAAATAAGAAACATTGCTTTCTTAATCGATGAAGACGGAGAACCAAAACGCTCTTGGAAAATTATAGAACAAGTTGCAAAAGGTGAGAAAAAATTCAGTAGAAAAGAAAAAGAAGTAGCCCTTATTCATCTTTCTTCACTTTTGGGAAGAACTTTCGAAGAAACGCTTAATGCTTATAATAATTTCGGCGAAGACAATAATCCTGATAGACTTTTCAAAATTATTTATCACTTAGGAAAAGTAAGTTTTGACGACTTGAAACAAGTGAGAGAAAGAGAAATTCATTTCAGTGCTATTCTAAAAGAAAGAGTTGGTCACCATTATTTCGGTGAAAAATGGGCAAATCACGTAAAACAAGTTCTAGGAGATAACAATTTATTAAACAGACCTTTACATATTATTTCTGCGAATATGCACTCGGTGAAAAATATGCTTTTTGCCAATGACGCATTGAAGAAAAAGAATACTAAAGATGTAGATTATTCACTTTACGAAGAAATTTCTAACAAAAAGGAACTTAGAGACAAAGTTCTGGAATATGCAATTTCTAAAGAAATGATTTACATAGATGATAATTCTGGTAGTAACATAGATGTACAGTTGATTGATTTATCAAAAGTAGACCTTAAAAACTCTCCATTTGCTAATTCTGGTTACAAAGGAGATGATGTTTTAATGGTTTTCGATTACGCTTTCGGTGAACAAGCTTATGAAGTTATGGATGAGTTGTTAAGACCATTCGAATACGAAGGAAATGTGTACACCATGAATGTAAAATCTGTTTCTATCATGGGTAAAGCCGGAATTCTTACCGGTGAAAAAGGAGACATTATGATTCCTACTTCTCACATTTTCGAAGGAACTGCAGATAATTATCCATTTGAAAACGCTTTGAAATTAGAAGATTTCCAAGATGATGAATTAAGAGCTTTCGAAGGAAGCATGATTACTGTTCTAGGAACTTCTCTTCAGAATAAAGATATTTTAACCTATTTCATGACTACTTCTTGGAAATCAATCGGTCTAGAAATGGAAGGAGCTCATTACCAAAAAGCGATTCAAGTAGCTTCTAAAATCAGAAAACACATTTCAGAAGATTTATTTGTAATGTATGCATATTACGCTTCTGATAATCCATTAGAAACAGGTTCTACCCTTTCTTCAGGCGGATTAGGATTAACGGGTGTAAAACCTACTTATTTAATCACGTTAAGAATTTTAGAAAAGATTTTACAATCTTCTGCTAAAAACAAGACAAAGAAGTAATATTAATAATATTTTAGTTCCTATATTTTTTAGGAACTTTTTTTTGTTATTTTTGTAAGAGCAGAAAAAATGGATGTTAAAAAACTAATTCAATCACTTGGTTTTCAACCAAAAGAAAACACTGATGGTATTTTTATAAAAAAATATCAAAATAATTATTGTTTAGAAATTGACTTTAAAAATCAAATTTTTGATTTTGGAGGAAAAATAAAAATTGGCGAAAAATCTACACAAAACATTACAAAACCTGAAGACTGGGTTGTTTTGGAATGTGTTAATCGTCTTTTAGAAAAAGGTTACAAACCAGAAAACATCACTTTAGAAAAAGTTTATCCAGCCGGTCACGGAACCTCAGGAAGGCTAGACATTTGCGTTACTCGTGATGATGGCTCTGAATATCTTTTAATTGAATGTAAAACCTATGGAAAAGAGTTTGATAAAGCTTTTACAAAACTAAATAAAGACGGAGGACAATTATTTACTTATTTTAAATTCAGCAATAAGGCAGATGTAATTATGCTTTACGCTTCTGAATTAAAAGGAAAAGAAATTGTTTACCGAAACGAAATCGTAAAAATTGAAGAAGACTACAGAAATGGTGATGTAAAAGACTTTTATGATAAGTGGAACAAATTGCCAAAAAACAATGGTGTTTTTGATTCTTGGGTAAATCCTTACAATTTTGAAAGTAGAGCATTAAAAATCAATGATTTAGTAGAAATAAAACAAGAAGACAGTAGTTTTATTTTCAATAGCTTTTTAGAAATTTTACGTCATAATGTAGTTTCTGATAAGCCAAATGCTTTCAACAAAATTTTCACCCTTTTTCTTTGTAAAATTTACGATGAAAAATCTAAAGAAGGAACTGATGAAGAATTAGATTTTCAGTGGTTAGAAGGAAAAGATGATGATGTAAGTTTCCAGTTAAGACTTACTGATTTGTATAAAAACGGAATGGAAGAATTTTTAGAAAAACAAGTTACCGATTTTTCTGATGATGATTTAGATTCTAAATACGCTTCACTTTTTGCTGGTGACGAAAACCTGAAAGCACTTTTAAGAAAAGACATTGCAAGACTTCGTCTTGAAAAAAATAATGAGTTTGCTATAAAAGAAGTTTACGACAACAAATCTTTTAAAGAAAACGCAAAAGTGGTAAAAGAAGTCGTGAAACTTCTTGAGAAATTCAAAATTCGTTACACTCAAAAGCAACAATATCTTTCCGATTTTTTTGAATTACTTTTAACCACAGGATTGAAACAAGAATCTGGGCAATTCTTTACTCCAGTTCCTATTGCTCAATTCGTTATCAAAAGTTTACCTATTGACAAGTTGGTTGAGGAAAAATTACTCGCAGGAAAAAAAGACGAACTTTTACCTTTTGTAATAGATTATGCAGCAGGAAGCGGACATTTCCTTACCGAAAGTATGCACGAAATTCAGCGATTGATTTTAAAAACAGACCCGAAAAAATTAAAAACTGAAGCAAAAAGTTTTATAGAAGTGTCTAAAATTCGCCATTTTGATTGGGCACTTCAATACGTTTATGGTATTGAGAAAGATTATCGTTTGGTGAAAGTAGGCAAAGTAGGTTGCTATCTTCATGGTGATGGTTTAGCAAACGTAATTCATTCCGATGGTTTGGCTAATTTTAAACATAAAGAATACAAAAATAAATTAAACATAACTCAACCCGATTTCCCTAAAGAAAATCAGCAGTTTGAGGTTTTGGTTTCTAACCCGCCGTATTCGGTTTCTGCTTTTAAAAATTCTGCAAGAGAATATTATCGTGAAGGCGATTTCGATTTGTATGATAAATTAACAGACAATAGTTCAGAAATAGAATGCCTTTTCATAGAAAGAACTAAACAACTCTTAAAATATGGCGGAGTTGCAGGAATTATTTTGCCAAGTTCTATCTTGAGTAACACAGGAATTTACAGTAAATCACGAGAAATTATTTTAGAAAATTTTGAAATAATAGGAATTGCAGAACTAGGTTCTAACACTTTTATGGCAACAGGAACCAATACTGTTACTTTATTTTTAAGACGTAGAAATAATTACGACAGCATTAATCTAAAAATTGCAGTAGAGAAATTCTTTACCAATCATTTAGAAGTTACATTGAATGGTGTAGAAAAACCAATTTCTAAATACATTAATCATGTTTGGGAAAACATTTCTTTTGAAGATTATATTTCTTTATTAAAAAAAGAACCAAACAATGTTATTACCCAACACGAAATTTACAAAGAATACCAAAAGAAAATAAAATCTAAAAATGAAAAGGAATTTTGGAATTTACTTTTAGAAAAAGAAGCAGATAAATTATATTATTTCATTCTTGCTTGTCCGCAAAAAGTAGTTTTAGTAAAAAGTGGTGAAAAAGATGCGGAAAAACGCTTCTTGGGTTATGAATTTTCAACAAGTAGAGGAAATGAAGGAATTCATCCTTTAAAAGGTAATAGTATAGAAGATTGCACACAACTTTTTGACCCTGATGTTTTTGATAATCCTAAAAGAGCCAGTACATATATTTATAAGGCATTTACTGGAGAACATGATTTTCCAATAGACGAATCATTGAGTAAAAAGATTTCGAGGCACCACTTGATTGATTTTTTTACTTTTGATAGAAGTAATTTTAATAAAACTTTTATTTTATCTAGCAGACAAAAAGTTAAAATTAATAGTAAGTGGCCTATTTTTAAGTTAAGTCAACTTGTTAATATTGTGAGAGGAGCATCTCCTCGACCTATCAGAGAATTTATTACTGATGAAAATGATGGTGTCAATTGGATAAAGATAGGAGATGTTAAAGCAGATTCTAAATATATAACTGAAACAAAAGAAAAAATCACCCGAAAAGGAGCAGAAAAATCTCGACATGTAAAAAAGGGAGACTTTATACTTTCAAATTCAATGAGTTTTGGGAGACCCTATATTTTAGATATTGAAGGATGTATACATGATGGTTGGCTTTTATTAAATGATTTTTCAGAAAAATTAGATAAAGATTTTCTTTATTATATACTTGGAAGTAAATTAGTACAAGAACAATTTGCAAGTGTAGCAAGTGGAGGCACTTCTGTTGATAATTTAAATATTGAAAAGGTTGCTTATATACAAATTCCTATTCCTCCAATCAACATTCAAGTTAAAATCGTAGAGGAAATAGATTTATTAGAAAAAAAATCTAAAACAATTGTAATTAATGATTTAGATGAGCAAATTGAAAAAATAATAAAAAAACATTTATAAAAAATGATTTCTGTTGAAAATAAAATTCTAAAAGCATTAAAAACTAACAAACTTAATCCAGAAATATTAGGTGAAAGAATATGGTTTAATTATTTCATTAGAGTAACCGAATTGGTTTGGGCAAGAAATAATTATGATGGCTATCAAATTGATGTTTTTACAGATAATTCAAAAAGAGAACATTTAGTAACTGTAAAAATATAAAAATCCCACCACTTTCTGAACAACAAAAAATAGTTTCAGAAATTGAGAAAATTGAAGAAAAAATAAAAGTTTTAGAAACTGAAATTTCAGAAATTCCTAAGCAGAAAGAAGCTATATTAAAAAAATATTTATAACTCAATCCTCTCAAAGAAAATTTGGGAGGATTTTTTTTGGTTCCCCTCTTTTAGAGGGGTGTCATTAACTTGTTAATGACGGGGTGTTAAAAA
>ERZ650312.679-NODE-679-length-19067-cov-6.162108_pt1 | contig 19067 bp, 25 predicted proteins | sample MGYA00376248_ERZ650312 | MGnify/ENA primary metagenome ERZ650312 (study PRJEB26733, sample SAMN07839316) | wastewater metagenome | biome: urban; feature: wastewater treatment plant; material: waste water | place: USA: North Carolina | collected 2016-07-28 ... | reverse complement strand
CTGCTGTCTGCTGCGCCTGCTGCTTTTGCCACTTCTGCTGCTTCTGCCACGGGGTGCCACCGATCACGAAAACTCGAAGAGGCGGCATCTTAACCCGCCGGCATGGGCTGCGGCGGGTGCGGCGGCACGGAGGGGCGATGCGGGTGGTTGCGCTCGAAGAAGACATCACCCTGCAGCGATCAAACCAGCCCCTGGAACCGACACGAGCGGTGCCTCCGGGAAGATCGAACTCGATGATGAAATTATAAAAAGCCTTTCTATACTTGAGAAACGCATAGCCGGACGGCTTGCGACAAATAACTAAAACATCAGGCCAACCGCGCGGGCAGCTGCGTTTAGCCATGCACCAGACACGGGACGCCTGAGCACCCTGCCAGCCAGGGCCTTCAACCGGGAGAGTGTCATGAGCATGCCCAAAGTGTCCGCTTTGTCTCTGGCGGTGACCGCTGCGGTCGCCTGTGCGGGCTGTGCGTCCTATTCCAAGCTGGACCCCGGGACGACGCTGGGGAAGATCGAAGTATCGGGGGTGCGCGTCTCGTCCCGGAAGCGCATGGTCAATGAGCGCCTCAAGCGGCGGGAGTTTCTCGAGAGCCAGCTCACGGCGGCGCAAGGGCTCAAGGACTCCGATTTCGCGGCGGATGGGGGCTTCTCGATACGCAGCGTCTCCGGCGTCGGGGTGGGGCTCGGGCTGTCCCTCGACGCGGGCAGCGCCCAGCTCGCCAAGCTCGCCAAGGGTGAAGCCGTCGATCTGGCGTGGAGCCCGGCCCGGGCGATTGCCCGTAGCGAGCAGGGCCTGCCGCCGGAGGTGTTCAGCTTTCCTGTGAACCACATGATGCGCGTGGGCACGGCTGTACGTGTGCGCTACTTTGACGACCTGACCCGGTCTTTTTTGCATGACAAGGAAAACCCCGTGATAGTCCAGTTGGGTTGCGGTCTGGACACCCGTTTTTGGCGCACCGATTCCGGCAAGGGCGTTCAGATCAACATGGATCTGCCGGAAGTGATACGCCTGCGGCAGGCATTTTTGCCCCAAACCGACGAGCGCTGCCTTGACTGGACAGGCTCCATCCTTGACAGGGATTGGATGCACAGGCTGCAGCAGGACTACGCGGGTCGCAACTTTCTGTTCATTGCAGAGGGCGTGCTCATGTATCTGCGCGAGGCGGAAGTGCGATCGCTGCTCAGGGATCTGGCGGACAACTTTCCTGGAGCGCACATCGCTTTTGACACGGCGGGCAGCTTTGTATGCAAAAAAATGAATAAAAAGGAGTAAAAATGGCATATACAGTAACAGTATTATTTGATCACATGTTAGTTGATGAAACGCATTACTTCGAAAATGAAGCTGATGCTTTGAAATGTAAAGCAGGCCTGGAAGCTAGGTATCGAGGTCAGCGGTTGTATAGTGTGAAGATGGAGGAAGTTGAGTGATTGAAGTGATAGATGTTCCATTGAGATCAGCTCAAGAACGATTAAACGACTACATTTAATTAAAGTTGTAAAGATCCTTAATCAGTACTAAAAAAAGCCAAGGCACTCTCTGCCCTGGCTGTGGTAAATAACTCACATACATTATACCACAAAAAGGAGACAGAGAGTGAACAAGGCTAAAGAGCTCTTGAATGAGCTACAAAATCTTGATATGGACATCCAGAGTCGCATAGATGAAATCAATGAGCTTGAGGCAGGTTTGCTCTCAAGCCCCAAGTGGACAGCAGACAAAATCAAAGGTGGTCAGGCTAAAAAGGTTGATGATGTCTATGCCCAGCTGATCGTGATGAAAGAGGCGATTGAACAAGATACCAATGAAGTTATTAGCAGGAAACTTGAGTTAGGTAGATTGATTAACAAGCTGAAAAATCCAAAGAGCAGATCAGTCCTCAGAATGACTTACATTACTAAGATGTATGTTGATGATGTTTGTGACAAAATGGGCATCAGTAGAACCACTTTCTATACTTGGAGGAATACGGCTATCTGTGAGTTGAATGATGTTTTGGAACAAATGGAACTAAATTGAACTTTACAAAACCGTACTGAACAAATCAATACTTGTTAGCACAGTTCTAAAAATCTGCTAGAATGGTAGTATCAAGAATTAAGGGCAAGGCTGTTTGCCTTGTCGTTCGGAAACATAGCTCAGATGGTAGAGCGTTGGTTTGAAGCACCAAAGGTCGCAGGTTCAATTCCTGCTGTTTCCATTTGAGTAGTTGTGTCCCAGAACGGGGTAAGCCATTAGGGTGAGCATTCATAGATTACTCAAGAACTTTCAGAATAGTCCTCATCGGGACTAGGCCCTGCATGATTGCACAGCTACTTATATCCTAGGTAAGTTATAAACTGGGCGGTTTGATTCCGCTAGGGGTCTTTCTCCTATATTTTTCCCACACAATGAAGTGTGGGTTTTTATTTTATTGAGGAACGGAGGTGATGGACATGGGATGACCGAAAAACAGAAGATTTTTGCTGATGAGTACATTATCAGCCTGAACGCTACACAGGCTTATAAAAAAGCCTATCCGAATGTTAAGAAGGATGACGCTGCTAGTGTAAATGGTAGTAAATTGCTAAGAAATACTAAGGTCAAAGCCTATATAGATGAACAGCTGGAAAAGTTGCAGTCTGAACGGGTTGCTGATCAGCAGGAAGTCCTAGAGTTCCTCACTTCCGTTATGCGTGGCGAGGTCACTGAGCCTTTGCTTATATTGGACGGTGAGGGTACTCAGCGGATGGTCATGGCAAAACCTAGCGTTTCAACTAGGAAAAGTGCTGCTGTTGATCTCGGTAAGCGTTATGGTCTATTTGTTGATAAGCAAGAAATCACTCAACGAACGATTGAAATCAAGGTAGGTGAGTGGGATGCTGACGAAGACTAGACCAAAGCTAAGTATTCAAATCTCAATCCCATATCCTAGCAGGGTCTTCAACAAGCATATCTATGATAAGCTCAATGACTACTCAACTTTTACTGAAGTTCATTACGGTGGCGCTTCATCTGGTAAGAGTCACGGTGTTATTCAGAAGGTTGTTTACAAGGCTTGCAAAGACTGGAAATATCCTCGCAAGGTTCTGTTTTTACGCAAGGTTGGTTCAACGGTCTATGACTCAATCTTTGAGGATGTCAAACAGTGCTTAGATGCCTGGGACTTGCTAGACAAGTGCAAGGTCAACAATTCAGCATACAGGATTGAGTTACCAAATGGTGCACAGTTCATTTTCAAAGGTTTGGACAACCCTGAGAAAATCAAATCCATCAAGGGTGTTTCTGATGTGGTCATGGAAGAGGCCTCTGAGTTTACCCTAGATGACTACACCCAGTTGACTTTGCGTTTGCGGGACAAGAAACACAAGATGAAACAAATCTTCTTGATGTTTAACCCGGTTTCCAAAGTGAACTGGACCTACAATGCCTTTTTCATTAAGTCACCAAAGAATACAGTAGTCTATCACACGTCATACAAGGACAATCGCTTTCTTGATCAGGTCACAATAGAGAACATAGAGGAACTGGCCAACAGGAATGAAGCCTATTACAAAATCTATGCCCTGGGGGAATTTGCAACCCTGGACAAGCTGGTTTTTCCAAAATATGAGAAAAGGCTGCTTAACAAGGACAAGCTGGCACATCTGCCCTCTTACTTTGGTCTGGACTATGGTTTCATCAATGACCCTTCAGCATTTTTGCATGTCAAGATTGATGACGAAAACAGAAAGCTCTACATCATGGAAGAATATGTGAGAAAGAACCTGACCAATGACAAGATAGCTGAGGCCATTCAAAACCTGGGCTATGGTAAGGAAGAAATCAGGGCTGACTCAGCGGAAAAAAAATCCAATCAGGAATTGCGAAACCGTGGAATCAGCAGAGTGATTGACGCTCTCAAAGGTCCAGGCTCGGTCATGCAAGGCATCCAGTACATTTTGCAGTATGACATCATAGTTGATGAAAGGTGCGTCAAGACCATTGAAGAATTGGAAAACTACACATGGAAGAAGGACAAGAAAACAAATGAGTACATCAATGAGCCAGTTGATAGCTATAACCACTGCCTAGATGCAATTAGGTATGCTATTCAAGATAGAATTTACCAGGCTAAGAAAGACTTGGACGTTGATAAGACAATCAAGAAAATCAATAGACTGTTCAGGAGGTAAGCAGTGGACAAGGTAAACGAATTTGAACACGGCATTGACACCGTGACGAAAACACGAAGTGACAGCCTGGTTTTTGATAACCTGGCAAATGAACAATTCAGGTTCAGCAGTTCTGATGATCTGCTGAATACTGACAAGGGTAGGAAGGCTTTCAGGGATATGCTGGCAGCCTTTTTTGGTAGTCAGAAGAACCGCTTGAAGATTCTTGCTTCATATGCTCAAGGGGACAATTTCAGCATTTTGGCTGGACACCGTCGCCTTGATGATGAAAAGGCAGATTACCGAGTAAGACATAAGTGGGGTGGTTATATCTCCAGTTTCGCTACAAGCTACGTCATTGGAAATCCCGTAACCCTAGGGTTAATTGATGGTAATGATGAGCAACTCAACACCCTCAAAGAAATTGAGTGGCAAAATGACATCAACGCCCTAAACAGTGATCTGGCATTCGATGCCTCGGTTTATGGCAGGGCCTATGAATATCATTTCAGAGACAAGGACAATGTTGATCGTGTGGTCTTAATTAGTCCACTTGAAATGTTTGTCATCCGTGATTTGACTGTTGAACAGAACATCATTGCAGCGGTGCATTTGCCAGTCTATGACAATAAGGTCAATATGACAGTCTATACTAAGGACAAGGTTATTATCTACAAGCCGTACTCGAACAATTCAGTCCGGTTGGTAGTGGATGATGTCAAGAAACACAGCTACAATGATGTTCCAGTTGTCGAGTGGTGGAACAACCGTTTTAGAATGGGCGACTATGAGAGCGAAATATCTCTGATTGACGCTTACGATGCTGGACAGTCTGATACAGCCAACTATATGTCAGATTTGAACGATGCTATGCTTTTGATTAAAGGTGATTTGGATAGCATGGGTCTTGACCCAGAGAGTGCTGCTAAGATGAAAGATGCCAATATGCTCTTTTTGCGGACGGGTATCAGCGTTACAGGGCAACAGACTAATGCAGATGCTGGATATATCTATAAGCAATATGATGTCAACGGCACAGAGGCCTATAAAAACCGCCTGGCTAATGACATTCACCGCTTTAGTCGCATTCCTAACCTGGATGATGACCGCTTTAACTCCACATCATCAGGTATTGCCCTGCTTTACAAGATGATTGGGCTTGAGCAGGTCCGAAAAGACAAGGAAACCTATTTCACCAAGGCTTTGCGTCGCAGGTATGAACTTATCAGCAACATTCACAAAGCCATCAGCGCCCCAGTGATTGAAGCTAACAAGTTGACCTTTACTTTCCACCCTAATATCCCTCAAGATGTTTGGACGGAAATCAAGGCCTACATTGAAGCAGGCGGTGAGATTTCTCAAGAAACGCTCATGGAAAATGCTAGCTTTACCGACTACAAGACAGAACAAGGTCGGATTTTGAAGCAGGGCGGCTCTAGTGATCTTGAAGTTGGCCAGATTGTAGGTGAGTCAGATGACAGACAAGCGGATAACAAGTAATCAGCGGTACAATGCAGAGCGAAAAGCCCAAGCTGAGCTGATGAAGCGTGACCTGGATCGTGACAAGGTATTGGCACAAATCTATCAAGAGTCATTTGACCGTATGCAAAAAGAAATTGACGGTTTTTACATGCGCTATGCTGGTAGGAACGGGTTAACCAAACAGGAAGCTATGAAAAAAGCATCCGAAATGGATGTTACAAAGTTTGCTGATAAGGCTGCCAAGGCTGTCAAAGAGAAAGATTTTAGTCATGCAACCAATGAATGGCTCAAAGTCTATAACCTCAAGATGAAGGTCAGTCGGTTGGAGCTTTTGAAAGCAGAACTAACACTTGAAATCCAAAATTTGACCGCTGAGGTTAACGAGGTCTTTGATAAGGCACGGATAGATGAATATTTGAACGAATACAAGCGTCAAGCAGGTATCTTGGGTATTTCATCTAACGGAGCAAAAAAACGCATGCAGGCTATTTTAGACGCTGATTTCTACGGTCAGAATTTTTCTGCTAGAGTGTGGGGCAATCTTGGGCTTCGTGCAACACTCCAACGAGATGTCTTTGGGTCGTTGAATCGTGTCTTTACGGATATGATGGGCTACAAGCAAGAAATGAAGCGACTAGCCAAGAAATACGGTACTAGTGAGCAGAACGCTAAACGCTTATTGAAGACAGAGATTGCACGGATCAACGCTGACACCCAATTGGCCATGTTCAAGGAAAATAAGTTTACCCACATGATTTTTGTGGCGGAACCTGGAGCATGTGACCTGTGTGGACCTTTAGACAAGGTAGCTATTCCGATTGAGGATGTGGAAAAAGGGGTTAACATGTATCCTATGCACCCCAATTGTCGCTGTTCTTCTTATGGTCATATCAAGATGGAATATAAAGCAGGTGGTAGCACGCTTGACCGTGAAGCTCCAAACGGTGTTTGGGGAGAGGATAAGTCAACCGAATCTGAAGGTCAAAAACAAATTACTGGAAATAGCCGAAAATTGCTTGATTTCAGTGATGAAAGTGATAAAATTAAAGATGAAGAGGATAGTTTCTTCAATCGTCATGTTTTCGAAGAAACTTTTGACAGGGCAGAACTTATTCAAAGACTTTCAGATGAGTTTGGAATGTCTATCAGTGAAACGAGTAGGACAAAGTTGCCACAACTCGCGCTGGAACAAACATACTCCATCTTAAAATCTTTTGAGAAAATCTACACAGCTCTTCCTGAAAAGATTCCTCAAGTCAGAGCGATTACAAAATCAAAAGCAGGTCAGGCTATTGCTTGGTATTCACGTTATGCAAGTTCAAATACTCCAGTAGAGTTCGGGATAAATGTTAGCAAGTTCCTGAATGCAGATATTTTGAAAGATACGGTTGAATATAATATAAAATCAGGTTGGTTTTCTAAGAACAGCTCTCCAGAACACATCATGATACATGAATTTGGGCATCATATTGATTTTCAATTATCTAAACTGATGTCAAATCAATTTTCTGATGATGTCTTCAGGGAGATGGAAAAATCAAATCCTGAAAAATATAGAGTTTCAGAAGTTGGTAAATTAACGGGCGGATATGCTCGTGAATATTACAAACAGCAACGTAGTAACACAGAAACATTCGCTGAGTTATTTGCTGAAGCCTATGGTGAAACACCAAGGGAAATCGCAAATGATTTTAGAGTGATTTTTGAAAGAAAGGCGAAGGAGGTACTGAAAAATGTTGACCGCACCTAAAGGATATAAATATTGGATAGATGGGGACAATGGGACTGAATTAAGTCCAGATGCCCCTGATTGGGCTGTTAAAGAATTTCAGGATTATATACATGCGATGTCAGAAGAAGCTGAAGATGGTATAGTTGTTCACGCATAGGCACCTAGAGAAAATCTAAGTGCTTTTTTTGTACCCAAAAAATAAGAGGAAACATGAACAGAGATAAGAAACCAGGTATGGAAACTGTCAAAATTGGCGGTATAGTTTATGAAGTCAGCAAGAAACCAGACCTACAAGGTAAATCTGGTGAATGGGGGCATATTGAGTACAAGACTGGTAAGATTGTGCTAGATGACTCTACCAGTCAGCAAATTGAAGACCAAACACTTATTCACGAAATAACTCACGGTATTTTGGTTGAAGCTGGTTATGGTCAACACGAAGAAGAAGAGGCTGACCGCATTGGTAAAATTTTATATCAAGTGCTTACTGATAATGATTTCAGTTGGCTTTGGAAAGGAGGTTCCAATGGCTAGTCTATCCATTGATTTGTCAATCAGTTGGGAAAATCAGGATGAGTTTCAACGTTTGTTGAAGAATGTTGATGAGACCCAACAGGCCTACCAGAAAGCCTTGCAAGAATTATCTGAGTTCAAACCAGATATTCAAGTTGTTTCTGGTCTGAAGAAAGGAGACTATAAAACTCATGAATAAGCGTATCAAAAAGAAACGTGCTATCTTATTGTGTATTCAAGGTTTAATTACAGTCAACAATAAGCTTATTGATAAGATTGAACATCAACAAAAGCAGATTGAGGAGCTGAAACAGATCAACTCACGCAATGCCCAGGCTACGAATTCGAGATTTGATTATCTTGAGAAGAAAGTAGCTGATAAGCTGTCCAAGAAGTCTTTGTTTAGTCGTAAATAAAGGAGAAAAGTATGTTAGAAAAAGCAAAAGAATTAGCGTCGCAAGAGTTTTCACGTCTCTCTGGTCGTGAAATTAAAGCAGAAGACTGTTTTGTAGTCTGGTTTAGTAAGACGTTGCAAAACTGGAAAGCATTAGTCAGCACTAATCAAATCAAGTCAGATGAAAAGTGTGGCGACTACGCTGAAGTAACCCACAATGGCGATAAGAAAGAAACCTACGTGGATGTTTATACCAAGGTATCAAATCGAGTCATCAAAGATTAGGAGGAATCAAAATGAAACCACATCAAGAACGATTTGTAAATGAATATCGCGAACTAAAAGAAAAACGTGATAAATTACATGCTATGAATGTAAAATACGAAGCAGGGCAACTAGATTTTGTGCCAGATTGTCCACTTGATTTGCTGAAAGAGCAAGAGGAGATCATGAATCAATACTTGGGTATTTTGGAAGCTAGAGCATTATTTGAAAATGTAACTCTTTAATAATCTAACCGTATGGAATCCCATGCGGTTTTTCTTTTGTCCAAACCGTGCTAGTGACGTTAATCCTTGCATGAGTTCGTGGAGGTTGCACGTTAAAGCGTAAAAGAAAGGAGCCAAAACATGGCAGAAGAACATAACAATCCAGCAGTTGATCCTGAACAAGGTCAAAACGGACAGGCTAGCAATCCGCCAGAACCTGAAAAGACAGTATCACTTGCTGAAATGCAACGTCGCTTGAAGCAGGCAGAAGAAAAGCATGCCCAGGCGACACAAGAAGCTATTGCACAAGCTCTTGAACAGTACAAAGCCGAGAACGAACTCTCAGGTAAAGAACTGGAAGAGTATCGCAAACAAGTAGCTGAAGCTGAAAAGCAAAAATTGCTTGATAAGATTTCTGACCTTGAGAAAGAACAAACCAAGCGTGAGCTGACAGACGAAGCTATCAAAACACTTTCAGAGCGAAAATTGCCAGTCAATGACAAGGTGCTTGGATTTGTGGTTAAAGACACCGCAGACGGGACCTTGCAGGCAATTGCTGACTTTGAAAGCATCATCAGCGAAATCAAAGCTGAATTTACGCAGTCCGGACCTCCCAAAGTGTCGTCTTCTTTCGGTGGTTCTAGCAAACAGAGTCCTGGAGACATTTTCCGAGACTCTCGCATTATCAAATAAGGAGTCAATAAATGACAGTACAAACTTTTAACCCTGAAAACGTCCTGGTTTCTCAAAAGAAAGATGGGACTTTGCACAAAGAATTTACTGACATCATCATGAAAGAAGTTGCTCAAAATTCCCTTGTGATGCAACTTGGTCAGTACCAAGAAATGGATGGCCAGCAAGAAAAAACCGTTTATGTTCAAACGGATGGAATTTCAGCATACTGGGTAAATGAAACTGAGAAAATCAAGACTGATAAGCCAGAGGTGGTTCCAGTAACCCTGAAAGCTCACAAGCTTGGTATCATCTTGGTGGAATCCCGTGAAGCCCTAAACTACACCTGGAAGAAATTCTTTGACGATATGAAGCCACAGATCGTTGAAGCCTTCTACAAGAAAATTGATGAAGCTGGTCTGCTTGGTCATGACACACCATTTGCGAACTCAGTCAATAAGGCTGCTAAAGATGCAGGTAAAGTCATTGGTGGTCCAATCACTTATGACAACATCTTGAAGTTGCAAGATACTCTCTATGATGCAGATGTTGAACCAAATGCGTTCGTGTCTAAAATTCAAAACCGTTCCGCACTCCGTGAAGCCCGTGACGGCAACAAGGTGTCTATCTATGACAAGACTGCAAATACCATTGATGGTATCACTACTGTAGATCTTAAATCTGCACGTTTTGAAAAAGGAGATCTGCTTGCTGGTGACTTTGATAATCTTATCTATGGTGTTCCTTACAACATCAACTACAAGATTTCAGAAGAAGGTCAGATTTCTACCATCACAAATGCTGACGGTACACCAATCAATCTCTTCGAACAAGAAATGATTGCCATCCGTGCCACAATGGATATTGCAGTGATGATCACCAAGACAGATGCCTTTGCCAAATTGACACCTGCTGAACGTGTCTAAAAAGAAAGGAGCTAACTCATGGCTTATATCGTAAGTAAAAACATCCTGGACACTAAGGATAATAATTACCTTTATGAGAAAGGCGAAACATATCCACGTCCAGATTTGAACGTATCTGATAATCGTATCAAGGAACTGCTTGGTAAAGGTGTCATTGAGTCTGATGGTGCTGAAGGGCATTTGTCTCCAGATACCAAGGCAGAAAGTGATTTGAGTACAAAGGAACTCAAGGCCAAACTGGATGAGCTTGGTATCAAATACGGTTCCCGTGCTAGCAAGGATGAATTGAAAGCCTTGCTTGATGGTGCTGAAGGGGAGTAATATGACAGATACCCAGCTTGCAAAAATCAAACGTCGGTTGGGTATTGCCCCTGACGATACAGAAGAAAAGGCCCTCATTGAAGACCTGGTTGACGATGCTGAAAGTTATTTTAAGCTCTTGACAGATACAACTGAAATTGATGCCAAATACAATTTCATGATTGAGAATGTGGTTTACAAGCTCTATGGTCGCAAAGGCTCTGAAGCCGTGACCTCTGAGACTGTGGACGGTTATTCAGTCACCTACCAGGAGCTGGATGACCTCTTTAAACCCTACATGAAAATTCTGAACAAGGATTTTGGTCTTGATGGTTCTCTAAGAGAGAAAGGCAAGGTGATGTTTCTATGAAGACACCTCACCGCATTACCTTGATCAGGGAAGCCGAACAGCCAAAGTACAATCCTGAAACAGATAGCTATGAGGCTGCTGAAGGTCAAAAAGAAGTTGTGCCCTGCCTGGTCAACTTCATCCAACAGGCCAAGGTCTTGAAAGAGTATGGCAATCAGACAGATGTTGTCATGATTTGCCGTTTTCAGCAAGCACAAGAGCCGTTTCAATCCGCTATCTATGATGATGGTAAGTACATTCCTATGGATCAGATTGATGCCCCTATCAAGGGAGCTGTCAGGCTCAAAAAGGTAGGTGGTTGATATGGCTGTTAAATGGCAGGGCATGGAAAAGCTAACCGCAACCATCAGCAACGCTCAACCAAAGGCAGTCGAACAGTCTTTGCAGGTTCTGAAAAATAATGGAGAAAAAGGAAAGAGGATTGCTAAGCAGTTGGCCCCTAAAGATACCGAGTTCTTGAAAGACCACATCACCACCTCTTACCCTGGTATGGAAGCCCATATTCACGGTGAGGCAGGTTATGACGGTTATCAAGAATATGGTACCAGGTACCAGCCAGGTACCCCTCACTTCCGTCCCATGTTGGAACAAATTCAGCCAGAATTTCAAAAAGACATGACCAACGTGATGAAAGGAGCTTTTAAGTGACCCCAAATCATGCTTTGTTTAGGCGGATTTTTGCCATCAGCAAGGTCAGGGTTGATACCTATGACTTTTTGCCTGATGCAAAGAGTGCCTATCCCTTTGTTTACATAGGCGAAAATAACGGCACAGAAAGCCCAAATAAGGACCTTCTGGGCAGATTGAGACAAACCGTCCACCTCTACGGTTTGAGGGAGGATAGGGCCAATCTGGACGATATTTCAGCCTATTTAGAAAGTGAGGTTAAGCGTGCCCATGATGGTTATGATTACCACCTACACCATGCTTCAACCTCTAAGCAAATTATCCCAGATAATACGGATGTCCAGCCCTTGCTCCACATTGTGCTGGACTTTACTTTTGATTACACCAAAAAGGAGAAATAGATGTTAATTCAAGGAAAAGACCTGATCGCATTCTTCCGTCGAGTAGCTGACCAGAAGAAACAAGATGCAGGCAAAGTCCGTTTTCAAACGGAACACACAATCAACTCTGAAAAAGAAGTTGAGAGCACCAGCACCAAGGATGGTGTTGTGAACAGCATTTCAGATGGCGAAACCAGCGCTGACTTCACTTCATTGGCCTACCGTGAAAATGTTGACACGGTCAATATGTGGAAGGAAATGCGTAAATGGTACCTGGCTAAAGACAAGGTTGAAGTTTGGCAGGTGGATCTTGGGAGCGCCCGTGTTGAAGGCGGTAAAACAGTCTATGACGTTGACTACTACCAAGGCTACTTCAAGAATTTTGAAATCTCAGCGCCTTCTGATGACAAGGTTGAATTGTCTTATGAAATGGCAATTGATGGCAACGGTGTTCAAGCTGTTGACTCATTGACTGAAACGCAAAAGGCAGCCGTTGAAGCTGCACAATACGCTTACCACACACTTGCAAAAGAAACTGATGCAACTGGTGTAGGTGTCTAGGTTAGATGACTGTTAGGGGCTTTATGCCCCTTATTTTTTTAAAAGGAGTTTTACAAAATGATTTTAACAATTGGTGGACGTGAATACACACTACGCTTTGGCCTCGGCTTTTTGCGTGAAATGAATAAACAGCACTCAGCAGAACTTGAAGGCATGAAAACAGGTTATGGTGCCATGACCCTTTTCAATGCTGGGCAAGCTCTCAATGATCCGATGGCTTTTGTGGACATTATCAAGGCTGGAACAGTTACAGAACCACAAAAACCAAGCAATGAAGCGATTGAGGCTTATTTGGAAGAATTGATTAACAACGAAACTTATGACAAAACGATTAAGGAAGTGGTTGATGAGTTAAAAAAATCACCCCTACTCAAAAAAGCAATGAACCTAGTCGAGTAGGGGAAAGAAAAACATCGACGTCAAATTTCGGTTACGATGAAGCTATTGCCCTCTTGATTGCAAGGCATGGTATGACCTATATTGAGGCAGCTAACACAACTTTGGAGGAGTTTTATATCTACAATACAGCTTACGCTATTCAACAGGAAGATAGGCGGTACCATGCAGCGATACAGGCTTGGTTTAATCAGAGTGTCAAAGCGACAAAAGGCAAGGGCAAAAGTGCTAAGTCAGCTTATAAGAATTTTGAGGATTTTTATAATCATAAAGAAGAATTTGACAAGTTGTTTGAGCCTGAACAACCAGCCAGGAAGGTTCTTGACCTGGCTGACAAAAACAGGCTACTTAATCAAGCGTTGAGAGGAGGAGGTTGATGGGAGCAACATTTGATGTCACGGCAATATTAAAAGCAAATGTGTCAGATTTCAGCCGTGGGCTAAAAGAAGCGCAGATGTCTTTGGAGAGCCTCCGAAACCAAACAGGCTCGAGTCTTGATAAGGTTAGTCAAAGTCTTTCGACTGTTGGTTCCTCTATGTTTGCTGTTGGAGCAGGTATGACAGCGGGCTTCACTGTACCTGTGGTTGGTGCGATTGGCGGAATCGTCAAGTCTTTTGCTAGCTTAGAACAAAACATTGGCGGTACTAAAGCTGTTTTTGGGGATTTTGCACAAACTGTTCAAAATGATGCGAAAACAGCGTATAAAAATATGGGCCTGTCTGCTTCGGACTATATGGCGACGGCTAACAAGATGGGCTCGCTTTTTCAAGGGTCGGGGATTGATCAACGAAAATCCCTTGAATTAACAAGTAGTGCCATGCGACGTGCAGCAGATGTCGCCTCAGTCATGGGACTTGATATGAAGATGGCTATGGAATCAGTAGCAGGCGCAGCAAAAGGTAACTTCACAATGATGGACAACCTCGGTGTTGCCATGAATGCGACCACCCTTGAAGCTTATGCTTTGGAAAAAGGCCTGAATTTCAAGTGGGACACTGCAAGTAACGCTGAAAAAGCAGAACTTGCCATGCAGATGTTTATGGAACGGACTCAACAATTTGATGGTAACTTCCTAAATGAGTCGGAAAAGACTGTCGCTGGTTCCTTAGATGCCATGAAAGGAGCGTTTCAGAACTTTGTGGCAGGTCTCGGAAATCCAGAAGCAGATATCAAGCAGTTGATGACAAACCTAGGGGAAACAGTGAAAACATTTGCCGAGAATGTAAAAGGTGTTATTGGTACTATCTGGGATAATCTACCTCTGGCACCTTGGCAGAAGTGGCTAGGTCTGATTGCAGTTGCTGCAGGGCCATTTATGATGGTCGTTGGGACTATTGTTGGAACGATTGGTAAACTTATCGGAGTAATCAGTAGTGTTTCAAAAGCCTTTGGTTTGCTGAAGGCTGGATTTATTGCCGCACAAACAGGCGGAACGGCTGTAGCTGGTGTGTTTGGCACACTTGGCGGTATTATCGGCGGTATTTCAGCTCCGGTCTGGGGTGTTATTGCAGCGATTGCCGCCTTAGTAGCTGGTTTTGTTATCCTCTTTAACACGAATGAGGAATTTCGGACGAAAGTCTTGGAAGTTTGGGAAGCAATTAAATCAGCTATTAGCACTGCAGTTGAAGCCGTGGTGTCTTTTGTTATGGATTTGTGGGGCCAAATGGTCGCCTGGTGGAACGAAAACCAAGAACTAATTAGACAAACTGCAGAGACAGTTTGGAATGGCATTAAAGCGGTTATTGAAACTGTTATGGCGATTATCGGTCCAATGCTGGAAGCAACGTGGAGTAATATCGTAACAATAATATCCACTGTATGGGAGATGATTAAGGTCGTCATTGAAACAGCATTAAATGTGGTCTTAGGAATCATCAAGGCGGTTATGCAGATGATCAACGGAGATTGGTCAGGAGCTTGGGAAACCATCAAAGGGGTTCTGGGTACTGTCTGGGAGGGTATCAAGTCCCTTGTGCAGATTGCTTTAGACGGTTTGGGTCAAATTATCCAGACAGGGCTGGACTTTTTGAAATCAATTTGGGACACCGTTTGGAATGCAATCTCCTCTACGTTGTCGACTATTTGGGAGGCGATTAAAAATACAGTAATGAGCGTCTTGCAACCGATAGCTACCTTTATTAGTCAGGTTTTGAAGACTATACAGGTTGTTTGGGAGTTGACTTGGGACAGCATAAAAACGTTCTTCGCTGCCTTGCTGTTGGTCATTGTCGGTTTGGTAACAGGTAATTTTGACATGGTCAAAGAGGCTATTTCAAAGGCTTGGGGCAAGATTAAGGCGAATACAGAACAAATCTGGAATGTTATCAAAGCATTCTTGTCCAATACTTGGGAAAATATCAAATCGGTTGTCTCTAATGCAGTTGACAATGTGAAGAATTTTGTTTCAAATGGCTGGAATAATGTTGTCAGCACGGTCACAAATGCAGGACCAAGAATTGTTTCAGCAGTCCGCAATAGTTTCAATGATGCTGTTAATACTGCAAGAAACTTTGTCAGTCAGGCAATCAGTGCTGGTGCTGACCTTATCAGTGGATTTGTCCAAGGGGTTGCTAATGCGGCAGGTCAATTGATTTCAGCTGTAAGTAATGCTGTTGGTGGAGCTATCAACGCAGCCAAAAACTTGCTTGGCATCAAGTCGCCTTCCCGTGTCTTCCGCCAGTTCGGTTTATTCACGGATGAAGGTTTTGTGATTGGTGTCAAAGCAGGTACTGGAAAAGTCTTGAAATCAATGGCAGGAATGGCCCAGGGGGCTATTTCAGCCTTCACAGGTCAAGATGTGGCTGGTAGCTTGCAAAGTGAATTGGGTGCAGTAGATGGCGAACTAGGGCGTTTGACGGCCTATGACCCATCTGTGTCCTTTAGTGGTGGCACACTTACTGTTGGCCAACAGGCGGCAGATATTGTCCTGAAAATGGGCAATACCGTCTATCGGGCCTTTACGGAAGATATTACCAACGCTCAAGAGATGGAATTGATTTTGGATCATTACTAGGAAGGAGAAAGCTATGTATAATTACGCTAGTTTGAAAAAAGTTGACGGAACTATCACGGCTTTCGAGCCTAGTGACAACATGTCCATCAACGGTGTGCCCCTCAATCAACTGGTCGAGGGCTACCGACATTTGACGGTGACAGGGAGGGGTTTGCTTGGTCAATCGGTCAAGTCAACGTCTGTCCCTGGCCGTCGTGGTGTCTGGGTGGAAGATGTGTCCGATGATGAGCGGGTGCTTGAAATCAAATACCAGCTTGAAGCGAAAAGCAGCGCTGAAATGCGTGATAAGTTTGCAAAACTGAATAAGATTTTGCGGACCTATGCAAGTAGTGGTTATCTGGAAATTACGTTTAAGGACGAACCAACTTTCACATATTACGGCTATTACAGTGATGCTGATGATATTGAGGAGAAATCCTTGTCTGTTGTTAGCAAGTTCACCCTGCTAGTACCAGACGGATATAAGAAAAAATCAGCCCAGAACTCTACTGGGCTTGTTTCTTTGTCAGATGCCTCGGAAGTCTTACCTGAGTCCATAACAGTCACACCGACTGGAACGGTCAATCAGGTACAGATTATCAACGGCACAAAGATTTTATCTTTCTCTGGTTCGTATGTGGCTGGGAAAGACATTGTGGTTAGATTTGGAGCTGATGAAGTGACAGCTACCTACAACGGCAGGAATATTCTTAGCGAGTTGGAGCGATTCAGTCCACTGGAACAATTTACAGTCAAAAATGGAGATAGGATTACGGCACAAAATGCAACAGTTAAAAATGTAGTTTGGAGGGATGAAAGAGCGTGATTTATTTATTTGATAAAGATGAGAAGCTGATCAAGATTGTCAGGAAATCAGCTGTCAAGACTGCCCTGCAGAAGTATGCATTGACAACTGAGCGGTATGTGTCTGACCGTTTGACGGTTGAACTCAAAGGATTGAATGCGGATGAGCTTGAGCAGGTCGAATACATGGCTATTCAGACCATGGAAGATGCTCATGCTTTTCATTATTTCTACGTTGCCCAAAAATCTTCGGATGAACTGACTACCTTGATTGGTGTCCAGTCGGGGATTGAGGAACTTAGAAAATCGCCTGTCTTTGACAAACGACCGCAGAATGCCTTAGCTCGTGATGTGATTACAGACTTGCTTGCTGGTACCAACTGGCAAGCTCGTTTTGTTGGAGAAACCACTCCACACAGTACCAATTTCTACTACACGTCTGTTTTTGACGCCTTGAAAAAGGTCTGTGAAGTCTGGGACTTGGAAATGCAATTCTTTGTTGAGATGAACGGCAACCGTATTGGTGGGCGGTACATTGACTTTAAGCAAAGAATCGGTGAAGCAGTCGGCAAGCGTGTGGTCTATGGTCACAATGCCCTGCAAATCTTACAAGAGGTGGAGCGGACCAACATCTTTACTGCCCTTATCGGTCGTGGCAAGGGTGAGGAAACTGGTGACGGCTACGGTCGGAAAATCACGTTTGAAAACGTAGTTTGGTCAACGACACAAGGCAAGCCGGTCAACAAGCCAGCAGGGCAGAAATACTTAGAATTGCCCTTGATGACAAGGGAGTATGGTATCAAGAATGCTGACGGCTCTATGCGTCCTAAAATCGGCTTTGTGGATTTTTCGGAAGAAGATAATCCAGAGATCTTGATTGAACGAACTTACAAGGCCTTAGTGGATTCTGCACGTCCGCAGTTGACCTTAAAGACATCTAGTGTCTATTTGAAGGGGGTCAAGGTCGGAGACACGATTCGAGTGGTTCGGCATGATAAAAAACTGGACTATGACACCCGTATTTTCGAGATTACCTTTAACCGTCTCAATAATCAGTCGAGCGACATCAAGCTTGGAGACAGGATTGGCGAAAGTAACGAAGCTAAAGCTCAGACCATTGCGGATAAGGCTGTTGAGCAGTTTGTCAATAACGAGTTTTCGAATTTTGTCCAGAACCTACCTGACTATCTGCCTAGCGCTGATGGTTTTAATAATAACTGGTACGGTGCTGAAGACCCTACTGTCAAGTATCCAGGTAAGGTGCTGATCAACGATATTTGGTATAAACCTGATCCAGAGCATGAGGGGCACAAAATCATGTTACGCTGGACTGGTGAAGTCTGGGAAGAAATTTTGAGAACCTACGACAGCGAGGCCTTGCGAGATAGGATTGCGGAAGAAATCGCCCAAGTCAACCAATCCATGCAGGCTCAATCAGAGGAACACGACAGACAGGTCGCAGATATATTGTCTAAAACGCAGTCTGTCGAAGCGATTGCGAATCAAGCTAAAACGGATGCTGCGAACGCTATCACTAGAGCCAATCAAGTCAAGACCGAGGCTATCGCAGATGCGACAGCTCAGGTTGCGACGGTTAGTCAAGCGTTAAATACTGCTAAGACTGATTTGCAAAATCAAGTTAACGCGATTGATGCTAAGGCTGTCAAAGTGCAATCAGATGCTAATGCATTGCGGACTGACCTCAATCAACAAGCTCAAACTTTATTGTCACAAGCTCAGGCACAGACGGCATTGACCAATCGAGTGTCAACAGTTGAAACTCTGGCTGATGGTACGAGCTCAACTGTTGCAGAACTGTCTAAAACGGTTTCTAAGGCGACTAGCGACATTACTAGCGTTACCAGTCGGACTAAGACGGTTGAGGACACTCTGAGCCAAACGAGGACCCAATACGAGGCTCTGACGCAGACCGTCAACACTCAGACAGGGCAGATTGATAGTATCAATCGTAAGACTGCTGACTTGCAGAGTGGAATTGATGGCGTGAAGGAGCGGTTTAATAGTTTGCAGGTTGGTGGAGAGAATTTGTTTCTTAATGCAGGGTTTGAGGGGGCGATTGACAGCTCAGAAAGATTTACGGTAGGTGGGGTGACCTATGTAAATAAAAAAATTCCTCATTATAACAATCTTTATAACAGCGGAATACCAAACCCAACAACATCATATCATGCTATGTACAAAGAATCGTTCAATGGAAAAGGACCTGTAATAGAATTTAATGAGTCCGATGGAAGTCGAAACTGGAAAGCATTTTCTACAATTTTACAAACTTCCG
>ERZ650312.678-NODE-678-length-19067-cov-20.596939_pt1 | contig 19067 bp, 13 predicted proteins | sample MGYA00376248_ERZ650312 | MGnify/ENA primary metagenome ERZ650312 (study PRJEB26733, sample SAMN07839316) | wastewater metagenome | biome: urban; feature: wastewater treatment plant; material: waste water | place: USA: North Carolina | collected 2016-07-28 ... | reverse complement strand
GTTGTGCTTCTTGAGTTGCTTTGTACAATTCTTCTGAAGCTGCCATCCAAGCTGCATCTAATGCTTCTAATTTAGTTTTTATAGCATCTGCATCTTTAGTTTCGTAAGCAGTTTTCAGTTCTGCGTGAGCTGCTTCTATAGCTGCCTTTTTGTCGGCAGATAATTTTTCTCCAAATTCTTTCAATTGTTTTTCAGTTTGGAAAATCATTGTATCTGCTTTATTGATGGTTTCTACATCTTCTTTTCTTTTTGCATCTGCTGCTGCATTTTCTTCTGCTTCTTTTTTCATTCTTTCGATTTCAGCATCAGAAAGTCCAGAACTTGCTTGAATTTTGATAGATTGTTCTTTACCAGTTCCTTTATCTTTTGCAGAAACGTGTAAAATACCGTTTGCATCAATATCGAAGGTTACTTCAATTTGCGGAACTCCTCTTGGAGCTGGTGGAATGTCAGTTAAATCAAATCTACCAATTTCTTTATTATCGTTAAACATTGGTCTTTCACCTTGTCCTACTCTAATAGAAACTGCAGGTTGGTTATCGCTTGCGGTAGAGAAAACCTCCGATTTTTTGGTAGGAATCGTAGTGTTTGCCTCAATTAATTTAGTGAAAACAGAACCCATCGTTTCAATACCTAAAGAAAGCGGCGTAACATCTAATAACAATACATCTTTTACATCACCCGTTAAAACCCCACCTTGAATAGCAGCACCAATTGCTACTACCTCATCTGGATTTACACCTTTAGATGGTGCTTTTCCGAAGAATTTTTCTACTGCTTCTTGGATTGCAGGAATTCTGGTAGAACCACCTACTAAGATAATCTCGTCAATATCAGAAGTACTCATTCCAGCATTTGCAAGAGCAGTTTTACAAGGCTCGATTGTTCTTTTAATTAAAGAATCTGCTAATTGCTCGAATTTTGCTCTTGTTAAAGTTTTTACCAAGTGTTTTGGTCCAGTTGCAGTTGCAGTAATATAAGGTAGGTTAATTTCAGTTTGAGTAGAAGAAGATAATTCTACTTTTGCTTTTTCTGCCGCTTCTTTTAAACGTTGAAGTGCAATAGCATCAGATTTAAGATCTACACCTTCTTCAGCTTTAAATTCATCTGCCATCCAATCGATAATTACGTTATCGAAATCATCACCACCAAGATGCGTATCACCATCTGTAGCTTTCACTTCGAAAGAAGCGTTACCATCTACTTCGTACATTTCTAATACAGAAACGTCGTGAGTACCACCACCACAGTCGAAAACTACTACATTTAAATCTTTCTTACCTACTTTATCCAATCCGTAAGCCAAAGCTGCCGCAGTAGGTTCGTTGATGATTCTTTCTACTTTAAGACCCGCAATTTCTCCAGCTTCTTTGGTAGCTTGTCTTTGAGCATCGTTGAAGTAAGCAGGAACAGTAATTACCGCTCTTGTTACTTCTTGCCCTAAGAAATCTTCTGCTGTTTTCTTCATTTTTTGAAGAATCATTGCCGAAATTTCTTGTGCAGTATATTCTCTATCGTCTATTTTTACTTTTACAGTATCATTTGGGCCTGCCACTACTGCATATGGAACTCTAGAAATCTCTTCTTTATCTTTAGAGAACTGTGTCCCGATAAATCTTTTGATAGAGTAAACTGTTTTTGTAGGATTAGTAACTGCTTGTCTTTTTGCAGGATCTCCTACTTTTCTTTCGCCATCTTCGGTGAAGGCAACAATTGAAGGCGTTGTTCTTTTACCTTCGGCATTAGGAATTACAACAGGGTCTTTTCCCTCCATTACAGCAACACAAGAGTTGGTTGTACCTAAGTCAATTCCAATAATTTTACTCATAATGTTTTTATTTTTTTTATTTTAATTAATTTATTTTTCTTGAAATTCACTAATTCTGTACCAAGTCAAAAATTGTGACAAATTGACAGTAATTAATTTCTTGACGTATTTTACATTTTTGTCATTTTGCGTAAAAGCCTATCTTAAAAAAGAAATACTGCTACGATAAAAAAAACACACAAAACCTATTTAACATTTGAATTGAATCTTTTTTCTTAATTTTAAAGAAAAAAAATTAATAATTGTGAATAGACTTATTTTAGTAGGAAACGGTTTTGATTTAGCTCACGGTTTAAAAACCAGTTATAAAGATTTTATTGATGATTTTTGGGAAGATGTAATTTTTAATCTAAATATGTTTAAATCTCGTGATTTACATTTTTCAAATGAATTTATTGAAATCTCACAAAATCCACATCCAACAGTAGATATCTCTAATTTTAAAGAATTAGCAACGAATTATACAACACTTAAAAATTTTCTTTCATTTAAGAATATAAGATTTGACTTTAAGAATGTTTTTTTTAATACACTATCTGATACATCTGTTAACAATTGGGTTGATATTGAAAACATATATTATTTTTACTTAAAACAAAATATTGAAAAAAATAAATATCCAAAGTTTTCAGATGTCTCAGATTTGAATGAAGACTTCAATCAAACAAAAAAACTATTAGAAAATTATTTATCAAAAATTAATAAAGACTTCAATATTAGTAATCAAATTACCAAGCACATTCAGAGCATTTTTAATCTACAAGATATTGAAAGTAAATATCAAACCGAAATTATAAAGCTATTTGAGAATAACATTCAACAGTTAAATATTCATGATATTAAAAAACTTAATAAAACATTGGAGTTTTTTCTCGAAAATTGGAGAAATCAAAATAATTTAGAAAAAGAAAATTTCATTAAATCTCAAGCTAAAAATTTAGGCAAAGATATGCTTGAACTTTTAAATTTATATCCCACAAAAACTTTACTTTTAAATTTCAACTATACAAATACAACATTAGATTACATTGATGAATTTAATAGAATTAATGGAAATAAATCAGATTACAAAATTTCAGAAATCCACATTCACGGAGAATTAAACAATCCTGAAAATCCAATAATTTTCGGTTTTGGAGATGATGTAGATAAAAAATATCAAGAATTTGAAGACTTAAACGACAACAGATATTTAGAGAATTTTAAATCTATTGCTTACTTACAAACTGATAATTACAAAAAACTTTTAGAATTTATAGATTCAGAAGAATATCAAGTATTTATTTTCGGGCATTCTTGCGGAATTTCAGATAGAACCATGCTCAATACTATTTTTGAACACGATAACTGTAAATCTATAAAACCTTTTTATCACAAAAGAGAAGATGGAACTGATAATTATACAGAAATTGTTCAAAATATTTCTAGAAATTTCAATGATAAAAAGAAATACAGAGACAGAGTTGTAAATAAAACTTATTGTGAACCTTTAACTTAACAAATAATGAAAAAACTAACATTTCTCTTTATCCTAATCTTTTTTGGGATGATTTCTGCACAAGAAAATTTTGAATTAACAACACTAAGAATTGGTGCTTATAAAATCTTTATGAAAGCTGATGATGCTGAAAAATTAGCTCAAAAAAAATTACAAATTTTTGAAGAATGGGAAAAAAGCAACAGTGTTTCTGTAAATGGCGAAAAAATAGAAATCAAACTCCAGAATACTTATATTAGCGAGAAAGAACCTTCTAAACTTGCCATATATAGCCTTTCTACCAAAAGTGCAAAATTTAGAACCAAAAGCGGAATAGGCGTAGGAAGTACAAAAGACGAATTAATAGTCGCTTATAAAAATTATCCTAATTTTTCTGTACATCAAGGTTGGGATGATAAAGGCGAAAACAGGTCAAAAACAATAAGCTACTTTAATCTATCGGATTCTGATGCGGCAACTGAACTTAGTTTTAAATTAGAAAACAATATAGTAACAGAAGTAAGCGTATATATCAACGAAGGTTGCTAAAATTAACCCATTGATTTGCTTTTATCCCATAAAAAAATTATATTTTTGCACCACGAATAAATCTATATCAATGAGCAAATCAATTGAAGAGTTAAAATCACTCGCCACGCAAATTAGAAGAGACATTTTAAGAATGGTTCACGCCGTAAACTCTGGGCATCCTGGCGGAAGTCTTGGTTGTGTAGAATATTTCACTGCACTATACGGAAAAGTAATGAACTATAAATTCCCTTTTTCTATGGAAGGAAAAGGCGAAGATGTATTCTATCTTTCAAATGGTCACATTTCTCCTGTATTTTACAGTACTTTGGCTAGATTTGGTTATTTCCCTGTAGAAGAACTTTCTACTTTTAGAAAACTAAATTCTAGATTACAGGGTCACCCTACTACACACGAACATTTAGAAGGCATCAGAATGAGTTCTGGTTCTCTTGGTCAAGGTTTATCTGTAGGAATTGGTACTGCTTTGGCTAAAAAAATTGACGGAGACCAATCTCTTGTTTATACACTTCACGGTGACGGAGAGTTACAAGAAGGACAAATCTGGGAAGCATTGATGTTTGCTGCAGCTAAAAAAGTGGATAATTTAATTTCTACGATAGATTATAATGGTCAACAAATAGACGGAAGTACAGAACACGTTCTTTCTCTAGGAGATTTACACGCAAAATTAGAAGCTTTTGGTTGGGAAGTTATCGAAGAAAAAAACGGTAATGACTTAGAAGCAGTAATTGCGGCATTAGAATTTGCAAAATCAAAAACAGGGAACGGTAAACCTGTGGCTATTATGCTTCATACAGAAATGGGTAATGGTGTAGATTTTATGATGGGATCACACGCTTGGCACGGAAAGGCACCTAGTGATGCTCAACTAGAAAGTGCTCTTGCTCAGTTACAACCTGCTCAGATTGCTGATTATTAATTCTCCTACTCTAAAATTTAAAAAATGAAATTTACATATACAGAAAAAAAAGATACAAGAAGTGGTTTTGGAGCTGGTTTAGCAGAATTGGCTGATAAAAACCCAAATGTAATGGCACTTTGTGCAGACTTAATTGGTTCTCTTAAAATGGAGAAATTTATAGAAAAAGCGCCAGAAAGATTTGTACAAACTGGTATTGCAGAAGCTAATATGATGGGAATTGCAGCTGGTCTTGCTACTGCTGGTAAAATTCCTTTTGCTGGTACATTTGCCAACTTTGCAACTTCTAGAGTTCTAGACCAAGTTCGCCAGTCTATTGCTTATTCTAATAAAAATGTAAAAATTGCTGCTTCTCACGCTGGTTTAACTCTAGGAGAAGATGGTGCTACTCACCAAGTTTTAGAAGACATTGGTCAAATGAAAATGTTACCAGGAATGGTAGTTATCAATCCTTGTGATTACAACCAAACTAAACAAGCTACTCTAGCTGCCGCAGAATATGAAGGTCCTGTTTATTTAAGATTCGGAAGACCTGTAGTGCCTGTTTTTATTCCTGAAGATATGCCTTTTGAAATAGGAAAAGGTATTTTATTGCAAGAAGGTACAGATGTAACCATTGTAGCAACCGGACATTTGGTTTGGGAATCTCTTTTAGCTGCTGATGAATTAGAGAAACAAGGTATTTCTTGTGAAATCATCAATATACACACCATAAAACCTTTAGACGAAGAAATTATTCTAAAATCTGTAGAAAAAACTGGTAAAATAGTTACTGCGGAAGAGCATAATTATCTTGGAGGTTTGGGAGAATCTGTTGCCGGAATGTTAGCAAGAAAAAGACCAACTCCTCAAGAATTTGTGGCAGTACAAGATACTTTCGGGGAAAGTGGTACACCAGCAGAATTGATGCACAAATATAAAATTGATTCTTTCGCGGTAATAGAAGCGGTAAAAAGAATTCTAGAAAGATAGTATCTTTTATAAAGACAAATTTTAAAAATCGATGGAAGTAAATTTCATCGATTTTTTTTATTATGTACAAAAAATCCTTGCAGAAAATTGCAAGGAAATATTTTTAAATCTTAAGAAAAGCTTCGCCTTGTTCGGTTTTCAATGCCATATCATAAATAGAAATTTCTGAAAGAGAATTCTTTAATCCTTCTCTAATAGGCTTGTATGTAAAATGAAAAGGGCAAGGTTTCTCTGAAGAGCATTTTTCTAGACCAAACGCACAACGCTTAAAAATTTCTTCTCCATCTGTAGCCAAAATTATTTCGATAATTTTAATATGCTCTATTTTGTCTAAATCTACTGTAAAACCACCTTGTTTACCTTTGTTAGAAATAAGGATTCCTTTTTTAGAAAGCGGCTGTAGAATCTTTGCTACGAAAGCTTCTGGAGCATCTGTAGCTTCAGAAATCTGTCTTACATTGGTTTTCCTTCCTGCCAAGGCTTCTTGTGCTATATATATCACAGATTTTATGGCGTATTCACAAGCTTTTGAAAACATAACGATAGTTTTTTACTATTCAAAGGTAAGTATTTTATTCGGATATTTTTATCTGAAAATGTTATTTATAAAATTTCCATTTAGGAATAATTGTCAATAAACCTAGACCAATATAGCAAAAAAGATTGAATAAATCCGAATATAACATAGTCGAAAGGTAAAATTCGTGCAAAAAGTAATGTGTAACTACTATTATCGGATAAATTATAACCCCCGGCTTTCTATAAAAATAAATACTTGCGACGGATAATACCATCAAAATATCTACCGAAAAAATAACATAGAAGAACCAAAGAGGTATATTGACATCTTGCCTATTAAGATATTCAGTAATATCTATTCCAACACTTAACAAAGAAAATATGACAAGAAAAACAATCGCAAAATAAAAACCTGTAGTTTTCTCTGGACTTTTATCAAAAAAATTATCTTCCATTTTTATAAATTTAATAAAAAAAGCTTTTGAATAATCAAAAGCTTACCTATTGCAAAAATATATTTTTTTTAAATAGAAATAGCATTTATTAGTCTATTTCTATCACTCAAGTATTCTTCCATAGAAATCATACTTTCTGTTCTCATTACATCTTGTATATCATCTATTTGGTAGATAATTCTTTTAGCATCTTCGGTATGTTTAGCTCTCACTTTACAGAAGATATTATATTTACCAGAAATTACACTAGCTTCTACAACATTAGGAATAGATGCTAATTCTTTTAAAACTTCTTGAGTTCTGTTTGACTTAGTTAACAAAATACCGATAAATGCAGTAAAATGATAATCTAATTTACCATAATCAATATTTAGAGAAGAACCTAAGATGATGCCCGCATCTTCCATTTTCTTCACTCTTACGTGGATAGTACCAGCAGAAACATCCATCTGTTTTGCGATTTCTGTAAAAGGCATTCTTGTGTTTTCTACTAAAAAATCTAGGATTTTTTTGTCTATTTCATCAAGCTGATAATTCATAGCTGTCTTATTAAGATTATTAATTTTATAAAAATTACTATATTTCTTTTGCAAATTTATAAAAATTAATTGATACTACGAAATATATTTTTAATAAAAAAACATTGACTTTTATCAGAAAAAAGCTAAAATTATTTTTGTTTAGTAGAATCTCTTTTGATAGAATCAGACTTTAGGTTGGTTTTCGTTTTAAGAGTATCATTTACTTTTTTACTTTTTCCAAAAAAAGAATTGAAACTTTTACTATACACCACCCCAGCCCCAAAAGATTGATTAGCATTACCGTTTACGCCTGTTAAGCCAATATTAGATGGTTTGGAATACGCTCTTAACACCAATGTTCCATCATTATTTTTAGACACATCATATTCTACAATCCCTTCACCTGTAAGATAATTATTACTATTAGCAGACTTAGAAATAGGTACCCCAAAACCTGTCTTTAAGGTTATTCTAGGAGACAAAGTAATATTTACATTAGTATTGGCTCTGTCATTTGTTTCTACACCATCTGTGCCCTTTATATAATTAATATCTATCTGAAACTGCTGGCTAATATTGTTGATTACGTTTCCTAATTGTTTAAGCAAAAGGTTATAACCAGTAGTGATTCCTGTATCTTGAAAACTGAAATCACCAAAACCTCCCGTTGCCGAAGTATTAAAATTATTAAGCACCAAAATAGACCCAAACTGCAAAGTACGCTCATCATTATTAGACATTTTCACCGCTAGAGCTTCACGAATCTGAGTAGAAGCGTCTGGTGCAGAAACATCAAACTCTATCTTAGGATTTTTAAGTGTATTAGAAATTATTGTCTGTAATTTTACATTTACAGGAGGCAATTTACCTGTGCTCAAATATTCTGATGCATTGGTTACAGACCTGTAATAGCTAGCCGTAATTTTTAGATCAGGTGTAAGAGGATCGCCATCCCAAGTTATACTGCTATTTTTGTCTATTTGAAACTGCTTTTTCAAAAATAATTTTTGTTCGTAGGTTCCATTATCTACCAAATATGTTCCTAGTAAATTAATTTTACCATTTCTAGACATTCTGAATTTTAATTTTTCGGAAGAACCTCTCACCGAAATATCTCCTACTTCATCTCCTACCAAAACATTTACTGTAGAACCTTTATTAACACTTATCAAAAGGTTAATATCTAAATCTAAGCCTTTTTTAGTGTTTTTTTCTACAGAAACCACCCCTTCTTTATCAGCTTTTAAAAATCTTAATAATTTGAACTCATCTACGGAAGAAGCGCTATTACTATTTAATGTAAAAACACTATTGTCTAAAATATGGAAGGTTTCTATTTCTTGCGTAGGATCTCTTTCGTTGTCTCTACCTGCTTCTATCTTTAATCCTCCGTTATTAAAACTCACAAACAAATCCCCTTTTCCGTAGATTTTCCCCCAAAATAAGTCAAAATCTTTTTGCTCTGTATTGAGGAGCATTAGATCTTCAGAACGCACAAAAACCTGAGCTTTTATGCTTGCTAAATTGCTTAAATCTACTTGTAATAAAGATAATGTTCCCTTTGAATTACCTCTTCCGTCATTTAATTTTATCGGTTCGTTTAGGAGAATCATTCCGTTATTAAGGGTGAGCGTAGTATCTTGGAAAGAATAATCTACTCCACTAAAATTAAGTTTTAGCCCAAAATCTTTCATCGCCACATCACCTCCATAATTAATGTCATTAATTGGCCCATTTATGGCAACCATACCAGTAGCTTTTCCTCTAAAATTAGAAAAAATACCATTCACGAATGCTTGTACAAAACCAAGATCAAAATCATTAAGATCAGCTTTTAAATCCAAAACTGGCGATGGTGTATTGTTATTTACAGTTCCTACCAACTCTAGATGATTTTTGCCTAAAAGTTCAGAAGACGCTATTTTTGCATTAATATCATATATGTTTGGTAATTCACTATTTTTGGCAGAAACTATCATTTCGCCCATACTTTTCCCGTTTAGAAAAATGTCTTTTACAGACAAATCAATTAAAGGTTCTAAATTGGTTTTATCCATTTTCACCTTTATATTTCCATTGGCTATCCCTTTTAGGTCTAATGTACTCTTGCCAGGTAACAAATCTAAGATTTTGCTAATGTCTAAATTTTTAACACCTACATCTGTATTAAAATTCTTACCATCTTTGAAAGTTCCATTTACAAATAGCTCACTTTGGTCAGAAAATAATCTCAAATTTTTAATCAGAAAATCTCCCGTATTTTTTCGATACGTAATAGAATGGTCTAGTTCTGGCGAAGTATCTACACTCCACGTAAAATTATTGATTTTAAGATCTGTAGGTTCAAATTTTACTACATAATCTCCGTTAGCATCCATGCTCTGATTAAGATGAACTGCATAGGATTTTAAATCATCTTTTTCATCGTCTTCTAGAGTTCCGTGTTTGAAATTGGCAACTAAATGCAGAATTTTATTGTTTTCGTTATTCCCAGTTAAGGAAACATCTCTCAGTACATTTTTAGCATATTCTGCTCTGCCTATGTTTACTAAAAGTTGCTCCGAAGGATTTGCCGTATTAATATTAACCACAATATTGTTAATCATTGCAGAGTCTTTAATGGCTGTATTTTCTGGTTTATAATCAGGATTGGTTTTCATTAAAAGCTTATCTGCCTCAGAAATTTCTTCTTTTTTAGTCATAATATACTTAACAGAAGGAATATTCGCATTTAGCACTAGATTATTGGTATTCCCATCAAAAGAGCCATTTATTTTAGCACCATCATTTATTTTAAGATTAGGTTCAAAATAATTAACCAATAGTTGATTAACATCAAAATTATAAGTAAACTGTTGACCTGTGAAATATCTTCTTTCTGGCTGGCCTACCAAGATTTTATTGAACCCATTTTGGAACATTTTACCCAAATCACCAAGATTATATTTGCCTGAGATATTGCCTTTTACCACATTAGGCATATCTACATCTACCACTCTTTTACCATCCTCGAAAAACGCTCTAACCTGACCATTGGGAACGGCAATTTTTTGGTTATTCGCTGTAAATACTACATTATTCAGTTTTGCGTCTAGGCTCATGTCATTCACAGAAGTAAATGCTATTTTACCATCTACATTTCCCGAAAATACAGACTTGCCATTACCCGGAACTCCGAAATAATTTAAATTCAAATAATCTATATCTCCCTTAATATCTGCTAAAAGCCTTTTGGTAGAAAAATCTATTTTCCCTTCAATTTTTCCTTTGGCTTCTTCATCATTTATCGTTACTATACCGTTATATTTTTTATTTGAAAGAATCCCGTCTAAAGCTAAATTATTGATGGTTTTACCCGTAATTTCTATGGAAGAAATATTAGATTTTGTCTTTAAAGTAAGAGTATTTACATCAAAACCTCTACCATCTACATTAAATTTCCCTGTAATTAAACCTACTGCATTATTTTTGGTAATGGCAGCAGCGTTAAAATCTTTAATATCTAAAATTCCCTTATACCTCGGTTCATGTTGATCAATATCAGACAAAACAATATCAGCATTAGCCCTACCGATACTGGTGATGGCATTACCTTTCGCAATTACTCTTTTTGGGGTTACATCTATAGCACCTATGTACCTAATTCTACCAAAAGGATCTGCAAAATTTTTCATTTTTGTAGAAACAAATTTTGGAACCATAGCTCTAAGTGCAGGATATGTAATGTCTGCCGAAATCTTATTGGTTACAATATTGAAATTACCTTTTAGTAAATCTTTGAATCTTGTATTAGGTGTATTGATATTTACATCTTTTCCTTTTAGTACAAAATCTTCTATCCTAAAATTATTAAGGCTTCCGTACATTTTACCAGAAAGATCTATTGCCGAAAAATTATCCCATTGGGTAGCAAAATAAGAAATATCATAGCCAGAAATTGCACTACCACGTTTCAGGTTCATATCCCAAACTACCTTGTTGTTAAAATCTTGCCAATGTGTTTTTTTGTCAAGATTAAAGGTAAGATCTCCCTGAAGCAAAGAATGGTCTGTATAAAAAGTTAATTCTGTAAGTTTGAGATGCTCTTTGTCTAAATCTAAATTTCCCGAAAAAGTATCTACAAAATGAGACTTGCCCCATCTTTTGGTGCGGAATGTAAAATTATTAATTTTCGCTTTTACTTTTGAACCTAAAACATGAAGTTGAGGAACGATAAGATTTACATTTTCGGCTTGTAACCATTTCCCTTCGTCTCCATCGTGATTTTGGTTGATAATAGAAACTTTAGAATCTCTAATTTCTAATCTAGAATTAAGTTTAAATGGAGGTTTATTAGGATTTCTAGGTTTACCATCATCAAATTTACTAATAAATCTATTGAAATTATCTATAGAATCTCCCTTATAAGTAACCACCTTTACATCTGCTTCTTTAAGAGCTAAGGTATTAAAATCTAATTGATTTTTTTTATCAAAAACCATAGACTGTATAATTGAAAACCAATCAGAATCTGCTCTCAATTCTTTGGCTACAATCATATCATTATTCTTAAAATCTTTGATTTTGAGCCCTTGAATAATCACATCTCCAAAAATATTGACTTCTACACTATCTTTAGAAATATTGATCCCAAAATCTTCATTCAAAAAACCCAAAGCTCTACCAGCAGCATAATCTCTAGTTGATGGCAGATTGATAATAATTAAAATTGTAAGAAATAAAAAAGTAAAAATCCCTACCAACCAAAGAAATAATTTTGCCCACCAAGAAGGTTTTTGTACATCTTTTACCACTTGTTCTGCGGTAGCCTGAGCAGTATCCACAGGATTTTCTATGGTATTTTTTATACTATCTACAGTTTCCTGAACTTTATCTTCCACTTTTTCGGAAAGTGGTTTGTTGTTTTCGGAATTATTATTTTCTAAATTTGCCATTACTTATGAACGAACCAATTATTTTAGGAATAGAATCTTCTTGTGACGATACTTCTGCAGCTATTATTAACGGAAATAAAATCCTTTCTAATATTGCGGCAAACCAAACTATACACCAAGAATATGGTGGTGTGGTTCCCGAACTAGCTTCTAGAGCGCATCAACAAAACATTATCCCCGTAGTTGAAAAATCCTTCACCAAAGCAAATATACAACAAAAAGATATTTCTGCCATAGGTTTTACCAGAGGTCCTGGACTTTTAGGTTCACTTCTAGTAGGAACTTCTTTTGCAAAATCTTTGGCGATGAGTCTTGATGTTCCTTTGATAGAGGTAAACCATCTTCAAGCGCATATTCTTTGTCACTTCATTGAAGATGCAAATCCAATGCCACCAAAATTTCCGTTTTTGTGTCTTACCGTTTCTGGCGGACATACAATGATAGTTTTGGTAAAAGATTATTTCGAAATGGAAATCATCGGAAAAACCATTGATGATGCAGCTGGTGAAGCTTTTGATAAAATCGGGAAAATAATGGATTTAGATTATCCAGCCGGTCCAATTATCGATAAATTAGCAAAATTAGGAGACGAAAACGCCTTCACTTTTGGTAAACCAAAACTAGAAAATTACGATTATTCTTTCAGCGGAATTAAGACTTCCGTTTTATATTTCCTTCAAAAACAATTGAAAGAAAATCCTAATTTCATCAAAGAAAATGTAGAAAATCTTTGCGCTTCGGTTCAGAAAACCATTGTAGATGTTTTGATGCAAAAATTAGAAAAAGCTGCCAAAGATTACAATGTGAAAGAAGTAGCAATTGCAGGTGGAGTTTCTGCCAATTCAGGTTTAAGAAATGCAATGCAAAAAAATGTAGAAAAACTAGGCTGGAACGTTTACATCCCAAAATTTGAATACACTACAGATAACGCTGCGATGATTGCAATGGTAGCAAAACTAAAATTCGAACGTGGAGAATTTACCGATTTAAGAACCAGCGCAACTGCGAGATATGAAATGTAGTTGGAAGTTGGAAGTCAGAAGACAAAAAATATAAATAATTAATACGTAACTTTAAAGGTTTAAATAAACTCGAAACTCGAAACAAAAATAAAAACATATGGCATCAGGATTTTTTGCAATATTAGACGATATCGCTGCTTTGATGGATGATGTAGCAATGACTACAAAACTCGCCACCAAAAAAACCGCAGGAATTTTAGGAGATGATTTAGCCGTAAATGCAGAAAAAGCAACTGGCTTTCTTTCTTCCAGAGAATTACCTGTACTTTGGGCAATTACCAAAGGTTCTTTCCTTAATAAACTCATTATTTTACCTATCATTTTCTTGCTCAATTGGTTGTTTCCTGTTGCGATAAAAGTAATTTTAGTAATTGGTGGTTTATATTTAGCTTATGAAGGTGTAGAAAAAATTATAGAATATTTATTTCATAAAAACGAACACAAAACAGATCACGAAGAAGCTCTAGATGTAATGGATGATCCTGTAGCTATAGAAAAAGCCAAAGTAAAATCTGCCATTACTACAGATTTTATCTTGTCATTAGAAATTGTAATTATTGCGTTGAGTTCTGCTTTAGATAAACCGTTAATTCAACAAATTGTTACCGTAACTTTGGTTTCCATCATTGCAACTATTGGTGTTTACGGAATTGTTGCGCTCATCGTAAGAATGGATGACGCTGGTTACAAACTTCAAAAAAAATCTAAAAAAGAAGGTGGATTTTTATTTAGTATAGGACAATTATTAATCAATATGCTGCCTTGGGTTATTAAAATTTTAGGTGTTGTAGGAACTATTGCTCTTATTTTAGTAGCTGGCGGAATTTTCTTACACAATATAGAATATATACATCACCTTGCAGAAAAGTTGCCAACTCCAGCTGTAGCTAATGAATTCGCAGCGGGAATTGTTGGTGGTTTGTTGGCTGTGGTTGTAATGACGATAATCAAAAAAATTATTTCATTGTTCAAAAAATAAACAGATGAAACTATTCTTTGGCGAAATTTTCCCCGATGTAAAAATAAACGATGAAGAACAACAACACATCGTAAAAGTACTTCGTATGCGTGAAGGCGAAGAAATTTTCGTAACAGACGGAAAAGGAAATCTCGCCAAAGGAAATCTAATTTTTGAAGGCAAAAAAGTATTTTTAGACGTAAAAGAAATCAAAGAAAATTTACCAGAATTTTCACCGAAACTTCACATTGCTATTGCTCCCACAAAAAACATAGACAGAATAGAATTTTTTGTAGAAAAAGCCACAGAAATGGCAATTTCGGAGATTACCATTTTACAAACCGAAAAAACAGAACGTAAAAATCTGAATATCGACAAGTTAAGAAAACAAGCGATTGCCGCTTCTAAACAAAGTTTAAGATTTCACTTCCCAAAAATAAATGATGTTACCAAACTTTCAGATTTTCTAAAAAATATAAATCCTAAAAACACTTTTGTGGCACATTGCGATGCTTCTTTTGAAAGAACAGAAATTTCAAAAATTCAAAATGTAGAAAATATTACTTTTTTGATAGGACCAGAAGGTGATTTTTCGGAAAAAGAAATAAAATTGCTCTCCGAAAAAGGAATAAAAGCAGTTTCACTGGGCAAACAAAGACTCAGAACCGAAACTGCAGGAATTTTTGTAGCAGCGTGGAATTACTTTAAGTCAATAAGTGAATAGTCAATTTTTTCCTTCGGAAAAGTGAATTTTTAAAATTTTCTCGCTGATTTAGCAAATTTGGCTGATTTTTAAATGTTAAAATAAATCTGCCAAATCAGCGCAATCTGCGAGACTAACTACCCAAAAACCTTTCCAAAATTTGCTCCGAAGATTTAATCGAATTTTTTGCCCATCTAATTTTTAATTCCAATAATTTTTCATCAGAAAGTTGGTATTCAATTCCAGATTTCATTAGCTTTTGCTTCAGCTCATACATACAAATTGCAGCGGCAACAGACACATTAAAACTCTTGGTAAAACCAAACATCGGAATCGCCAAAGTTTCGTCTGCAAAATCTAGAATTTCATCAGAAACACCTTCTAATTCTGTCCCGAAAACCAAAGCAATCGGTTCTTTTACTTCATAATCTGGCAGCATTGTCGCATTTTTTTCGGGTGAAACCGCCAAAATTCTGTACCCTCGAGATTTTATTTCCTTCAAAGAATCTAGATTATTAGGCATTTTTTCTACTTGCACCCAAGTTTCTGCACCTTTCGTAACCTTCAAATTTGGATTAAAAACATTCTCTTCTTCTAGCGCAACTACGTGATGAAAACCGCAAGCTTCCACACTTCTCACAATCGCCGCCGCATTTCTAAATTGGTACACATCTTCCATCACAGGAAGCACAAAATCACTGCTTTCTTTAGAAAAATGCTCTATTTTACTCAGCCTTTCATTAGTGAGAAATTGCTGTAAATAATCGTAAATTTCTTGATTGGTTTTCATTTTTCAAAAATCGGAAAAATTTTTAGAAGCACCAATTTCTGTATTCTTTCACTATTCTACACGCTGTCCGTTGCAATCTTTTTAAAAATTTTGCCATCACACAACCCTTTCTGCGTACAAAACGCAAAAAGGGTAACCCTACAAAATTTTTAAAAAGGATTTCCACTCCCATCGTGGCTATTTTCCACGGGTTGTTTTTCTTTTCATCATTTCACAATTCTTGCTCAAATATTAAATTATACTTTTTACGAATCTCTTAAAAAAATATTGACTTATTGCTTTTATTAATAACTACAATATATTGATTATCAACAGTTACTAATTTTCATAAATTATTTATTTGATTTCGCCCTTACAGGGCTCTCTTCATTTATTCATTTATTTTCATAGGGCTTTACCCTATGCTATTGATTTCGCCGCTTCGCGGCTTCCAAAATTTAGTATTACTAAATGAATAAGTTAAAAAAAGTAAAACGAACAGTTTTATGATGTTTATAAACGTAGTTTTTTTGGTGCCCAAAATAAAAATCTCTATATTTTAAAAAATTCGCTTTAAATTTTTAACTTTAAACACTGAAAAAATCTATAAAAAAGAAAATTTTAAATGAAAAGAAAAGTCCTCATCATTTACACTGGCGGAACCATTGGGATGGAAAAAGATTATGAAACTGGAAGCTTAAGAGCTTTTGATTTCAATCATATTTTCAATAAAATCCCAGAAATGAATCTTTTGGAATGTGAAATTTCGGTGCACCAATTTTCAGAACCGCTAGATTCTTCGGATGTAGGACCAGAAGAATGGAAAGAAATTGCAAAATTGATCGAAAGTAATTATGAAAATTTTGATGGATTTTTGATTCTTCACGGTACAGATACAATGGCATATACAACTTCTGCTCTTAGTTTTATGCTTAATCATTTAAAAAAACCTGTGATTCTTACTGGCTCACAATTACCAATTGGAGATTTAAGAACTGATGCCAAAGAAAATTTATTAACGAGTCTTTATTATGCGAGTTTGTATGAAAATAATGAAGCGGTAATACAAGAAGTTGCGCTGTATTTCGAATATAAATTACTAAGAGGAAACCGTTGTTTGAAATACTCTGCGGAGAATTTTGATGCGTTTATCAGTCCGAACTATCCTATTTTAGGAGAATCTGGCGTTCATTTAAAAGTAGAAGATTCTAGATTATTTAAAGAAAATACTTCAGAGTCGTTTTTTGCAGATTTACATTTAAGTGACAGTGTTTTTCTTTGGAGAATTTTCCCAGGAATAAATTTAGAAAATTTGCCGGAAATTCCTAAAATAAAGGTTTTAATTCTGCAAGTTTTTGGTTCAGGAACCATTTTCAGTAATGAAAAAACGGAAAAAATTCTTCAAAAAATCAGAAATAATGGTACTGAAATCGTGGTGATTTCGCAGTGTATTTCAGGCGGAATTAGCATTGGAAAATACAATAACAGCAATATTTTCAAAAAAGTAGGAGCTATAAGTGGTGAAGACATCACCGCAGAAAGTGCTCTCGCAAAAGCAATGCACTTGATAGACAACCCGAGATATGAAGGAAGTTTTGCAGAAAATTTTTCTAAAAATCTTCGTGGTGAGATTTCCGAATATGAATAAATAATTCTACCTTTGCCAACGCAAATAGAAAGGTGTCCGAGTGGTTGAAGGAGCTACCCTGGAAAGGTAGTATACGGGTAACTGTATCGAGGGTTCGAATCCCTTCCTTTCTGCAAATAGCATTAAAACCCAACAAGTTGCAATGTTCACACCCAAAATTACACCTAATTTTAAAAATTGGGTGTTTTTTAAATACATTTTAAGGGTACTATAATTTTCTATCAATTGTTTTTGTAATTTTGATTTATCTTCATCGAGATGAGCTTCAATCTGGCTTTGTTTATTTTTGTTTCAAAATTTTGTTATAAAACTGAAGATAAATCTTACTTTTAACTTTTTGACTGGTTTTAGTATGGTTGGCATAATGCGTAAGATATATCCACCAATTTACTGAAAATCAGCTATATACGGAAGTTTCAAAAAACTTACTTTATTGATTTTCAACAGATTGTAGTTTTTATCACGTGCTAAGAATCTATAGTTTGGAAAAAAATAAAACAATTTGCTAAAAAATTGGGTTTTAAATATGTATAAATTCATTATAGATATTAGAACTAACTTAATTGTATTAAGCAAACAAAACCTCTAATTTTTAAAAAATTTCTACTTTAGCCATTTCCAATCAAAACTATTAAAATGCACTAATCATATTCTCGTTACCATACCAATGTAAAACTCTGCTATTCTCTTGGTATAGAAAAACAGTTATTTCCTAAAGAATTTACCGATAAAATACCTGCTACTACTTCGCAGTATTGGAAAAATAAAAATGCTAATGATTATTTAGGTTATGAATATGAAGAACTTTCTGCAAAAGCTATTGAAGATTTTAAAATATTATTTGATGTTAGAGCAAAGAAAATGAAACGGCTCTTTTTTGCTTTTCTAAAATTGTACCTTTCAATTATTACCATTATTGGAAAAAGAAATTTTCAAGAAATTCTAAAAACCAATAGAAAAAAACTTATTCCCAATATTGACAACCTTATTAATGAATTTGGAAATAAGAAAATGGTTTTAAAAATGTTGGGAATTACCATTCAACAATACGCTCATTGGAAAAAAATTGAACAATATGCTTGTTCTAATTCTTTAATTTGGCTTTGCTATAAGAGAGTATCAACTCAGATGAGTAGAAAAGAAATTGAGACCATGAAAAAATTAATGACGGATAAAACGATGCTTCACTGGGCTTCAGCTTCTGTTTGGGGATATGGTGTGAAAAACGGAATGATATCTATGGCAAGAACTACTTGGTATCACTATGGTAAACTTCTTCGTTTAGGAAATAGCAGAAAGAAATATAAACCTAATAAAAAGAAAATCTCTGTAAGAGCAGAAGCTCCCAATACAATTTGGCATATGGATGTAAGTAAAACATTAGAAAATACCCAATACTACATCTATACAGTAATAGACAATTTTTCTAGAAAAATATTGGCTTATGATTATGCCAAAGAATTAAATGGTTCTACAAGACTGAAAAGCCTAAAAAGAGCCATAGAACAAGAATTTGGAGTAGGTTTAGAAGCCAACCAATTAGTTCCTAAATTAAACCTAATTGTAGATGGAGGAACAGAAAACAATAACAAAACCGTAGAAGATTTTATAAAAGAAAACCAAATAAATATTAACAAATTGGTCGCTTTAAAAGATGTGGTGTTTTCTAATAGTATGGTAGAAAGTAGTTTTAGAATGATGAAAACATATTATCTGAAACAAGGAATACCAGAAGACCAATTTATAGAAGAATTAAAATTTTCTATTGAAGATATTAACACGAGAAGACC
>ERZ650312.675-NODE-675-length-19076-cov-26.669733_pt1 | contig 19076 bp, 22 predicted proteins | sample MGYA00376248_ERZ650312 | MGnify/ENA primary metagenome ERZ650312 (study PRJEB26733, sample SAMN07839316) | wastewater metagenome | biome: urban; feature: wastewater treatment plant; material: waste water | place: USA: North Carolina | collected 2016-07-28 ... | reverse complement strand
ATGAAGACATAGAAACAGCGATGCAAAAAGGCGTAAATTATCCGAAAGGATTATTAAATTGGGGAAAAGAAATTGGCTATCAAAAGATTTCAGAAACCTTACAAAATTTATACGAGGAATATCAGGAAGAGCGATACAGACAAAGTCCACTTTTAAAAAAACTATAAATTATGAATTTCAAAATTGCATTAGTACAAACAATAACTCAAGTAATAATTTTATCACTTGGTTACTATTTATTAGAAGTATTCGTTAGAAAAAATAATTATACGATTTCTGAATACATTTTAAACTATTGGTTTTATGGAGTTGCAGCTTTTATCGGACTTTTAATCACAAATTTTTTCTGGAATAAATCAGAATTGAAAAAATAAAAGTTATGAAAAAAATAATAATCACAACGTTAGTTCAATCTATCTTATTTGTATTAATTAACACTACTTTAGGATATTTTTTTAATAAAATGCAAATGTCTTTTTACGAATATGTGTTTTCACAAAAAACAAAAATGACTGTAACGTTTTTATTATGGTTTGTAATATTCTTTTTTGTAAATAAAATTTCAAAAAATGGAGAAATCACATGGAAAGATATTTTTAAAAGAAAAAATGAACTTTAAACATTGAATTTATTAGAATGACTCCTCTAGAAACCGCACAATATATGCTCAATCAAGATTTTTTCTCTCAATGGATGGAGATAAAACTGGTTGAGGTTCGTGAACACTACTGTTTGATTGAAATGCCCATCAAAAAAGAGATGATTAATGGCTTAAAAACGGTTCATGGCGGAGTAACTTTTGCTTTTGCGGATTCTGCATTGGCATTTTCTTCTAACAATATGGGAGATGCAGCAGTTGCGCTCAATTGCATGATTAATTTTACCAAAGCAGTACGTTTAGGAGACACCCTTTTTGCCGAAAGTATTCTCATGGCAGATACCAGAAAAACGGCAGTTTATGATATTACGATTACCAATCAGCATAAAGTGGTGGTCGCAAGTTTCAGAGGAACTGTTTATAAAATTGATAAAAAAGTAGTTGATTTATAGATGTGTTAGTGTGAAAATGTGCTGATTTTTTAATTATCACATTACCACATCATCTAATTATCTCATTAAAAATATGAAACAAGTATACATCATAGATTACATCAGAACACCGATTGCTAAATTTCAAGGAGGCTTGTCAGAAGTAAGAGCAGATGATTTAGCAGCCATCGTTTTGAAGGAAATTGTAAAGAGAAATCCACAAATTCCCGCCGAAGAAATAGAAGACGTGATTTTAGGTTGTGCCAATCAAGCTGGCGAAGACAATCGAAATGTCGCAAGAATGGCTTCACTTTTGGCAGAACTTCCTATAAAAATTGGTGGAGAAACTGTGAACAGATTATGCGCTTCTGGAATGGCAGCAATTGCCAATGCGTACAGAGCGATTGCAATTGGAGAAGGCGATTTTTACATTGCAGGTGGAGTTGAACAGATGACTAGAGCGCCTTATGTTTTGAGTAAATCTGCTCAACCTTTTGGCAGAGATGTACAGTTGTTTGATAGCAGTTTCGGGTGGAGGTTTGTTAATCCTAAAATGAAAGAACTCTACGGAGTTGACGGAATGGGAGAAACCGCTGAAAATCTAGCCGAAATCTATAAAATTTCCAGAGAAGCGCAAGATGAATTCGCTTTACATTCCCAACAAAAAGCTACTTCTGCTCAAAATTCAGGAAGATTAGCTCAAGAAATTGTAAACGTAGAAATTCCACAGAAAAAAGGCGAGCCAAAAATCTTTTCACAAGACGAATTTGTAAAACCAGATACTACTTTAGATAAATTAGCGAAGCTAAGACCTGCTTTCAAAAAAGAAGGCGGAAGTGTTACTGCAGGAAATTCTTCTGGCTTAAATGACGGAGCTGCTGCCATGATTTTGGCAAGTGAAGACGCCGTTAAAAAATATAATTTGAAGCCATTGGCAAAAATTATTTCAAGCGCAGTGGTTGGTGTAGAACCTAGAATTATGGGAATAGGTCCAGTAGAAGCGACCAAAAAAGCACTTTCTAGAGCCAATCTTTCGTTGGAAGATATGGATATTATTGAACTCAACGAAGCTTTTGCAGCTCAAGCATTATCAGTTTTACAGGAATTAGGAATTGATGCAAAAGACGAACGATTAAATCCAAATGGTGGCGCGATTGCATTAGGTCATCCTCTCGGAATGTCAGGAACCAGAATTGTAGGAACTGCCGCATTAGAATTACAGAAAAAAAATAAAAAATATGCACTTTGTACCCTCTGTATCGGAGTAGGACAAGGATACGCAATGATCATTGAAAAAATTTAAAAGCTTTTTTCTTTTATTTGACATTGAATTGGAGGCGTTAAAAAATTTTGAAATTGATTCGTTAATAAACCATTTATGGTTCGCCGAGACCAAAAAAAAATAAAAATAATGAGGCAAATTCCTGCTGTTTGAGCGAAGCGAGTTTCAGGGATTTTAGAATTAATGAAAAATTTTAGCCGAGAATTCACAGTCTTGAACTTTTGGTTCTTTTGTTTCAAGACAAAAGAACATAAATAAAAATATATGGCAAATATTTATTCATACCACGGTATAAAACCCATCATCAAAAAATCAGCATACATTCATCCTCAAGCGGTGATTATAGGAAATGTAGAAATTGGCGAAGAAGTATACATCGGGCCCAATGCTGTTTTGCGTGGAGATTGGGGAAAAATCATTATCAAAGACGGCGCAAACGTTCAAGAAAACTGTACGCTTCACGTTTTTCCGGGAATTCCGACTATTTTAGAAGAATCGGCGCATATTGGTCACGGCGCGATTATTCATTCGGCGCACATTGGCAAAAATTGTCTGGTTGGGATGAACGCTGTCGTAATGGACAATGCCAAAATCGGAGACGAATGCATTATTGGTGCGTTAAGTTTCGTTCCCACAGGTTTTATTTCGGAAAATAGAAAATTAATTGTGGGCAGTCCTGCAAAAATTATTCGCGAAGTTTCAGACGAAATGATTGCTTGGAAAACCAAAGGAACCGCTATTTATCAAGAACTGGCTCGTGAAGGTCACATTGCCATTCAACCGTGCGAACCCTACACAGAATTTGTAGAACAAACGCCCACAAAAATTGTAGATTACTCTGTTTGGACGAAATAATGGCGCCAAATTTCCAGCTTTCCACTACAATCTTTTATTTTTCCACTTCTGTCAGTCTGAGCGGAGTCGAAGACAAAGAAAAATAAAAGGATTTCCGTTGCAATCTGGGGCGCAATTTCGTTGCAATTTCACCATTTTTCCAAAATTTAAAATTTGAGTATTTTTAGAAACAGTAAAACATCCATCACCAAACATCAAACATCCCACATAAAATGAAACTTAAAAACTACATATCAGGACAATGGATTGAAGGAAACGGACACGAAATTCCTCTTTACAATGCTGTAAACGGAGAATTGGTTGCCATTTCAGATACTTCGGGATTAGATTTTGAAGAAGCATTGCATTTTGGTAGAACCATAGGTTATAAAAACTTGTCTTCTATGACTTTTTACGACCGCGGTGAAATGCTCAAAAAAATCGCATTGTATCTTTTAGAAAGAAAGAAAAAATACTACGAACTTTCTTACAAAACAGGTGCCACTCATATTGATTCTTGGGTAGATATAGAAGGCGGTTTTGGTACTTTTTTCACCTATTCAGGTTTGGCGAAAAGAATGCTTCCCAATACACCATTTTGGGTAGATGGAGAAACTCAGAAAATTTCTGCCAACGGAACGCATCTCGGAACGCATATTTTGACACCAAGTGAAGGCGTTTCTGTACAAATCAATGCGTATAATTTTCCAGTTTGGGGAATGTTAGAAAAATTGTCTACATCGCTTTTGGCAGGAGTTCCAGCAATTGTAAAACCATCGCCGTACAGTTCTTATCTTACGAATGAAGTTTTCAAAGACATGATAGAAAGCGGTTATCTTCCTGAAGGAGCAGTTCAGTTGGTTTGTGGCGAACCAGGCAATATTTTAGATTTCGTAAAAGATGGAGATTCTGTGGTTTTTACAGGTTCCGCAAATACTGGTAGAAAACTGAAAGCGCTACCTTCAATTTCGGGAAATGCAGTTCGTTTTAATATGGAAGCCGATTCTTTGAACTGTTCTATTCTTGGGTTAGATGCCAAACCGGGAACTCCAGAATTTGATTTGTTCATCAAAGAAGTTAAAAATGAAATGACCACCAAAGCTGGACAAAAATGTACGGCAATTCGTAGAATTATTGTTCCTGAAAATTTAGTTGGTGATGTTCAAAATGCGTTATCAAAAGCTCTTGACCAAACAAAAATTGGAAATCCATTAAGCAGAGAAACCAAAATGGGCTCTATTGTTGGAAAAGAACAAATGCAGATTTTAGAAGAAAAAGTAAATCTCTTAAAAGCTGAAACAGAACTCATCTACGATGGAAAGCATGATTTGGTAGAAGCAAATTATGAAAACGGAGCTTTCTTTACTCCAAAAGTTTTCTATAATGATAAACCTTTTGAAAAAAATATATCTCACGAACTCGAAGCTTTTGGTCCAGTTTCTACGATTATGCCATACAAAGATGCTGAAGAAGCTGCTGCTTTAGCAAAAAGAGGAAAAGGAAGTTTAGTAGGTTCTATTGTTTCTCACGATGAAAAATTTGTGGCAGAAACTTCTTGGAAAATGGCGAGTTCTCATGGTAGAATTTTTGTTTTGAATAGAGATAATGCCAAAGAAAGCACAGGTCACGGTTCTCCGTTGCCAACTTTAATGCATGGTGGTCCTGGAAGAGCTGGAGGTGGCGAAGAAATGGGAGGTTTAAATGGACTTCACTTTTTCCTTCAAAAAACTGCGATTCAGGGTTCGCCAGATGTTTTGACGGCGATTACCAAAGTTTATACGCAAGGAGCAGAAAAGAAATTCAGTGATAAGCATCCTTTCCAGAAATATTTTGAAGAAGTGGAAGTTGGAGATTCTCTAGAAACCGCAGGTAGAACTGTTACGGAAGCAGATATTGTGAATTTTTCTAATGTTTCTTGGGATCATTTTTATGCACATACAGATGCAACCAGCTTAAACGGAACTATTTTTGACAAGACCGTTGCACACGGATATTTTATCCTTTCTGCAGCGGCAGGTTTATTCGTTTCAGGGAAAAAAGGGCCAGTTATTGCGAATTATGGACTGGAAAATGCAAGTTTCTTTAAGCCAGTTTATGCTGGTGATACCATTACCGTTTATTTGACGGCGAAAGAAAAAATCAACAGAGGTGTAAAAGGCAGAAATATTCCAAGTGGAGTGGTAAAATGGTTGGTTGAGGTAGTGAATCAAAGAGAAGAAGTGGTTTGTGTCGCTACCATTTTGACTTTGGTGGCAAAAAAATCTCCTTTCATTGAACTAAATAGAAGAAATATTCAAAAATTATTGAATGGTTTAACTGAAAATACGAAGCCGAATTGGGGAAAAATGACTGCTCAGCAAATGCTGGAACATCTAGAGACAACTTTGCTGTACAGCATTGGTGAACCAGAAGCTGAGAAATGCTTCACACCAGAAGAGCATTTAGAAAAGTATCAAGATTCTCTATACAATCACCGAAAAATGCCAAAAGATTTTCCTGCGCCGTTCCTTCCAGAAGATGGAACTTTACCAGTGTTGAAGTATAAAAATCTGGAGCAAGCCAAAGAGAAATTTTTAGAAAATCTTCAGAAATATCAGATTTATTATAGAGAAAATCCAGAAGCGGAGCATATGCATTTTGTCTTTGGAAAACTCAATAAAGAAATGATGGAGTTGATGCACAGAAAACATTTTACGCATCATTTTGAACAATTTAATCTAATTTAAAAAACTAGTTATGCTACAATTTGTAACATCAGAAATTAAAAATAATATCTCCGAAATCACTTTCGGGACGCCAAAAAGCAACTCATTACCCGGCGAAATTTTAGAAAAATTAGCGCAAACCATTTTAGACGAAGCGGCTAAAGAAGAAGTGAAAGCCATTTTACTAAAATCTGAAGGCGAAAAAGCGTTTTGTGCAGGAGCAAGTTTTGATGAATTGTTAGCAATAAACGATTTAGAAACGTCAAAAGCTTTCTTTGGAGGTTTTGCTAAAGTGCTCAATGCCATGAGAACTTGCCGAAAAATTGTAGTGGTAAGAGTTCAAGGAAAAACGACTGGAGGTGGAGTAGGAATTGCTTGTGCTGCAGATTATTGTTTTGCGACAGAAAATGCAAGTTTAGCACTTACCGAAATTAATCTGGGAATCGGTCCGTTTGTGATTGGTCCATACGTGGAAAGAAAAATTGGTAAATCACAATTCACTGCGATGGCAATAGATGCCGATTTCCGAAGCGCAAATTGGGCAGAACAGCATAATATTTACCATTCGGTTTCTCCAACGATTGCAGAAATGGATTCGGAAATTGCTCAATTTTTAGAAAAATTAGCAAGTAGAAGTTCAGATGCTTTAGCTTTAATCAAAAAAGTTTCTTGGGAAGGAACAGAGCACTTTACAGAGCTTTCTCCAGAAAGAATTCACATGAGTGCAAGTCTTATTTTAGAAGATACAGCCAAGAAAAATATTGAAAAAATTAAAGAAAATCTTAGAGCTAAATAATATTAGATTCATTTGTCATTCTGAACGAAATGAAATGTAGTGAAGAATCCTTTTTAGATTCTTCATTTCGCTTTGCTACAATCAGAATGACAAAAAGAATAATAGAAATTTTTTTGCAGTTTCAAAATAAATATTAACTTTGTATTTCAAAGTGCTTTATTTATGGAAAATAAAAACTACCAAGAAGACTTGCAGCACATCAGAAAAATGATGGAAAAAAGCTCTCGATTTATTTCTTTGAGCGGAATTTCTGGCGTTTTTGCAGGATTATTTGCTTTAGCTGGTGCTATTTATGTTTATTTCTTTTTCAAAAAAAATGGAGTAGATTATTTCGAAGGAACGGTAAAATACTATGAAAAAGACTTTATTGTTCACTTGGTTATCGTGGCGATGATTATCATGGTTTTAGCGATTTCTTCGGGAGCATATTTTACCATTAAAAAAAGCAAAGCCCATCATCTTCAAATTTGGGATGCTACCACCAAAAAATTGTTGTATAACTTTGCCATTCCATTGGGAATTGGAGGTTTATTTTGCGCAGGATTATTGTATCACGGTTTACATGGTTTACTTTCTCCAGCCACTTTAATTTTCTATGGATTAGCGCTATTTAATGCAGGAAATTACACTTTTTCTGACATTAAATATTTAGGATTGTGCGAAATGGCATTAGGAATTGTATCACTGTTCTTTTTAGGATATGGTTTATTTTTCTGGGCGATTGGTTTTGGAGTTTTGCATATTGTTTATGGTTTGATAATGCATAAGAAGTATAAATGATGGGAAATGAAGTTATTTTTATAGTCTCTGTAATAGCTTTAATTTTTTATTTAGTTATTTCTAAATTTCTCAAGAATATTATTAAAGATAATTATTTCAGAATTTTTATTGGTTTAATTATTTCTATTATGTTTGGAATTATTTTTTATGTATTTTCTGTTGCTGGCTTAATTTATTTTTTAACTAAAGAAAAGTCAAGAGATTTTGACAAAAAAGATTGGATTCTACTTAATGAAGATATTGAGAAAAGATTACATAGATATGAAATGATTGATGATTTAATTGATAGTAGAGTTTTGATTGATAAAGATTCTATACAAGTCAAAGAATTATTGGGAAAGCCAAATTATAAAAATACAAATGAAAATGTTTGGACTTATGAAGCTGGTACAGGAGGTGGGTTTGGATTTGTTGATCACTTTTTAGAAATTTATTATAAGAAAAACAAAGTTCAAAAAATAGAACATAAAAGAATTCAGGATTAATTACAATTTAAAACTATGATTTCTCAACTCAACAAAGAATTTGAAAGCCGTGTCAGATTGGGTATTATGTCCGTTCTGATGGTTAACGATTGGGTTGATTTTAATGAAATGAAGCAACTTTTAGAAGTAACAGACGGAAATTTAGCCAGTCACAGTTCTGCATTAGAAAAATCTAATTACATAGAAATCAAGAAGGAATTTGTAGGCAAAAAACCAAAAACATCTTACCGTGTTACACAAGCAGGAAGAAAAGCTTTCGAAGAACATCTATCAGCTTTAGAAAAATTATTAGGAAAATAATTTTTTTAAATTGAAAATTAAAAGTTGAGAATTGAAAATTTAAAACAAACAACAGACAACAATTAGTCAAAAATCAAAAAGGAGCAATCCTTTAATTTTTTCAAAATTAACTTTGTATTTCAAAGTACTTTAAATAAAATTTAAATTAAAAATTATGATAACAAACAAACAAAGAAGCTTCGCAATTTATGGAATCGCAGCTTTACTATTAGTTATTCCGTTTATTGGGATGCAGTTTACCAAAGAAATTAATTGGTCTGGTTTTGACTTTTTAATCGCTGGAATTCTTCTTTTTGGAACCGCATTTTGCGTAGATATGGTTCTGAAAATGGAGAAAAAGAATGCGAGAAGAATGTTTTACATCGTCTTAATTCTGTTAGCATTATTTCTTATTTGGGCAGAATTAGCGGTAGGAATTTTCGGAAGTCCAGTTGCGGGAAGTTAATTTTTATAAAAAAAATCATATGAAAACACATCACTTAATCTTTTTAGTTACAGCAATGTTTGTTGTACTGTTTTATGACCAAGAACCTGGATTAAATATCGGTATTTTAGGAATTTTGGTTGCGGTTCTTACTTATTTTAATACCGAAAAAAGATTCAAAACCCGAACTTTTTATTCAGTTTTGGCCACCAGCATTTTAAGCAGTATTGCTTTTGCTTGGTATGGTGATTTTGCCTCTTTTTTGGCCATTTTCACTTCGCTTTTTTTATTGGGTTTCACTTCCAAAAACAAAGAACTTAAATCCATTCTTGTGATTCCAGTTTTTGCAATTAATTTTGTGACTTTTATTTACCGTGTTTTTCAGTTGGAACAATGGTTGCCACAGAGAAAAACCGAAAGTTTTTGGCAAAAAATTTTAGCGGTGGTTTTAATCCCAGCTTTTCTGCTGTTGATTTTCTTTGCGATTTATACACACGGAAGTTCACATTTTGCTTCGCTTTTTTCTGATTATGAATTAGATATTAATCTTTGGCAAGTTATCGCATTAAGTATTTTAGGGTTTTTCTTGGCTTTTAATTATTTCAATTTTTCGATTTATGAATTTTTTATCAAGAACAATCATTATTTGAAAAACGATTTTTTGAATGAAGACAAAAAACTGAAACCTACTTACGATTTTCTAGACCTTCCTTTTGAAAGATTAAGCGGTGTAGTTTCCTTTGTAGCATTGAATATTTTATTGTTATTCTTTATCATCACGTTTAATTATGAGCAGTTTGTAGAATTGCCAAAAGCTACGGCTAATCAACTTGCCGAAGAAACGCACGAAAGAGTAGGAGCGGTAATTGCGAGTATTGTGATGGCAATAGGTGTGATTATGTTCTATTTTAAAGGCAGTTTCAATTTTGATACACAAGCAAAATCTTTGAAAATTTTGGCAAAAATTTGGGTATTTCTGAATGCCGTTTTAGTGATTTCAGCTTTTGCGAAAAATTCTGAATACGTATTGAATTTAGGCTTAACCTACAAAAGATTAGGTGTTTATGCGTTTTTAATTTTAGCCATTATTGGATTGATTTTCACTTTCATTAAAATTCATCAGCAAAAAACTAATGCTTATCTTTTTAACCAAATGGTTTGGTATTTCTACGGAACGATTTTGGTGTGTAGTTTTATCAATTGGGGAAATATTGCCACAGTTTACAATATTAAGAATGAAAAAGCAGATTTTAAATTTCTGTATTCTTTGAATTACAATGATAAAATTCTTCAAGAAAAATTCCCGAAAGAAATGGCTGAAAGAGCGAATTATGAAAAAGAGTTGAATGATAAAAAGCCGTTTTTATCAAAAATTCTTTACTACGAAACACTAAATTTTTAGAATTCTAACGAATTGTTACAACATTTACATCAAGCTGAATATTCTACAATTTATTAAGTAACTTTGGTATAATATTAGCTCGCTAATGATAAACCAGATGATATGAAAATTTTAATTAATGTTTTGTGGAGTTCTATTTTGGGAGTGAGTTGTTGTACAAACAACGGAATTTCTCAAAATGCAAATACAACTACCACTAAAACAGAAATCATGGAAAATAATTCTTCTCAACCATCACAAGGAAGACGAGGTGCAATGAGAACGGTAGAAGGTAATAAAATCATCAGAACTGTAGATGCTTCTCAACTTCCATTTACCATTGGTGAAGAGTTTACAGATGAGAACCAACAATTTATTCTGGTGATTAAAAATTTTAATAAGCCCACTCTTTCTGCTAAAATCAATACCGTAGAGAAAGGTAGAAATCTCAGAATCAATCAAATTATTTTACCAGATGGTTCTGCGGATGGTCCTTTTTCGAGAGAAATGAAATATACTAAAAAACAAAGCGGAACCTATAAGATTGTTTTTGGCAAAAATCTTATGGCAGAAGGAAAACTGAAGGGGAATATCTCCGTGACAGTAGAATAAAATAAAAAAATGTAAATATGAAAAATTTAATTTTATCAGCTTTTGTAATTGCAGCTACCACAGTGAGTTGTGGTACAGTGCAAAGCATCGTGCAGAATACCGTTCCTTATACCACTAATGTTTTGGTTTCTTCGGGAGTGCCAGGAAATCAAGAAATTTCTGTAACGTCTTCTGCTACAAGTTTCGCTCAATATGTAGGAGCAGGAACTAGCATGGTTCAAGATATTAGAATTTCTAGTGCCAAAGCAACTGCTACCAACTTGAGTACGAATGGCGAATTGGGAATTTTTAAATCCATTAAAGTTTATCTTTCTGGAAATAATACTGGTGAAATTTTAGTGGCTCAAAGAACAGATATTGGCTCTAATATTGGGAATACGCTCAATTTAGATCCTGATACTTCTAAAATTTTAGACCAAATTGTAAAAAGCGGTTCTGTAAAAGCTAGAGTAGCTTATGTATTGAAAAATACGGCGACTAATGATACTAATCTCACTATTAGCATGAGATTTTCAAGTATTCCAGCGCCAAATCAATAGAAAAATAATCCAAGAATTTGGATCAAAAGAATCATTTAGAAATATAAAAGCACTCCAAAAAAGGAGTGCTTTATTTATACTTCGTCGTCAGATTCGATTGTGAAAGATCTAGACTTAAAGTCTTTGTCATGTTTTTCAGAAATTACGTCCTCACCTTTTTGAGCGATGATAAAATCTGTAGATTCATTAAACATTTCTCTGAAACTTGCAAAATCTTCTTTGTATAAATAGATTTTATGCTTCTCGAAAGTTGCTTCTCCATTCTCACCAAAATTCTTTTTACTTTCTGTAATGGTAAGATAATAGTCTCCTGCTTTTGTTTCGCGCACATCAAAGAAATAAGTTCTTCTACCTGCCTTCAACACCTTTGTGAAAATTTCATTTTCGTTTCTCTCCTTGTAATCACTCATTGTTACTTATTTTAGAAATCCTATAGAACAAATATAAAAGATTTCTTTTAATCTCAAAATAAATTTTAAAGAAATTGAGACTTTAGCGTAATTTTTAAGTTTTTACGAAGTTTCCGTAGTATCTAAATCATTAAGATTTAATATGAAGTCTGCTCTTTTTGCGCTTGATTCTCTGTGAGTTATGATAATAGAAGTGCAAGATTTAATATCTTTTTCTATGTTTTGAAGGATGTTTTCTTCGGTCTCTGTATCGAGTGCAGAAAGCGAATCATCAAAGATGAGGATTTCTGGTTTTTTGATGAGTGCTCTTGCGATACAAATACGCTGTTTTTGCCCTCCAGAAAGCATTACGCCACGTTCGCCAACCATGGTTTTGTATTGGTCTTTGAATTCTACAATATTCTTATGCACATCTGCTTTTTTTGCAAATTCTTCTACCAAATCATGCGTAGGATGGTCTATTGCAAAGCCAATGTTATTCTCAATCGTATCCGAGAATAAGTAACTTTCCTGAGGAATATAGCCAATGTGTTTTCTGTATAATTCTAGATTATGGTCTTTAAGGTTTTTGCCATCAATTAAAATTTCTCCTTCATCGGGATCAATTAACCTGCATAGTAACAATGCGATAGTAGATTTTCCGCTGCCCGTTTTTCCCATAATTGCCATAGATTTCCCAGCTTCTAGTTTGAAACTTAGATTTTCTAAAGCTTTAATTCCTGTATTAGGATAGGTGTAAGAAACATTTCTGAATTCTATATCGCCTTTAATTTCATATTGGTCGAAATTTTTGTTGACGATTTCAGATTTTATGTCCAAAAATTCATTCACTCTGGTCATAGAAGCAGCAGCTCTTTGATTAACAGATGAAACCCAACCTACCATAGAAAATGGCCAAATCAGAATGTTAATATACATGAAGAAATCTGCAATGGTTCCTACCGTAAGTTTTCCTTCGAAATAATTTTTACCACCGATGTATAAAATGGCAACATTTAATAAACCGATAACAAATAAAATAATGGTGAAGAAATACGCTTCTGTTTTGGCTAAATCTAATGCCTTGTCTTGATAATCTTTTACTTTTTCGCCATAATTTTTTTCGATGTATTTTTCTTTGTTGAAAAATTTCACCACTCTAATTCCCGAAAAACTATCTTGTACAAATGTAGAAATCGCACTTTGGCTTTTCTGCATAATTTTAGATTTTCGGTTGATAATAGAACTTACTTTGTAAATTAGAAAAGACAAAATAGGAAGAGGAATAAGTGTCCAAAGTGTCATCTCTACATTAGTCATGAGCATGTAAATACTCGTGATGACTAATAAAATCACCAAGTTCACCACATACATTACACCAGGACCAAGGTACATTCTAATCGCCACTACATCTTCAGAAAGTCTGTTCAGTAAATCACCAATTGTGGTTTTTTTATAAGTAGTAAGCGAAAGTTCCTGATAATGTCTGTAAATTTTATTTTTGAGTTCGTATTCTATTCTTCTAGAAGCTACAATAATGGTTTGTCTCATCATAAATCTGAAAACTCCAGACAAAACTGAAGTTCCTACGATAATGGCTCCATTAATCAATAAAGTATTGAATAATAATTCTTTATCTACACTTTTTTTATCTAAAACACTTTTGATAACATCTACACTCTGCCCTACAAACTGAACTTGATAAATAGCAAAAAAGTTAGATGCTATGATAAATAGCAAGCCCCAAAATAGCAGAACTCTGTGTTTCCAAAAGTAAGGATTAAGCGTTTTAAGTGAATTCATAGTTGCAAAAATACAGAAAATATAAGTTTGAAAAAGAAGCAAAAATAACTTCTGACTTCATGTTTCTTACTTCCAGCATTTTTTTCTATCTTTGCACCATCTTATTAAAAGCTCTTTGAAAATGTTAGGAAGAAGACAAATCCGCGAAAAAGTAGTGCAGACACTATATTCTTATCATCAGAATCCTATAAAAACTGATGTTTTAGAGAAAAATATGTTTACAGAGATTGAAAAAATCTATTATCTCTATATTTATCAACTCAACTTCTTGGTTGCATTAAAAGATCTTGCCGAAAGACAAATTGAAATCGGTAAAAATAAATTTATTAAGACTGAAGAAGACCTTAATCCTAACATGAAATTCGTGAATAATCAAGTTTTTTTACAACTTGATCAAAACGAAGAAAGACTTTCCTTTAACTCAAAACACAAAAAATATCAGTGGGACTTACACGATGAATTGTTAGTAAAAACATTTCAGAGAATCGTTGCGAGTAAGCGTTACCACGAATATATGGCCGAAGAAAGCCTAAGTTTTGAAGAAGACCAAAAGTTTGTTGGGAAATTATTTCTAAAATATGTTGCCGAAAATGAAGATTTTCATGAGCGTTTAGAAGAATTAGAATTGTCTTGGGCAGATGATTTCCATATCTCGAATTCTATGATTCAGAAGACTATTGGTTTTATGAAACAAAATCAGCCGAGTCATACTTTAATCAAAATGCTTAAAGATGAAGAAGACAGACATTTTGCTAAAAAATTATTACTACAAAGCATTTCTCACTGGGAAAATTCTGAGAAAAAAATCGAAGAAAGACTAGAAAATTGGGATTTAGAAAGAATTTCTTTAATGGATAGATTGATTTTAATTACAGCTATTACAGAGATAGATAATTTCCCTCTCACTCCAGCAAAAGTGATTATCAACGAATATATAGAGGTTTCTAAAGTGTTTGCTACCGATAGAAGTCAGATTTTTGTGAACGGAATCTTAGATAAATACACGAAAGATATTTCTAGAGCATAAATTTTGATTAAATTTGAGGAAATTTTAAAAAATCAGAATCAATGAAAAGAATATTAGGTTTAAGCTTACTAGCTGTTTTGACTTTAGCTTCTTGTAAAAAAAATGAAGCAACAGAAACATCAACTGCTACTACTACAACAGAGCAGAAAGATCCTTTTGCAGATGATAGAGTAGTAAAACAAAGTGATTTAGTAAGCGAAGCAAAAAATCATGCAGAAACTACATTAGCACTTTCTGAACCAGATTTTAATTTCGGAAAAATCAAAAAAGGAGATGTGGTAGAACACGTTTACGAAGTAACCAACACAGGTAAAAATCCTTTGATTATTTCTGCGGTAAAACCAGGTTGCGGATGTACTGCTCCAGATTATACTAAAGAACCAATTATGCCTGGTCAAAAAGGTCAAATTACGCTAAAATTTGATTCTACAAATTTTGATGGTGTAGTGTATAAATCAGCAGAAGTGTATGCAAACGTAGCACAAGTTCCTATCGAAATTAGATTCTCAGCAGATATTCAACCCTAAAAAATAAAAAAATGTTTACAACAATATTTCTACAAGCACAAGGTGGAGGTGATTTCTTCTCAATGATTTTACCATTTGTCTTAATGATTGTAATTTTCTACTTCTTAATCTTGAGACCACAGACTACGAAGCAAAAGAAAGAAAGACAATTTCAAGATTCTCTAAAACCAGGCGCTAGAGTAGTAACCACTTCTGGTATGCATGCTAAAATTGTACAAGTAGTAGAAGACGGCGTGATTTTAGAAACCATGAGCGGTAAATTAAAATTCGAAAAAGCTGCAATTTCTAGAGAATTTACAGAAGCTAGATTCCCTGAAACAGTAGGAAAATAATTCTAAAAAATTTAGAAATTCTATAAAATAAAAATTCCATCAAATTATTGATGGAATTTTTTTTATTGGGTCAAAGATTAATTTTTAAGTCAATAGCAAGATTAATATACTTGCGGTAAAGATTCTGGCAATGGTAACCAAAGGATATACTTGCGCGTAGCTTTGGATTGGAATATCTGAATCTAAATAATTAGTACTGAATGATAATGCAGCTGGGTCTGTATAACTTCCGCTCATAATTCCTACCAATTGTAAATAATTGATTTTTAGGAAAAATCTTCCTACAATCACCATCAAGATTAATGGAATGAAAGTTACTGCAGAACCATATAAAATCCATAGCCAACCGTTATATTTGATGAAATTTTCATAGAATCCTTCTCCTGCATGAATACCTACTGCCGCAAAGAATAAGCAAATTCCTAAATCTTTCATGAAATAAGTCGCTCCGTTATTGATATAAGAGTGAATGAAAGAAATACCACCATATCTAGAAATAAGCAATGCTACAATCAGTGGTCCTGCTGCAAATCCTAGTTTTAAAGGAATTGGTAAACCAGGAATCATCAATGGAATAGAGCCTACAATAATCCCGATTAATAAACCTCCGAAAAGTGATAAGAAATCTGGTTCTATTAATTTTTTCTCTTGATTCCCAATGATTTTTTCTGCTTCTTTAATACCTTGGTCAGTACCAATAACTCTCAAAATATCTCCGTAGAAAAGTTCTAAACTTGGTCTAGGAATCATTTCTTTACCTGCTCTGAAAACTCTAGTTACTTTTACATCATAAGCATTGTACAAATCTAAATCTGAGAGTGTTTTGTGAACTGCAGAAGGTTTGGTTACGAAAATATTTTTCTTGTTAATGTCAGAATCAGATTCTATGAAAGAGTCAGTAGAAGGTCTTCCTACTTTTTTGATGAAGTCTTGTAAATCAGCTTCTTTTCCTACAATCATCAGTACGTCTCTGTCTTGAAGCTCTGTGTCTAATTTTGGCGAAAAAACAGAAACCTCGCCACTGTGTTTTAATCTAGACACTACAATGTCATATCCTATATTGCTAATTACTTCACCTAATGGAATTCCAAAATATTGAGGATTCGTAACTCTTAGTTTTTTGTGAACTAATGGTTCTTCGCGATTAATTTTATTCATTCTGAATTTTCTCATTTCTACATCAGGATGAATTTTTAAAAGAACTTTAGATAAAATAATGACACCAATGATTCCAAAAACACCTAAAGGATAAGTGATGGCGTAACCAATAGTTGGGTCGTCAAATGTTTTATCTGGAAACTGATTTTTTAATTCTACAATGGTATTTTTAGCAGCTCCTAAACCTGGTGTATTGGTTACAGCACCACTCATAATTCCTACTAAGTTTTCTATACTCACTCCTGTGAATTTAAAGAGTAGAAAAGTGATGAATCCGCCGAATAAAACTGTAGAAACAGCAAGGATATTAAACTTTAAACCTTCATTTCTAAAAGAAGAGAAGAATGATGGTCCTACTTGTAATCCGATACCATAAACAAACAAAATTAAACCAAAATCTCTAATGAAATCGAATATTTCTTCATTCATTCTATAGCCAAAATGCCCCAAGATTAATCCAGTAAACATTACTGCAGAAACACCGAAGGTAATTTTGCCCATTTTCAATCTTCCAAAGAAAACTCCAGTACCTATTGCAAGCATTATGGTAACTAATGATTGAATTACACTTGGGTCTTCAGTTGGGAAAAGTAAGGTTTTAAGCCACTCGAACATAATAATAGTTTTTTAGTAGTGCAAAGTTACGCTATTGCTATTGCGTGAATAATATTTTTAAACTGAAATATATCAGAAATCAAATAATCGTTTAATTTCCAAAAAAAGCGAGGAAAAAACCTCGCTCTAATTTATAAAAATCAATTTAATTTTCTTTTTCTTTCTCGCTTTTCTATGTAATCTAGTACGGCTTCTTTGGTTGTAAGCCAGTTTCTACCTTCCTTGAAAGCGTCTATTTTTCCCTTTCTAGCCAATAAACTTACGTATTCTTGTCCATAAGGAAGCCTTTCTTCTTCTACAATATTAGAAATCGGGCGATAATTATCATACGTATTATTGAGAGAACCTAAATAAATGTCTAAACTTCTCTCCAAAGCTTGAAGAACTAATAATAAAATTTTAGAATAATCTCCATTATTTGCTAAGTTTAAAGCATCATAATATTTTTTTCTGTCATTTTTGAGGATAATTGCAGGAGGAAAACCCTCTCTCATCAATAAAAGATTGAAAATCAAGCGTACAGTTCTACCATTTCCATCGAAAAACGGATGAATCCAAACAAATCTGTGATGAAAAATTGCCGCTTTTATAATAATATTTATATCTGATGAATTTACCCAATCAATTAATTCTGTTACCAATTCATCTACTTTAAAAGCGTTTGGTGGAGTGAAATTAGCTCCAGAAATTCTTACACCAGAAGTTCTGAACATTCCAGCAAAATCTTTTTCAATTTTTTGTAAAACCAAATAATGAACTCTCATAATATCGGTTTTGTTTAAATTTTGTTTATCCGATATTAAAGACTCTACAAATTCTATCGCTTCCTGATGATTTATGGCTTCGAAATGTTCTCTCAAAGATTTTCCTTTGATGGTAAAACCTTCTTCAATCACCATTTTTGTTTCGTGAAGTGTCAAAGTATTTCCTTCGATGCTGTTAGAATTGTAAGTCCATTCTAGCATTAAACTCTCTTTGATGCTTTTCACAGCATAACTCGGAATTGGGCGTAATTGATCTAATTCTGCTTTTTTTTGCAGAATTCTTTCGAGGTGTTTTTCTAAACCTTCAAAGTGATATGGATAATTTTGCCAATTCATTTGACAAAGGTAAGAAATTTTTCTTAATATCGGATAAATTTATTTTTATTTTATCCGATGTTAAAAAAACAAGAAAAAAAGAGAGGAAAATTTCCCTTGCTCTCTATTATTAGTCGTAAAATTCAATTTTATATTCATAACTTTTAATCAAAAATTCATCTTGTTTTATTTCCATTTTTGTCCAAAAATTATATTTATCAAAAAAATATTGTTTCAGAGTTTTTGTTTTGTCTTTTCTCTCAAGAAAATTTCTAAAAATCAATCCTCCATTATTATAGGTTTCAATTCTGGAAATTCTTTGTTTTGATTTCTCCAAAGTTCATCTCGTCGATCACGATAAATTTGTTCTCAGCTACTCTTGAAGAAAGTGCAGATTTCAGAGCTGCTCTTTTTTCTTTTTTGTTGAGTTTCATGGAGTAATCTCTTGGTGTTGGAGCGAATACAACTCCACCGCCTGTCCACTGTGGAGATCTTGTAGAACCCTGTCTTGCATGACCTGTTCCTTTCTGTCTCCATGGTTTTCTTCCACCTCCGGAAACTTCAGAACGAGTTTTCGCTTTCTGTGTTCCCTGACGTTTGTTTGCAAGCTGGCTTACTACTGCCATGTGTACAAGGTGTTCATTTACTTCAACACCAAACACTGCATCGCTTAAATCGATTGTACCAACTTCTTTACCTTCGATATTATAAACAGATACGTTTGCCATCTGTGTGTTCCTCCTTTCTGTCCGTCAGACTAGTTAGCCTTTACAGTTTCTTTGATTGTGATAAGAGATTTCTTAGGTCCTGGAACGGAACCTTTTACTAACAGCAGGTTGTTCTCTGCATCTACTCTTACTACTTCCAGGTTCTGAACTGTAATCTTCTTTCCACCCATCTGACCTGGCATCTTTTTACCTTTGAATACTTTACTCGGATCGGATGCCGCACCGTTAGAACCAGCGTGACGATGGAACTT